>Ga0265293_10000739_pt1 | contig 75298 bp, 50 predicted proteins | sample Munlanlewell138R_FD_192505 | JGI IMG/M metagenome (GOLD analysis project Ga0265293, IMG submission 192505) | Leachate microbial communities from a municipal landfill in Southern Ontario, Canada - Leachate well 138R | ecosystem: Engineered > Solid waste > Landfill > Unclassified | place: Canada... | reverse complement strand
ATTTATTTGAGTCAATTTATTTGAGTCAATTTATTTGAGTCAATTTATTTGAGTCAATTTATTTGAGTCAATTTATTTGAGTCAATTTATTTGAGTCGTCAATCCAATCTTCGATCGGATTGACGCCCGGAAGCCCTTAAGGCCTCCCGGGGCCTCTCCTTGCGCAATACCGACCCGCTTGATTTTGCTATTCTGCCTTAAAAGCTATCCGGCTTATCCCATCCCAAAGAAATCCTTTCAGACATATCCTGCCGTGACCTCTGAAGCCTTTTCGAAGGGGGGCCTCAAAAACAATCCGGTAAATCCTGTGATCCTGTCTAAAAGAATGTCGAGACGTCGAGTTGTTGAGATTCTGTTTATCCCCTCTTTTTTATCATTTCTGTTTTGTAAATTCCCGAAATCCCCTATCTTAACACGATGAAAAAAATTATAATATTCCTCATTGCCTTTAGCATTGCCGCAGCCCAAAGCACAGCCCTGAGCAATGCCGATTATTTTCGCACCGCGCTTCCCGAAGTTGCAAAGACCTGGCAGGGCTATGTGGTCCTCGGTTCGGGAGCCGCCAGCGCGGGACTGGCAAGTTTTGCGGACAAACCTATCCGCGAATGGATGACCCGGCAACAGTATCTGCCTCCCGTTCTGGACAAAATCGGCGATCATTACGTTGACCACTACTGGTGTTTCGGCGTTTCGGCCCTGGGAGCCCTGGGAAAGGGTCTGCAGACCGGCAATTACCTGGAATCCTTCCGTTACTGGGCCTTTTCCAACGTGACAACGGTCGGAATAACTTATGTCCTGAAATACAGCATCCATCGCGAGCGTCCGAACGGTCGGAATCGCTATTCCTTCCCTTCCGGCCACTCCAGCTCCGCCTTTGCCACGGCAACGATGCTGCAGATGTGGTACGGCTGGCCCGCGGGAATACCCGCCTACGCCCTCGCTGCGCTTACGGCATTCCAGCGAATGGATGATAACCAGCACTGGCTCAGCGACGTTATCATGGGAACTGCGATCGGGATTGCTGTTCCTTATATGTTCTACCGGGGCGAAGAGAAAGCAAAATTGCAGAATACGCCGCTTTTCATTCCGCCGATCGCCGTATCGATACCTTTACATTTTCCGGTTAAAAAATAATCATGGACCTTCCCTTATTCCTGATCGCAAAACTAATGCGCTGGTTCGAGCAGCGGCGCCGGGAAATGCCCTGGCGCGGCTCGGATAATCCCTACCATATCTGGGTTTCAGAAATGATGCTGCAGCAGACCCAGGTTGCTGCCGTTGAAAAATATTACCCCAAATGGATTGCCCGCTTCCCGGACGTGTTTTCCCTGGCGCAAGCCCCCCTTGAAGAAGTCCTGAAAGTCTGGGAAGGCCTGGGTTATTACACCCGCGCACGGAATTTTCACAAAGGCGCAAAATACATTGCGGAACGCGCGGCTTCCCGCAGGCAGCCGTTCCCCAATACTTATGAAGACTGGCTGAAAGTGCCCGGTGTGGGTCCCTATACGGCGGCAGCCGTTTCCAGCATTGCGTTCCGCTATCCCGCTGCGGTACTGGATGCTAATGTACTGCGCGTCATGGCGCGCCTGTTCTGTTTCGAACGTGACACGGCCTCTCCGGTCCTGCGGCGCGACCTCTTTGCCTGTATGAACAGCGCCTTCTACGATTACCATCCCGGCTGGGTGAACCAGGCCTGGATGGAACTGGGTTCTCTGCAGTGCAAACCCAAACCGGATTGCAGCGCTTGCCCTTTAAAGGAATTTTGCTGCGCCTTCTCGCGAAATGCCGTTGCGGAGTTCCCCCGCAAAAAAGCAAAAAAGAAGATCCCTGTTCGTACGGGAGCGGCCTTTATAATTTGCCGCCGGGACCGTTTCTTGTTGTTGTGCAGACCTGCAGAAGGATTTTTGGGCGGACTCTGGGAATTTCCGGGCTATACCTTGCGGGAAAAGGATACGGACGGAGCCGCTTTCCGGAATTTTGTCCAGGAAAATCATTTACAGCCGGAAGCCCAGGAAATGACACGCATTCGTCATACCTATTCGCATTTTCATCAGGATATGTACATTTATCGGGCACTTCTGAATGAATCCTGGAATAATCCGGCATGGACTGCAGTCTGCTGGGCAGATCGGAAGATCGCGGATGCCCTGCCCTTAACCGGCCTTGCCCGCAAGATCCTGTGCTTTCTGCAGACCCCGGACTATCTGCGGCAGCGGCTATAAATTAACTTGCCAATCTGCACAATTACCCGTAAAATCCTGACGTTATGGAATTCAGTAAACGTATTTTATGTCTTCGTGAACTCATTCAATCCAGTGAGCGTATTCTAAGGGATGACGTACCCAAGGGTTATCTTGATCTCAGTTCTTCTGTGCCCCCCTTTCCGGTACCCGGAGCCCTGCTGAACGCTGCTCAGGAGATCCTTCGTTCGGAAAATTTGAACTATACCGAAACACACGGATTGCCCAAGCTGCGCGAAACACTGGCGGAAAAGCACGCATTGTCCTGGGGCAGCGCCGGAGTTACCATCACGACCGGCACTTCGGAAGCTTTGTTTTGCATTATTGCGTCGATACTGGATCCCGGCGACGAACTGCTGGTACCTGCACTTACCTTGCGTGCGCATAAAGCGGTAAGTCACTTTTTTTCGGGCAGTATCTGTGAATACCCCATTTCTATGCTCTCACCAAACCAGATCCGTGCGGAAGAGATCATTACCATGATCGGGGAGCGGACAAAAGCCATTCTCGTCAACAACCCGCTGATCGCAACGGGACAGCTTTTCCATCCGGATGAATTTGCTGTTTTATCCCGGCATTGCAAAGCGGCGGGGATCTATATTCTTGTTGACGAATCCTTTTACGAGATCCATTATCCGGGTTACGACTCCGCCTCTTTTGCGGGGCACGACGATCATGTGATCAGCTTTTCCAGCATGACTAAACTTTTCAGCATGAGCGGACTCCGTATTGGCTGGCTCTTTGCCGCTCCGGAAATCACTGAAGCCGTGAATTCCGTACGCTATATTTCGTCGACCTGCGCAAATACCTTTTCCCAGCGTTTTGCTTTGAGAATGGTCGGAGGCCTGGGCGCCGAAAACCGGGAAAAACTCCTTTCTCTTCTGCAGAACCGCAGAAAACTGATGCTGGAAACCCTTCAGCAGCACGGATTTCAGAACTATGTCAAGCCTTATGCGGGTTATCATGTTCTTCTGAACATTCAGAAAGAACTCCGGAAACCCTGTCCGGATACGGAATTTGTTCAGACCTTGCGGGATCGCCATGAGGTCATTGTCACACCCGGTAGCCGTTTTGGGGCAGCTGCTGAAGGCTATATCCGCATTTCCTTTGCTACCGATGAAGCCAATATCCAGCGCGGCGTTGCGGAGATCCGTGCCTGTGTTGACGAATATAATCTTTAGAACAATGGAAAATTTTATGAAACGCAGCTTGTTTATTCCTCTGGTTTTCTTGTTTTTTCTTTCCGTTTTATTTGCTGGAACGGACTTGCAGTTCGCAGAACTTGGCGATCTGCATCTGGAAAACGGCCAATCGATTCTGGATTTCAGGGCCGGATATCGCATTTACGGATCGATTGATCCCGATAGTTCCAACATCATACTCTATCCCAGTTGGTTCGGAGGAACATCGGAACATATCGGTGCGCTGATCCGCATCCACGCCTTTATTGATACGGCCCGGTTTGCAGTCCTTGCCTTTGACGCTCCGGGGAACGGAGTCTCGACCTCGCCTTCGAACAGCCGTTTTCAGCCCGGAGCCGCATTCCCCGGGATCAGCATTGCAGACATGGCCGCCGCAGCCCGGCTGCTGCTGAAAAAACTTCATATCGACCGCCTTTACGCCATTGTCGGCGGTTCCATGGGCGGTATGCAGGCTTTTGAATTCATTACAGCTTATCCCGATATGGCCGCAAAGGCGGTTATTTACGTTGCCACTCCGCAAACAACGGCTTACGATCTCCTGCGCTGGGAAGCCGCCCGGAGGACCATTGAACTTGGAAGGACCTACGCCATTCCGGAATCCGAATACATGCTGCCGCTACAGATCACGCAGGCGCTGAACGGAAAATCTCCCGCCTTTTTTGCATGCGAAATGCCACGGGAAGAAGTCCCGGATTTCCTGACTAGTTACGAGGAATACCGGCCCGGGAACTTTTCAGCCGATAATTTTTACTGCCAGTCCGGAGCCATTATCCGACACGACATCAGCCGTCATCAGGGTGGCGATCTGAAAAAGACAGCTGCCGGTATCCGTAGCCGGCTCCTGCTTATTGTCAATAAGCAGGATCATCTCGTCGCTCCCTGGCCGGCCATCGATTTTGCCGGGATCAGCGGCGCAAAACTGCTCGTTCTTGATAATAATCGCGGACATCTCGGTATTACGTACGAGATCGGTAAGGTCCGGAAAACGATCGACCGCTTTCTCCGGCAGCGCCAAACACATGCAAAATGACAGGGATGCCATTATGAAAACACTGCAGATCAATGACCCCGCACCGGATTTCCGGCTTAAAGGTCCGGAAGGACAAGAACATCGCCTGGAGGATTTCCGGGGAAAATTCCTTGTCCTGTATTTTTATCCCAAAGACGACACTCCCGGCTGCACGAAAGAAGCCTGCAGTTTCCGTGACGATTACCGGGACTATACCGAAAACGGCATTGCCATCGTCGGCATCAGCGCAGACAGCCCGGAGTCCCACCGGCGTTTTGCAAAAAAACACGATCTGCCTTTTATTCTGCTTTCCGATCCGGAAAAAGAAACGCTCGAAGCTTATGGCGCCTGGGGAGAAAAAAGCATGTATGGGAAAAGGTATATGGGCGTAATCCGCAAAACTTTTCTTATCGATAAGAACGGACGGATCCTGAAGATCTATCCCAAGGTGCGGGTTGAAGGTCATTCGGAAGATATTCTGAAAAGTTTCGGTATAAAATAACAGCCCTGATTCCGGCTGTATTCTTTTGAGATTCGCATCCCCGTTCTGCAGACTGCAGATCGCCTTATCTTAATCGCCTTCAAATTCGATCTGCTGCGTGATCAGATCGATCTCTTTTTTAAAACCGTTATCTTCACGGCATCGCCTGCCGATTTCCCGGACTCCGTAAATAATGGTGGTGTGATCTCTCCCTCCCAGTCGCAGTCCGATCGTTTTCAGAGAGGCGTCGCAGAGATTGCGGCATAGATACATCATTACCTGGCGTGCCTGTGCGACTTCCTTACGCCGTCCTTTCCCGATGATCTCATTGGGTGTCACCTTGTAATACTTGGTCACGACATTTTGTACGGTATCAATGGAAATGATCCGGTTGCGTTTGACGCCCTTGATATCCATCAGCACGGATTTTGCAAGCCCCAGGCTGATGTCGGTGTGACTCAGTGAGCTGCGGGCCAGGATCGTGGTCAGCGCACCCTCCAGTTCGCGGATATTCGAACTGATGTTTTGCGCAACAAACTCGATGACTTCGTAAGGAATATCCAGATTTTCGATCAGCACCTTATGCTGAAGGATGGCAATGCGCGATTCCAGGTCGGGTGCCTGAACATCAACCATTAATCCGGAAAGAAAACGGGACACAAGACGCTCTTCCAAACCCTCTAACTCCTTCGGGGGCCGGTCCGAAGTGATAACAATTTGTTTATCACGCTGGAGTAAGTCATTAAAAATGTGAAAGAACTGCTCCTGTGTCCCTTCTCTTGATCGCAGGAACTGTACATCGTCCACCAAAAGGATGTCTGCCTGCTTGTACAACAAACTAAAGTCATTCTTGCTGTTGTTTTTAATTGCATCGATAAAGTCACGCATAAACGTATCAATGGAAACGTACATCACCCGGCTGTAGGGATCGCGGACACGAACCCGGTTCCCGATCGCCTGAAGCAAATGCGTCTTTCCCAGCCCGGTGCCGCCGTAGATAAAAAGCGGATTGTAGGAACGGCCCGGATTTTCCGATACCGAAGATGCCGCAACTTTGGCAAACTGGTTGTGCGGGCCTTCAACAAACTCCTCAAAAGTATAACGGCTGTTGAAGGTTGAATAGTAATCCTCCGTCATTGCCTTTCTTAGCGGCGCCGTAACAGGGGCTGCTGCGCTTTCAACGGCTTTAGCCTCGATCTTCTCGGTCTGCGGCTGCAGATTGCGGTTGATGACAAACTGTACTTTCCGGTTTGAGGGAAAATACTTTTCAATGATCGGCGCAAGCGTTTTCCAGTAATTGTATTCAATGAACTCGATATGAAATTTGTTCGGTGCCGCCAGGGTCAGAATATCATTCTCGTCGGAACAGTATTGCAGGGGAATAAACCAGGAAGAAAAACTTTGCGGGTTCAATTCCCCTTCTAAATCCCTCAAGCATGCGCTCCATTGCATTTCCCCCTTTGTCCCATCCCTTCCCGGGCTATAGTTATCCACACGACTTTCCATAGTTATCCACATTTTACCCACATACAATACACAACAGCAGAACCTACACTAAATGCTAATTATCAAATACTTATATCGCATATCCTCTGCGTTTCTGAAAATATTAACTCTGATACACTTGCTTTCTGTTAGTCTTGTCCACATATTATCCACATTTATGGCGTGCTTTAACTTAAGTTATTTTGTAATAATTTCCAAGAAAATATTTAACTATTTTTTATTTTTATTTCGCCTTCTCCGGGGGTTTCTGCGGCATATTTATGATTTCCGTCACATTATTAAAGTCCCTGTTCAGTCCGAATGCGTGCTTTTCCGCCGTGATTTTTCGTAGTATATTATACCGTAACGCTCATGGAGGAAGTAATATGAACCGGAATATCCGTTTGTCTGAAAACATCTATTATGTCGGCGTCAACGACCGGCGCACGCATCTGTTTGAAAATCTCTGGCCGCTTGAGCATGGTGTCAGTTATAACGCCTATCTGATCAAAGACCAAAAAAACGTGCTGATCGATACCGTCGAAATCGCCAAAACCGATCATCTCATTCGGGAACTGCGCGCCATTCTGGGAAAAGAAGCGCTGCACTATTTGGTCGTCAACCATACCGAACCCGACCACTCGGGCGCCCTTAATGCGCTATTGAAGGAATGGCCCGAACTCTGTGTTGTCGGGAATAAGGTCACTTTCCGTTTTCTTGACGGTTTTTACGGAACGGCCCCCCGCAAAATGGCTGTAGAACACGGCGATATTCTAGATACGGGGAAACACCGGCTGCGTTTTTATTCCACGCCGATGATTCACTGGCCGGAAACAATGATGAGCTTTGAGGAAAGTGGGGGCATCCTTTTTTCCGGCGATGCTTTTGGCAGTTTCAAGACCCTGGACGGCGGGATCTTCGACGATGAGATCGATGTGCGGGACTATGAAGACGAAATGCGCCGCTACTACTCCAATATTGTCGGTAAATACGGAAAAAACGTTCAGCGCGCTTTTAATCTGCTTGCGGATCTGCCTGTCAAGATGGTGGCATCTACCCATGGACCGGTTTTCCGCAAGGATCCGGACTGGGTGCTTTCGCGCTATGCCCGCTGGAGCCGCGAGGAGACTAAAGCGGGAGTGGTGCTGGTCTATGGCTCCATGTACGGACATACGGAGGAAATGGCAGACTTTACGGCGCGCTGCCTCAAAGCGGCCGGCGTTCCCCGCGTTCTTGTCTATGATGCATCAAAAACGCATCCTTCATATATACTGAGCTCGGTTTGGGAGTATAACGGCCTTGTGCTGGCGTCCCCCGCCTATAACAACGAACTGTTCCCCTCTGTGAAAAATGTGATCGAGAAGTTTATTGAGCGCAAAATGGCACATCGTTTCGTTGCCCTGATGGGGATCTCCACCTGGAGCGGCGGCGGAGTAAAGGGACTGAACCAGCTGGTAGAAACACTGGGGTGGGAAATCGTCGGCGAACCGCATGAAGCCAAATATGCCGCCGGGCAGGAAGATCTTGAAAAATGCCGTACGCTTGCGGAAAAGCTGGCCGAACGGGTTTTAAATTGCTGATCATTTCTTTATAATGTCTGTATGAAATAAAAGGGAACCGCTCCCCGGTGTCCTTTTTCTTATTCCGGGCGCTTTCCGTTCTATCGCACCTGTTTTCCCGTTTAGCGGTTTCTCCCGTAATTTCAGAGCAAATCAAAAAAGCCCCGTCATTCTGATAACGGGGCTTAATGTGTATCGGCGGATGGCGGTTTAGCGCCGGCGATATCCGTAGTCACGCTGATTGCGCGGCAGTTTATCGTAATAGCATTTCGCCCTGTAGCTGCGCGAGGAGCGTTCATTCCTCATATTCGGGCCGTCTCCGCGGCCGCCGAATTGATGATGGCGTCCCGTTTGCAGATATTTTTCCTCTCCGAGGGTATTCCTGACTGCAAGACGGTGTGCAACGCTTTCCCGATTGAGTCGTGTACGAAGCGAACTGAGCTTGTCAACGGCAGCATCCAGTTCTTTCCCGGATTTTCCGGCGGCGATCATTTGATCGATCTCCATGTTCAGCACGCGGATTTCGGCGCGGAGGGGCGCTGCCGTTTTTTCAAAATCGAGTTTTGCCTGATAAAGCTGTTTCTGCTCGTCGGCACTTAACAGCATCGCTCCCGTATACATGCCCATACCCGGCCGGCTTGTCATCGGTATGTCCTGGCGATTCTTCCCGCTCCAGGCCAATGCGGTCCCTGCAATCAAGAGAAAGATCAGGGCTACGGTGCTTTTGTGTTTCATGTTTATCTCCTTTTTTTATTTTTTGCGCTGTTTTTTGCCCGGAGCGCCATTGCCATAGCGGTCCTTCAGTTCCCGGGACAATTCATCCCGGAAGTGGTGATCAAAAAAGATGAAGCGTACAATCTGCTCGGCGCTGAGAAATTGTTCCAGGTCCGAATAAAAAGCGGTGTCCAGCGCGATCTCTTCGAGAGACAGCTTTTTAACCTCGTCTCTGTACCGCTTAAGATCCGTCGTCTTAATGCCCGTTTCTTTGTACGCTTCTTTACTCAACATGGCCATTTTATAATGGATCTGCCGTTTCTGGTCCTGATAGCTTCGATGCAGCGGAAAAAAGCGCTCGGCCTGTTCTTCGCTGAGCGACAGGTCTTCGGTCAGGCGAAAGACCATAAACTGGTAATATGCCGGCCGGGAATGATCATTGTCCTGCATCCATCCTTTCGCGGATACGGATACTGCCAGAAGCATACCCAACAATAATAGTGCTGTCTTTTTCATTTCATTCTCCTGTGGGATCCCTTAAAACAGATTTCCCAGTTCTTCGATATATTCGTAGCTTGCAAGATACTCGATGATATTCTCATTGCTGATCTCCGGTTCCGGCATGATCTCGGCGTTAGAGATCAGGAACAGTTCATTGTCGGGAATGGCAGCCAGCGGCGAGGAAGTAAATCCCGTTCCATTCCGGAAAAGCGAAAAGAAGACCAGCAGCAGAACGGCGGCGGCAGCCAGAGTCCGTCTGCCGATGACAAAAAGATCATGCCGGCGCATGCCGCTGCGGATACGCCGGTAACTTTCCCGGCGCAAGCTTTCCGGAATTCGCGCAGTTCTTGTCTCGGCAAGTTTTTTAAAAACGAAAAACAGCCTGTTGCATTCCGTGCAATGTTTCAGGTGTTCGGCGGCCTGCGGATAACCCGAAAGGTTCTCCAGCATTTCCGGAAAACATTCCTGTACATGTTCACATTTCATTTTTCACGACCTGTTGTAATTTTTTTACGGCTTTATGGTAGAGAACTTTTGCACTGTTTTCCGTTGTTTTTAGCCGTTCTGCCGTTTCGCGGAAAGAAAGTTTTTCATAGATCCGCGCTTCCAGCACCCGGCGCTCCATCGGAGAAAGGTGTTCCAGCCATTCGGATTGAAGGCTTTTCGGTTCGGCGCTTTCCTCTTCGGCTCCATGCTCATACTCGCGGAATTCATCCCAGCGTCTCATCCGGTTACGGCTGACAAAATTGAGCGCATGATTGTTTGCTATGCTGTGCAGCCATCCGTAGGGAGACGCTTCACCGCGAAAGGTGCCGCGTTTCCGGTAAGCCTTCAGAAACACTTCCTGCGTGCAGTCCAGGGCATCGTCCTCGTTCCCGACAATGTGAAAGATCACGGTGTAGATCCGGTCATGGTAATCTTTAATCCAAGTTTCAAATTCTTTCTTTTTTACCATGTCCTGACCTGTTACTCACCTATAAGACCCTGAACACTGTAAAACGTTAACGATTTTTTACTATTTTTATTCGGAGGAAGGAAGTTTTTTGCTGGCGCGTGCGCCCATATCCCGGATCTCGTTGGCGCGGCTGATAAGATTTCCGCGGCCGCTGCTGAGTTTGTTGACGGCCGCATCGTAGGTCCGCCGCGTAATATCCAACTGTTTTCCGATCTTTTCGATATCTTCGTAGAAAGCGACAAACTTATCGTAAAGCGCCCCGCTTTTCAACGCAATATCCAGCGCATTTTTAGCCTGATTTTCCTGCTGCCAGATAAAGGAAACCGTGCGCAGTGAAGCCAGCAGGGAGGATGGCCCGATGATGATAACATTCTTTTTGATGGCATACTGATACAATGACATATCGTTTTCCATCACCGTGGCAAAGACGCCTTCCACCGGAATGAACATGAACACATAATCCGGAGAGAACACATTCTTCAGATTCTGATAATGTTTTTCATGCAGTCCGTCGACATGCCGTTTCATCGAGAGCATCAGCGCCTTGCGGTATTGCTGCATTTCCGTTTCATCGTCCGTATGAAGGTATTTATTGTAGTCGATAAATGAGACCTTGGAATCAATGATCAGGTGCTTTCCTTCCGGAAGTTTGATCAGAACATCCGGCTGAAGGCGGCCGCCTTCCTCGCTGACAGAGAACTGCGTTTCGTATTCGATCCCTTTCCGCAGTCCCGACATTTCCAGAAGCCTGGATAAGATCAGCTCCCCCCAGTTCCCCTGTTTTTTCACATCCCCTTTCAGCGCCCGGGTAAGATTGCTGGTTTCTTCGGTAATTGTCTGGTTCAATTTCTGCAGATCTTCGATCTTTGTGCTCAGTACCGTCATCCGGTCCGCGGTTCCGCTGTTCAGTTCCTCGACCTTTTTCCGGAATTGCTCCAGATCTTTGCCAATGGGCTCCAGCACCATTTTGATCTTGTCCGTGCTTTTCCTGTCTTTTTCGTCAAAAATGCGGTTAGCCAGGTTTTCAAAGCGCTCGCTTAAGGCCTTCTGCAGCTGTTCGCTCTGTTCTGCGTTTTGTTTTAAAAGTCCGTTTTCCGTTTCAACGCGGATCAGCTGTGCGGATTTTTCCGCAAGTTCGCGGTTCAGCTCCATGTTTCTGGTCACATATTTTTTTCGTAAGAATAAAAAAACAATCCCCAAGATCAATGCGCCCAGCAAACAACCGGCAATCAAATACATATATTCCATATTGACCTCTATTCGTTCTTTTTCTGCGGTCCCTAACGTTTGCTTAATGCAGAAAGGCGTTTTTTGCAGCGCTTGATCATTTCGTAGCTGGCTCTGTCTTCGCCAACCTGCAAAAAACAGCGAATGGCTTCCGGCCACTCTTTCCGGGAAAAATAAGCGAGTCCTTCTTCATAATGGCGCTTCCGGTGCAGATCCTCTTTGCTGTGTTCGCCATAGCGCGCAAGAACCTCGTAAATGGCGAGCGGCTTCTTAGGATTGCCTTCAATACTTATCGCATCCATCTCCCGGGTCAGGACCTTTTCCTGAATATACGCATTCGTAGCGTTGTCAATCAAGATATTCGTATGATAAAACTTGCATTTTTTCTGCAAGCGCGAGGCCAGACTTACAGACAGACCCATTACATTGTACTCAAACTTCTTAAAATATTCCATCATGGTTGCGTACATTTTTCCCGTACAGATCCCGACGCATGCCGAAAGCGGGATATCGGATGCTCCGATTCTTACGGGATTCATTTCGCGGATCAGTTTTTGCGCTTCAATCGCGCAATTCACCGCCAGTTCCGCATGGCCGGCGCTGCTTTCTTTATCGTGCCCAAAAACCGCCATAACGGCATCCCCCTGTATCTGGCAGATAAAACCGTTGTGATCCTCAACACACTTGATCACCGGGAGTAAAACTTTCTTCATAAACTCATAGGTCCCCCGCGGACGCAGCTTAGCCGATATCCCCAGCGAATTTTCAATATCAAGGAACATTGCCGTTCCTGCAATTTCGCCAAAATAGAAGGTATCGATCTCCGGAATCTCTTCCGGACTCAGCACTCGGTCGGATGTTTCTCCTTTCATTTCTTCAATCCCTTTTTTGTTTTATGTTCTTAGGTTTGTTGCCCATCAAATTCAAGTATGCCAAAACTTTCCGGCTGGTGAAAATTCAATATGTCAAGCGCTTGCCAGGACCCCCAGTGGGGATGGGATGTCTTATCTCCGCATTTGTAGAAATTCGCCCTCCATCGCGAACCCGGCAGGGCCGGCAGCGGGCTGTGACAAGCGAAGAAATCCAGGGGAATATAAAGCGACAGCGACCAGTTTAATTTTTCCCGGATCTCCGGTTCGATAACGCGCGGCAACGAACTGCGAATTTGAAGGGTCGCCGCCAGTTCTGCAGGGACCGGGCGCATATCTTTGCGTTTGCCGTTTTCGTCACGATGCGGATCAATGATATAATTGACGTGCAAGGTCCCTCCGGCGTTCACTTCAAAATTATAATATCCCGGTGCATCCGGCGGCTGCAAAAAGCATTCCACACAGCTGTCTTCATGCACTTTGGCATTGTATTCCGTATGTACGGAACGGACAAAGCGGTCCTTAACGCGGTACAGGAGATAAATACCCCGGTTATTGTACAGCATGCGGACCTCCGTTTCCGGATGGTGTCCGCTGCTCCTGGGGTGAAAATGTGCAATATGTATGGCATCGGCACGGCGCCAAACAACGTCATTTTCATTTAAAGCCCGGAGAGAACAGATACCGCTATTCCTGATCCGAAACCGTTTGTTCAACTTTTACTCGATTTATATATATCCCTTAAAAATATAAAGCAAATAACAGTATGATGTCAACATTTATTATTGTTTTTTAAGCCACAAGAGCAGAATATCGCCGACCGTCTTCAGGCTGTGGGGAGAACAGTAGGCGGGAAGATCGCGCGTTGTGTGCCAGAGGTTCCGTCCCGCCCGGGTATAATTGAAATCGATCAGGTTGATCGTGGGGATCTTGGCTGTCCGGTTCAGAGGCACATGATCGTCATAGATCTCATAACCCGGCCTGCGCTGAAAAACGCGTCCGTGGCCATGTTCAACGGCCAGCGCCCAGATCTCGGCAATCAGGTCCGGGGCAAAGCGGCTGCTATTCAGTTCAACCGGGATCTCGAGTTCCGCATCTCCGATCATATCGATCAGAATGCCCTTTTGTGCCACGGGCGGCAGAAGATTGCGGGAATAATATTCCGAACCCTGACAGAAATAGGTGTTTGTGCCGGCTATTCCCAGATCTTCTGCATCCCAAAAAACAAGGTCAACGCCGAGTCCGTCTGCGAAATCGGTGATATGCGGTAACATTTCCATAAGCACCGCCGTCCCGCTGGCGCCGTCATTGGCTCCGGGAACGGGCTGATCGGGATATAGGGGATCCAGGTCTGCAAAGGGACGCGTATCCCAGTGTGCGCTGAACATGATCCGTTGGGGATTTTCGGGATAAAAGCGGGCGATAATATTCCATGCGGCTACCGTATCCCGGGTCACGGGGCGGTAAGCAAAAAAATCCTGGACGATGACCGTATCGGCATATTGCCGGCATGCACGAATGATCCGGTCGCGGCAAATGCGGTGTGTTTCCGTACCGGGTATCCGGGGACCGATCTTAACCTGTTCTTCAAGATACGCAAAAGCGCGAAAACCGTCAAAAGCAGTCTCAGCACCTAGCAATTGCACCAAAAAAAACAGTCCCGCAATGATCTTTTTCATAGCTTATCCACTGATTCGGATGGTTACGGTTATACCGAAATCTTTATAATCGTCCTTTTTGTTTTCTCCATCCAGTTCCTGGGTAAGGTCGATGCGCTGTCCGTATTTAAAAAACAAGCGCCCGTCAATATTTTTGCTGAAACGGTAAGTCAAGATTGGCTCAACCTCCCAGTTGACGCGGTAATTGTTCGGGTCTCCAAAATACAGATCTCCGTTATGTTTTACAATTTTTTTATCCATTCCGTACTTTCCATGCAGGGAGAAGGTAATCTCATTCTTCATGTTGATCACGCCGATCTTTTTAATGAAAGGCACTGGAATGGAAAGTCCCTTGTTATAGGAATACGACAAATTAAAGTTCATATTTTCCTGATAGGTCCGGGTAACGCTCGCATTGACAAAATCGAGCGTGACATCTCCCTGATTATCTGTTTTGATCATTCTATTGTATCCAATATCTACGGAGAGATTTCCTTCAAAGGCAAAACTGGCTTTGATGAGCGGATTGAAGCTCAGCGTGTAGGTTGAGGATTCTTCTTTCAGGTAATAGTTGCCGGTTTCCTTGTTAAAGCGATACCGCACGCTTTCGCTCGCAGACATTGCATGCTGCAAATTGATACTCTTTATAAACTTCATTTTTCCCTTGAGCCATTTCTGCTGACTGGGTGTGATGCGCCAGTTCAGCTGATAGTTCGGGGCAATAAAACCTTCTTTACCCGTATCGCCGATCGGAATAAAGTTCCGCGTAATCGAAGAATCGTAAGGCAGCACTTCCAGCGTATCGTTAAAAGCAATAAGATGAATGTTTTCGTCATAATAATCGCCCGAACCGGTCCTGAACTGGTATTTTCTTCCGGTTGAGAAGTTTTGTTTATAATCCAGCGACAAGCCCATATAACGGGTCAGTTTAATACCGCTGCCGAGGGACAGCGCGCGTTTGAAATCATTGGAAAAAGGCGTAGTGACCGAACCTTCGAATGCATTTGTGGGAAGGAAGGTCGGACCATCAAACCCGTAGCGGTATTTATAGTCAATGTTCTTGTAGATCTTCAGGGAATCGCTGCCGCTGATACCGTTATTGCCTTTCGAATAATTGTTGGTAAAGCCGAAACGTATCGGGTCAATTTTATCCAAAAGCGAAGAAACCGTAATATTGCTTTTGGCTTTTGCCGGTGTTGCCGCTGCTGCCGGTCGTGATGCGGGCAAGGGCGCGCTTTCTTCGCGGGCAATGTCTTTTCTCGGAGGCGGCGCCTCGTTTTTTTGTTCTTCCTTCTTTCTTTCCGCTTCACGCTTTTTCTGGTTTTCTTTAAATTTTCTGTCATAGGTATCCCAGATCTGTTTCAGCGAAAGCGTCACTGAGGCCGAAAAATTCCGGATCGACGATACGTTCGCATAGTCCAGATTGTTCTGCTTAGTATAACGATAAGTGACGGCATAGGTAAATCGCGGCTTAAACCAGACGCTAATATTGGGATTATAGGAGGTATTGACCACTTCGTTGATCATATTCACATTGCCCACATTTATGCCGTTCATCAGGCTGTCGTAACTCAGGTCCGTGAAAATTTTCCAGGTCTTGTCTCGATAGTCCTGCAGATCGCTGTTGATGCTTCGCCGATAGCTGATCTTCAGCGACTCAAAGGGGTCCAGGCTCCAGCCCAAATTTTTGGAAAGGCCAAAAGCATAGCTGCTGATGGTGTCCTGCTTTGTGCGCGTGATCTTTTGATCGTCTTTCTGGTTGACGCTCATGTCCCAACTGAAAGAAGAGGGTTTCCAGTAGAATTTTTTTTCTTTCATCTTGTTATCCAGGAAGGGAATCCATGCAAGATAGGGGATGCCTTTCCCTTTATCAATGTTCAGGTTATAGGAAAATTTGCCGTTCATGCTGAAATTTTGCTGGTCGAGAATTTCCAGGCTGCTGTTAGTGGACTGAGAGACGTTGAAAGTTGCCTGAGCCGGATTGATCAGGAAACGCAACAATACATGGTCGTCTCTGCCGGCGCTTCGCCTCAGTGAAGTGCCCAGGGATTGTGTCCGCGATATCGATTTCAGGCTGTCATCCGGATTTTCCTCAACCAGAATATCGGAACCCGGATAATACTTGGGCGTGGAAACGCTGCGGGTTTGCGATAAGGTAACCGGGAATGCGACATGCCATTTTTCGGGCAATAGTTTATTGACGTTGAAGGTCATATTCACATTAAAGGACTCTACCGAAGACTGGGTATTGGACATCTGTTGATTGACCTGATGGAAATCCGCGTCTTTTTTCACCGCATTGGCGTTGAACTTGAACAAGCCGCCGAGATTGAAGTCGAAAACACCGCGCATTGCCATTCCGGGATCGTTGTTCGTCTCGACCACCCGCATTTCGTTGACCCAGACGGCACCGTAATAATCCCGGAAATTATCGGGATTCAGCACCCCGATCTGCATTTTTTCAATTCTTGACAGCGAGGGATTCCCCACAACCCGGTAGACCTTACCGGTATAGGTTCCATTTTCCATAAATCGGAACTCCCGGATACTTCCGTCTTCAGATTCGCGGTATTCCCCCTCTATCCCCTCCGGGGCTGTGCGATTTTTGAGTCGCGTGATAACATCAAAGATCATTTCAATATGATTGCGTTCATCCCATTCCGGATAGACATCGGTCTCCGCTTCATAATACTCGCTCATATTACCCCGCCCGATTCGCAAGAAAAGTCGCAGGGGCGCCATATCGCCCCCGATGGAGTTATCTCCGTAAATGAACATCTTCAACTTGCGGTACATCAACAGGCTTTCGCCTTTCAGCATGACCTTTTCGGCCACGGCGTATTCCTGGGGACGCAGCCCCTGCAAATTCAGCACCAGCGCCTGTTCTTTCTGTCGTATTGTGCTGCCGTCAAGGGGATTGACCTGTTCACGACCCGAAATACCCGGCGGGGAAACGTAATCGTCGGCATCCTCATCGGTATTTTTCACCGTAATAAAAAACCGGTCGTCATCTTTGACAAAAACCGGGGCCTCTTCCGTAGCCAGTCCGATTTCCTGCCATTCATTACCCACAATGGAGAGAGAAGCAAACTGAATGGTATCCTGGTCTTCCACTCCGAACATGCTCAGCCGCATCATACGCACGGACATGAAATTGGGCATCCCTACGCTGTCGATCATTGCGGTCAGGGGAATGCGGTATTGTTTCCAGCCCGTTGCCTTTCCGGTATTGTCAAAATAGGTCTGTGAGGCAAGCCATTCATCGCTGCTTAGATCCAAAAAGTAGGAATAATAGTTGTTTGCCTGGTCCAGCTTGCCGTCCCGGTCGATATCTTCCGTCTCAGGATAGGGCTGAATGCCGTCGTTCCCGGCATTCCCTTCACTGCCGTTCGCGTAGCGGACCCCGTCACCGCGCTTATATCCTTCTTTATCAAAATTATCAACCATGGGATCCCAGCCGCGCGCCAGTTCTTCCTCATCGCTAAGCCCGTTGATGCCCAGGTCTTCGTTATAGTTTGTCGAGATCTCCAGGTTACCGTTGTCGTTCCGGTCTTCATACTGCTTGATCCCGTCCCCGTATTCCGTGGATGGGATATTCGGGTCATAATTGATATTGTACCAGTCCTCGGTGATCTCTCCGATATCGATCTGCAGCTGTCCCTTGTCGCCTTTGACCCATAATTCGATATATTTGCTTTTACTCTGATCGTACATATAGACCGGCTGCATAATTCCTCCCCAAACCCCGGGCGCCTCAACCTGTGTGGGATTTCCGGTAATACCGTTGATCTCCGGGTCCAGTACCACGCTTAACACATTGGTATACTGATCGGTTTCGGTAACCTCTTTTTGGGGCCAGATATTTTTGGTATAAACACCGAATATCTTGGTTCCGTTATTGTCAACCCGGAAATAATTGTACCAGAACATAAAACCGCGTTCGGGATATTGCGTCCCGAAATTGTCATTTTCCGGTTTGCTGGCATGGGTCCATTTTTGGAAACTGATATTCATCGGGGTTTTCTGGCTTGCAGACTCGAAATCATCAAGCTTGGCAACGCCGTCGAGATCTCCGCTCTCCGCATTCTCGATGGTATTCGGATTGGGCAGGATCTGGGCAATTTCCCCGCTAATCCGGATTTTGCTGGCTTCTTTGATGTGCACCAGCGGCAAAGCATTCATGGCACGGTTCAGCCAGTTGAGGTCAAAGGCAAACTCGGCGTTCACGTCCCAGATAAAGTTCTGAAAAGGTTCATCACCGATGTTCACATTCTTATCATCCAGCACGCTGCGGCTGTAATACATGGCGGTTGCGCCGATAAATGCATTGCTGTTGATGCGATATTCCGCACGCGCACCGGCCATTAGTTTTTGTTCGCCAATCCCGCCGAACAGCTGTTCCGTTTCGTAATTGATATCGATCTTCGCATTGGCGTTCATCGCTTCTGCGCTTTTCAGCGTAATGATGCCGGAAAAATAATCAATGTCGTAATCAACGCCGCGGGTCATTTTCTTTCCGTTGACCAGGATCTCTTCACTGCCTTCGATAATGAACATTTCGCCAAGTTCGATAGTGGAGCTGCGATTGGCGTAATGCGCTTCGATATAGTATTTCCTGGCCAGTCTTGCGGGATCGTTGTAAGAACTGTTGTAGATCTCCGGAACGGAAGGAAGTTCGGCATCATCCGGTGAGCGAAGCGTATCATTGTAGATACCTTCAATCGCCGCTCCCTCGGGCGGCGAAAGAAAGGGCTGGATATAGGGAAGCCAGAGTTCTCCGCGCTGGAGGTCCACGACCAGCTGCTGCGGTTTGATATCAATCCTTCCGTCACTGCCCGGTACGCCGTTCTGGTCGTAATTGTCCAGACCGAAATAGCGCAAATAGGGAATGCCGTTCATGAATTCTTTCGGCTGATTGGAACCGTTGTAAAAGACCCTCAGCTCAAAACCGTCCTCATCGATATTCCTTGCTTTGAGGTCATAAACGTTCTTAAGCTCCAGCTCCCAGGTTTTATAGTTGGGTTTCGGGTTTTCCGCCTTGATGATCTTAAGGTATTTCCCGTTGTTCAGATCACCGTAGCGCTTGCCGTTGCTGGTGCGGTATGCGATGGCCAGAATATTGTCGTCGCTGAGTCCGATGTTCAGTCGTACATATCCCTGGTAGGGGTTGATCTCATATTCGCCGGGCTGGTCGCTGGTCGGTTTTTTTAGTTTGCGGAAAAAGATGGAATCCGCCACATCTTCTTCGGAACGCTCAATAATGCGCACGGGTGTTCCGTCCGGAGCCAGATCCACAAAGGCCACGGCACGTATCCGGGTGTTTTCGCGTTCGTTCGTACTGATATAAAGATCGTATTCCTCGACCATATCGGAATAGGTAAACTTTCCACTCTGCAGATCGTAGGGATACATATCGTTCCGGAAGGATTCGTCTACAAAGAAATACACGTTGCGTTTATATTCATAATCGTAGATCTGCACGGTGGAACCGCCGTCGCTGCCGGCAGCCCCGCCCCAGGATTTCTTTTTGCTGTCTTTTTTTTCATAGGAAGCGATCGCCGTTACGTTGATGGGTCCCAATTTCATATTGGCCTTCCCGCCGAACAGCCCGCTGGAAGAGGCCGAACCGGTCACAAACTGCGTGCCGGGCAGAGAAAGTCCGATATTCCCGAAATTCGCACTTTGCACGATCTCGTCTTCTTTCCCTTTGTAATCGATCTTGATCGCGTTCTCAAATTCAAAGTCGCGCTCGCTGTCCTCGTCAATGGAAATGGTGATCCGGTCTCCGATGGTGCCTTCGATCGTGAACTGCTGTGTCTGATCCATCAGAAAATTCTTCTGTTCGTTTTCCATGTTGCCGGTAGCAAGAATGGAATTGTTCTGCTGGTTATATTTTCCGGTAATGGAGATCAGTCCGCGTATGCGCAGGGAAACCCGCTGTCCCGCAATATCCGCGCCGATGATCTCCAGGGACTGCCCGGAACGGGCGGCGGCAACGGGATCGATATAAAAGGAGCTGTCCGTGACTGCCACCTTGCGGTACCAGAGCTGCTCGCGGTTAAAGCGGACGCGGTTTTGAAAATACTCGTCATAGCTCATGTAGCGGGGAACGCCGATGCGTGAATTGCCAATCTGTTCGTAAACCATCAGATAATCCCCGGATCGGCTGTTGCTTTCCTGGAGCCGGATATCCGGCAGCAGATCCGGATAATTGCTGCTAACGGGAAAATTGGGCTGGTGATAGCCTCGGGTAAAACCCCGGGGCGACGAGACAAAGGGTTGCGGCAGTCCCGGCATATAATAGCGGAAAGAAAAAGACGGGGTAAAATCGCTGCTGTTTCCCATCAGAAGGGAAAGCATCAGGATAATGACCAGACCGGCGATGAATTTTCGCTGCTGCTTCAATGCTGTAATACGCGCCTCATTTTGTGTCAAACATCAACTGCCTTAACAAATGGTCCGGACATATCCTCCTGATTACAGGTGTTTTTTGTTCTTTAATGTATGGATAAAAGCATCCAGTGCTTTCCCGCGGTGGCTGATCCGGTTCTTTTCTTTCAGGTCCATTTCGGAAAATGTCTTTTGCAGCGGCTCAAAAAAGAACAGCGGATCGTATCCAAAACCTCCCTCGCCTCTTACTTCCTTTAATATGCAGCCTTCCACAAAGCCTTCGACATCCCAGGCTTCCTGATTGTCAACGTAGGCGATGCTTGTACGGAAGCGGGCGCTGCGTTGTTCCTGGGGAATGCCCTTCATTTGTTTTAAAAGATGCTGCACATTGTCGCGGTAGCTTGCGTTTTCGCCCGCAAAGCGGCTGGAATAAACGCCGGGGGCGCCGTCAAGAGCATCAACCTCCAGTCCCGTATCGTCGGCAACCGCCGGCAAGCCGGTATGGGCGTGAATGGCACGGGCTTTAATATAGGCATTTTCCCGGATACTGCCGCCATTCTCCGCCACTTCGGGAAAATCGGGAAAATCGTCCAGGGTTTTAAGCTGAATGCGGTTGCCGAGCTTCGCGTTAAACTCGCGGATCTTATCCCGGTTATGTGTTGCCAAAACGATGGTGGCGGTACTTTTTTTCTTCATTGTGTGGAATTTAGCACGCGGTCATCGATTATTCAATAATTTTCCGTTTTAAACCCAGTTTTAGACAAATCGGATAATGATCGGAGTAGCCGCCGCTGATCTCCATTCCTTTATAGAAACGCAAAGGGCCCTGACCGGGTATTTCCCGCATCCAGAAGGGCGCGATCAGCGAAGCCGAACGGAGCTCCAAGCCGGAATTTTCAAAGCCCGAAGTTAAAAAATGATCGAACTGCACCCACTCCCCTTCGTAATAATAGCTTCCGAAAACATGCCGGGGGCGTTTTGTTGCAAGATAGCGAATATCCGGATGTTCTTCAAGATAACGCAGGCAGGTATCCGCAGCGTCATCATTGAAATCGCCGGTCATCAGGATGGCATAGCCGGGGTGTTCTTTGCGGACTTCCCGGACAGCCGAATGCAGAACCGATGCTGCGTAAAGGCGGTAGGGATCCGTCAGGGCTTTCCCGCCGCGCCGGGAGGGCCAGTGAATGATGAACAGCACCAGCGTATCTTCCGTACCGGTCACGGCAAGATCCGCGCGCATAAGCGGCCTGCTGTGGTAGCCGCGCGCTTCAATGAACACCGAATAATAACGGCAGCCGGCCAGTGCAAATTTTTTCCTGCGAAACATCAGCGCCGGTTCAATTCCGCGGATATCCGGACCTTCATTAATACATATTTCCCAGTCATTGTAATGGTAAAGTTGGTCCGCAAGATCTTCCAGCACCTCCCGGTTTTCCACTTCGACCATTGCCAGCAGGTCCGGATTGACATGATTGATCACTTCCGCCGTATGCCGGGATTTCAGCGCATAGGCACGATAGGTAAAGCGCTTTGCGCCGCCGGGCATAAAATCGCCGTCCTGCGTTTTAGGATCGTCCCGGATATCAAACAGATTTTCGACATTCCAGAACATCAGGCGCAGTTCCGACCCCAGACAGCAGCAAATCGCGGTAACAAGCAAGATGATCTTTTTCATTTCCCCCTCCGCAAAGATAAACAAGCGCCCTGCGATGAGCGCCGTTTTTGGATACTATCCGTCCGCTTCAGGATCCGTAAAGTGTTATCAGCTCCCGAAAATCATCGATCACGATCCCGGCACCGGCCTCCCGGAGCAGCGCTACGTCATTATAGCCATAGCTGACCAGAACGGGCGTCAAGCCCGCGACTTTGGCAAATTTCAGGTCCGGCAGGCTGTCGCCGACCATTAAGCCTCTCACAGGTTCCTGTAGTTTCATGGTATTCACAACATGGCGCCATACTGCCGGATCGGGTTTGCAGACCTCAATGCTATCGCCGCCGACAACAAGACGGATCTCTTCTTCGATCCCGAAATGCTTCAACATCTCGTGTAGCATCGCTTCGGGTTTGTTGGATACCACTGCCTGCGGAATATCCCGAAAATAGTTCAGCACCTCTTTGACCCCGGGGTATAAATGGGAGCGGTCCACCAGGTGTCCGCGGTAATATTCCGCCATTTCCGTTCCGATGCGCTGCACTTCTTCGGGCGCGATGTTCCCGCCCCCGCTCAGCGACATGGCAAAAATAATCGAACGTTCCACCAGACTAAGGATGCCGTTGCCAATAAAATCCCGGACCCGAAGTTCGGGAATGCGGGGCAATCCCTGCCCTTCCAGGATTATATTCATGCTTCCGGCAATGTCCGGCAGGGTATTGCAGAGGGTACCGTCAAAATCGTAAACGATCAGTTCTGTTTTCATCCTATTCTCTCGATAAATTTTTCTGCGATGGTTTTGCGTTCGCCGCTATCAAAATCAATATGCAAAAAGACCTGTCCGGCGGTATTTAGCACGCTGCGCACCCTGCCTTTTCCAAACATCAGGTGTTTGACCCGGTCGCCGATCTTCAGAGTCCCCGGAGCTGCAGGGCGCAGCGTTTCAGCGGCGGCGCCTGGCCGTTCCTCTTTTTCTGCGCGAAAGCTGCCGGCAGTAAAAGCCCTGCTGCGCCCGCCATACCTTTCCGGCCGGCGCTTTGCCGGCTTTTCGGTCTTCAGACAATGGGCGGGGATCTCAAAGATAAATTCGGAGACTTCGGCACCCAGGAGCTGTCCGTAACGCATGCGCTGTTCCGCCGAAGTGATAAAGACCCGTTCTTTTGCCCGGGTCAGCGCCACATAAAAGAGCCGGCGCTCCTCTTCCATTTCTTTGGGCGCCAGCCGCGTGCGCTCCAGAGGGAAGAGGCCTTCCTCCATGCCGGCAATGAATACCTGCCGGAATTCAAGTCCCTTTGCGCTGTGGACCGTCATCAGTGTCACGGCATCCGAGCTGTCCTCCCACTGGTCAATATCGCTCTGCAAGGACACGTCGTGCAAAAAATCGCTGATCGTTGCGCCCGGATTAAATTTTTCAAACTGGGCGACACCGTTGATGAATTCCGCCAGATTGCGGCGTCGCTCTTTCTGCTCGGGATCCTTTTCGTTGTCATAAAGCGCATTGATGCCGCTTTTTTCCAGTACTTCCATTGCAAGATCCGAAGAGCCCAGTAACTGCAACTGCGACTGCAGCTCCAGCATCATGGCCATAAAATCCCCGAGCTGCTGCCGGGCATTTTTGTGCAGACCGGCTTCCTGCGGATACTGCAGGCTTTCCCAGAGTGTGCGGCGGGTCTCTGCGGCAAAGCGCTCGAGCCTGGCAATGCTGGTGTCGCCAATGCCGCGGCCCGGGACGTTAATAATGCGTTTAAGATTGACGGTATCGCGGGGATTGACCAGTACGTTCAGATATGCCAGGATATCCTTGATCTCCTTTCGCTCATAGAATTTGACGCCGCCCACCAGCACATAGCGGATACCGCGGTTGCGCAGGGCTTCTTCCAGGAGCCGCGACTGGGCATTGGTGCGATAAAGAATGGCGGCATCCCGGAGATCCATTCCGGATCGCAGGATCGTGCCGGCAATATAGTGGGCTTCCTCGTAATCGTTCTCGCAGACTTTATGCAAGATCTTTTCCCCCTGGCCTGCTTCGGTCCAGAGATTTTTATCGGCCCTTTCGCGGTTGCCTTTGATCATGGCGGAAGCCGCTTCTATAATGGTTTTAGTGCTGCGGTAATTCTGTTCGAGCTTGATGATGCGCGCATCCGGAAAATGCTTTTCAAATTCCAGGATATTGCGGATATCCGCACCGCGCCAGCCGTAGATGGATTGGTCGTCGTCACCGACCACGCAAATATTGTGATGTTTTTCACTGAAAAAGGTCAGCAGTTCAAACTGTGCCGGATTGGTATCCTGATATTCATCCACCAGCACATAGTCCCAGCGATGGCGGTATTTTTCCGCAACGGCGGGGTAAGCGCGGAAAAGCAGAATGGGGCGCATCAGCAAATCGTCAAAATCGCAGGCGTTGTTATCCCGGAGGCAGGTCTCGTAATTCCCGTAGATCTCCATCAGTTTTTCCTGCAGGTAATCGCTGCCACCCTTTTTTCCGACGTTTTGCGGCCGGAGGATCTGCTGTTTTTGCTGGCTGATATAATGCGAAATCGCGGAGGGACGCAAGGTTTTCGGATCGATATCCATATCCTTCAAACATTTTGTGATCAGCGCACGCGTGTCACCGGTATCGTAGATCGTAAAATCGGCGGGGAATTCCGGATTGTCCCTTTCGCTGCGAAGGATACGGGCGCCAATGCTATGAAAGGTCCCGATATTGACATAATTGACCTGTCCCAGCAGCTTGTTGACGCGCTCTTTCATTTCATTGGCGGCCTTGTTGGTAAAGGTTACGGCAAGAATGCGGTTTGCGGTCGTTTTTTTCTGCTGCAGCAGCCAGGCGATCTTACGTGTCAGCACCCGGGTCTTTCCGGATCCGGCGCCGGCAAAGATCAGGACCGGACCTTCCGTGGCCAGCACCGCTTCGCGCTGACGATCGTTCAATCCTGCAAAAATGTCGTGCATGACTTCCTTTCCCGTATTGTGCCAAAAATAGCACTATAACAAAAAAAGGAGAACAACTTTCTCCTTTTTTGGAAAAAATGTGATCTCAGTAACGGTATTGGTCCGATTTAAAGGGACCTTTGACCGGTATGCCCAGGTAAGCGGTTTGTTTCGGCGTCATTACGGTAAGATCCACGCCCAGATGTTTCAGATGCAGGCGCGCCACCTCCTCGTCGAGCTCCCGGGGCAATGTATACACTTTGCGCTCCAGGTCCCGGCGCCGGATCTCGATCTGTGCGAGCACCTGATTGGAAAAGGAGTTGCTCATTACAAAAGAGGGGTGTCCGGTGGCATTTCCGAGATTTACCAGACGACCTTCCGAAAGGAGAATAATGGAGTGTCCGTCCGGAAAGCGGATCTGGTCCACCTGGGGTTTGATATTGATCTTTTCAACACCCGGCAGCGCATACAGCGCATCGACCTGGATCTCGTTGTCAAAATGACCGATATTGCAGACAATGGCCTTGTCCTTCATCTGCTGCATATGTTCCACGGTAATTACATCGCAATTCCCGGTTGCGGTTACAAAGATATCGCCGCGGGCAGCAAGGTCCTCCATACGCCGCACCTCGTATCCCTCCATTGCCGCCTGCAGCGCGCAAATGGGATCGATCTCGGTTACGATCACCCGGGCGCCGAGTCCACGCATGGACTGTGCGCAACCCTTTCCCACGTCGCCGTAACCGCAAACCACCGCCGTTTTTCCGGCGATCATGATATCGGTGGCGCGCTTTAATCCGTCCGCCAGCGATTCCCGGCAGCCGTAGAGATTGTCGAATTTGGATTTAGTCACCGAATCGTTAACATTGAATGCGGGGAAAAGCAGTTCGCCTTTTTCCATCATCTGGTATAGGCGGTGGACGCCGGTGGTAGTCTCCTCGCTGACCCCGCGGACCGCAGCGGCGATCTTCCGCCAGCACTGCGGGTGTGTTGTGAGATCTTCAAGGATCAGTGCCTGTACAATGCGCAATTCTTTGTTCTTACTGTCCGCTTGCGGTATCCTGCCGCTTTGTGCATAGATCGTTTCCAGGCGGACGCCCTCGTGGATGAAGAGCGTCGCATCCCCGCCGTCATCCACAATGCCGTCCGGACCGGTCTCATTTTCAAACAGCAGCGCCTGTTTGGTGCTCCACCAATATTCTTCCAGGGTCTCTCCTTTCCAGGCAAAGACCGGAACACCTAGGTCGGCGACTGCCGCGGCGGCATGGTCCTGCGTGGAATAAATGTTGCAGCTGGCCCAGCGCAGGTCCGCGCCCAGCGCCTTGAGGGTCTTAATCAGCACCGCCGTCTGGATGGTCATGTGCAGGGAACCGGTAATGCGGGTATTTTTTAGCGGTTGCAGCGGTGCATATTTTTCCCGCAGCGCCTTCAGGCCCGGCATCTCCGCTTCCGCCAGCTCGATCTCCTTATGCCCGAAGGGCGCTAAGTCAATATCTTTTATCTTGTATTTCATCTTAAGGTTCAACAACCCGGTCTATATAATAAGCAATGATGGTTATGGACTGTGCGATCGCCAGCAGCGCTGCAAAGTTCTGATAAAAATTCTTGCCGAACTTCGGCGGGACCATAATGGTATCGCCCTTGCGGATCTCCGGGATCAGGGACTCGTCGGCCGTCTCAATGTAGCGCTCCAGATCTACGTAGATCACAATGGGGTCATCCTTATCCAGGCGCTGGCCGCGCAAAACCTTGACGTTCGTAAGTTTCGCGGAATTCAGCGGACCGCCGGCGACCGACAGCGCACCCAGCATGTCGTAGCCGATGGGAATGTCGTAGATGCCCGGCCTTACCACTTCGCCCCAGACCTTGACCGGTATTGTCAGTTCGGCAGATCCGGAAAAGCGGGCGGCCATTCCCGCAGAGCCCTCCTGGGCTGTCAGCGACCCTGTGATCAGGAACAGGGACAGAAGAAGGATTAAGGTTTTTTTCATGTATGCAGATCTCCTTTATTTAACCGTAAAGTACATCCAGTTGCTTTCGGAACCCTCGGTCTCCGGCCCGCCGCCGGGCTCCCCGGACACCGCATCCACCCGCCAGCGGTAATTGCCTTTCTCCAGGTACTTGTTGCCACTGCCGTCAACGGGGAGGCTGTCCAATAAAACAGTCGTGTGGTAATCGTTATTTTGTAAATATATCTTATATAAAGATTTTGAAAAGTCAAACAAGTGGGTTTTGGTAAAAAACTTCGTTTGATATAAACTGTTTTCCATGTAAAAAAGGCGCAGATAAAAATAGCTTACACGGTTCCCCGTACGGAGCGGATATCGAAATTCAAAATGTGATTTATTATCTGATATATCTCCTGACGGCAAATCCAATCCCGCTTTAAGTGCTAGCTTGTAATGCACCGTATCTGAATTTTCCTTGCTGACGGTAAAATCGTTATAAGATTTCAGGTAGTAGTAATAAGTGGAATCCAGGGTCACTTCATTATCCACATATTCATCGCTTTCATAGAGCAGACCGGCGTTGCGCTCGACGGTAGCAATGCGTTTGAAATCGTATTCCCCGTCCCGCAGAGTGCTCCTGTACACATAATAACCCAGAATGCCCTCCTCCTCCGCCGTCGCCGGTTCTTCCCATTCCAGATAAATGGCATTGTCCGGATGCGCGTCAATGCCGCGTTCCACGACGGAATCCGGCGGCGTCTTGGGCACAAAGCGCGGGACGGAAATATCCGGCTGATTAAAACAGGACAGCAGCAACAGTGACAGTATGCCGGTTATGATAAAATAATATTTTTTCCCTTTGCTCATCATCACGCTTTTATTCCCTTTTCCCTGCTATCCTCAACCTCCAACACCATTTCTGCACTTTTCAAATCCTTTACTCCCCGCTACCTACTACCTACTACCTACTACCTACTACCTACTACCTACTTCTTACTTCTTCACTTCTTCACTTCTTCACTTCGTCACTTCGTCTCTCTGTCTCTTCCTCTCTCCCTTACTCCCTTACTCCCTCTCTCCGTTCTTCCATCTCACTCCCCTCCCCAATAATATGACAAAGTAATAAGATGACTCCAATGAATTTCGTGATATTGAATGGAATAATCCACCCGCATTTTTCCCTGCAGTACCGGCAACAGAAGTCCAACGCCGCCGGTAACGGCGGAAAGGTCTTTGCCCAGACGGATATCCAGGAAATCCTTGACCCGCCATTGCAGTCCGTATCGGACCCCGTAATCGGGGAAAAAGCGGCTTTCGAAAATAACGCCGTCCAAAACCAGCCGTACTTCGCTTTTTAAGGCTTCTATTGGCTGATGCAGGGCAAGACCGCCGTTGATGCGCATGTTCCCGTAATCCCGCAGTTTGTCAAACCAGATCACCGGAGACTGGACGATATTCTCCATATTCAGGCCCAGAGCAATTGTCCCGAGCTTTTTGATATAAAACACCTCGTTCCCGGGGATCAGAAAACGGATACCGGCATCGACGCCGGCGCCAAGCGCCGAATGGCCGTCGAGAGCTTTGTAAATGAATTTTACATTGGCGCCGTACTGCAGGTAGATCGTAAAACGGTCAAATGACCAGCCCGGCTTGATCTCGATTGCTTCTTCGCCCGCGGCCGAAAGCAGCAGAGCGCTTTCCAGGTCGTAGAATTTATCGGTGGCCAGAAAATCCCGGACATATTCACGCCGCTCATTGATATTGGGGATTTGCGTCAGGATGTCATCCCTGCGGTACAATTGCACGCCCACAACGTTGAGCATAGCTCCCACCTGGTATTTCCCGTAGGGCATGGAAATGCCGATGCTGTTCTGGGATGCCAGCCCGAAAAGGCTGCGGTACTGCGTAAAGACCTCTTTCTGCCGAAAGCCCACAAGTCCTGCCGGATTTGACACAACGGAAGCAATGCCGTCCAGGGAAGTCAGACCGGTGCCGCCCATAGCTCCGGACTGTGCGGATTTGGCGGCTACAATAAAGGCATCCCCGTAAAAACCGTAACCGGCATATGCGAAAACGGCCAGGGAGAAAACACAAACAATTTTTATCAGGTTTTTCATCGTAATTTTGCCAGCTTCCCGCGGGATTTAATGATCTTTCCGTCTACCGAACCTTCGATCACATAAAAATAGGCGCCGTTCGCCACCGTGTTTCCAAATTCGTCTTTCCCGTCCCAGGGAATCTCGTGATAACCGATGCTCTGCAGCGGCAAGTCCGTAATGGCGTTTTCCGTGACCGACATGGTGTAGATCTTTTGTCCGGATACGGTATAGATCTTGATCCGCACATCATCGAACTGTTCCGTGAGCTCGTAAATAAAGGTGGTCCTCACCGTAAAGGGATTCGGAAAATTCCCGTAATCGATCAGCTGGGATTCTCCGGTATACGTGATCCTGAAAGCTTCGGTTTCCGCCCGGTTGCCCACCAGATCATGCGCGATAACCTGTAAGGTATGTTCGCCGACTTCCAGGTCCAGCTTGAAATTGAAACCCAGTTCGCGGATATTCGTTCCGCTTAGCACATTGATGTTTTCTGCCGGGATCCGTTCATCATCCAGCAAGACCTCCCGGAAAGATTCCAGGGGGTGCACGCCCTTATCGTCACGCAGGATCACGGAGAAGTCGGAGCGTTCCGAGACATAACCGTGGACCAGGATCTCGCGGGCGTTCAGGTTGATCTCGATGCCGGGCGGATTCTGTTCGTCGGAATAGACGAGCAAATAATAACCTTTGCGCTGTACCGGAAACAGCACTTTGTTGCCGGCCTTTTCCGTCGGCAGAACATAGAATTCCGTCAGATCGCTATTCAGATAGGCGACGATCTTATTGCCGCTGAGCAGGGAATCTGCCAAAACGGCAACGAAATCGATGCTTTCAAGCGGCGTATTGATATACAACAGATTCTGCAGGGCCTGCGAGGCGCCGAAGTCCGTCAACATATAACTGCGATTATAACTGTTAATGTAAATTGCCTGTCTTTCGGCAGCAGTGCCGGGCCGAAGGCTTAGAAAGGTCGTTCCCGGAAGCAGGATGCTGTCAGCGGCGGTATTGACAAAGTGTGCGTTTTGCGCCAGCAGCCATTGATTTTGCAGAGAAAAAGTTTTGACATTATTGCTGCTGTCGCTGTTCGCGATCTCCAGGGGATTGATCCGGACCTGCAGTTCGCCGCTGCCGTAAGCGGGCAAAAAATCCAGGAAAAAGGTGTTGATCTTTTCACGGCCGCTTTCATACTGTCCCTGCACGTCATAATTGGTCAGCACAGTATCCCGGTAAGTGAGCGCGGGATTTCCCGGTACCTGCAATTCAATGGCAACATGCGCCGCGCTATCCGCCAGATTGAATAAAACCAGCTTGCTTTGTCCGTTAACGATACTGTAATCCAGAATGCCGATATCCCGGGTATCCGGCACGATCGGCGAAAGCCGGTAAAAATCTCCGCTAAGGCTGTCGCTTCCCATGCGAAAGACCGGCATAAAATAGGTCCCCGAGTAATAATTCAGCGGCGAAGCCGTATCGTTCTCGGCGGTATAAAAATTTCCTGCCGCGGTATAATAAAGCTGCTGCGCGGTCTCAAAAACGGTATCGGCGATTTTCGCCAGCGGCAGTTTCCGGAAGCTCGCACCAATGCGGGCTTCACGGTAAACGCGCAGATAGGCCTGGTCGATCGTTGTTCCCGAGCTTGTTTGCATCCGGATACGCACACCCGTGCTGTCAAGAATGCCCGGCTGCGCCGGAGTATAGGCCAGCTCCGAAATGTGCGGTGCGTCATAGGCCATATGCTGCTTGCCGGCATAGACCTTTCCGCTGTTGTCCCAGTAAGAAAACTGCAGGATCCCGGCATGTTGGTCCTCCTGCAGCGGCGGCATGACAAAAGCCGCTTTCCCGGCATTGAAGCGGAGCGGGATCTTCTGCTGCAGCGGGTATTTGCGTTCCTCTCCGCGCATGACCGTCAGGTCCGCCATACCCCCGAGGATGCCGCTTTGTGCCGGCGTTATTTCGATGTTTTGTCCGCTGCTGACACTCAGCGGACTTACCTGTGCCTGCGCGTCCTTTTGGATCTGCGGAAAACGTACCGAGGGATCGCCCAGGATACACATCTGATAAAACAGGGATTTTCGGAAATACTTATAGACGATACGGCCTTCCACCTGATCAATGAAATTCGCGTTTTTTCCGAAGGTGGAGAAGAAATAATGCGCCAGGGCATAGCGGACCGCTTCGCCGTGGGACATGTTCTCTTCATACAAATACCGCATCAGCTTATCGTAGATATAATAATTGGAGTTGATCCAGCCGTAACCGGTCGAGGAAAGCACGGAAACACCGGCGCGCGGATGCCGGATGAACATTTCGCCGATGGCGTTATTATTAGAAAAGGTGTTCGTAAAACAGGTCAGCGAATTGACAATAAAAGGCGTTTGCCCGTTAAATTCCTCAAAAGCGCTGTAGGGCAGCACGTAGTTATCCCAAGTGTATCCGCCGCCGTGTCCCAGGTAATTGATGCAGTACACGCCGTCATTGATAAATTTGACCAAGGTGTCCGTCGCATAAACGCCGGCATCAAAATCACCGGTAACGTGGGAGTCGTAGAGGTAGAGCCGGTCCGACTGCACGTAATCCGGCGACACCGTGTTGATATAATCTTTCATCTGCCGCTTGAATTCCGGCTCCGGGCCCGTTAGCAGGGCAGTCCTGTTCATGGCTTGTTCCGGCATTTCCATGCGGTCGAAAATTTTGATCTTGGCGATAATGCTGTCCAGCTGCTCTGCCGTGCTGACGGGCAGGCGGCCCAGGGACATTTCCAGCATAAAGTCATCGTCGATATCCACGAACCAGTTTTCGGCGATAATGGCGCCGATGGCGCCGCTGGACTGATAGCGGATCACCGGCAGGGAATTTTTTGTACCCGTGTCGCCGATGAACAATACATAGTGCGGGCGAACAGTCCATTGCTCGTAAGCTTCGGTCAGGAAATTTTTAATTGCGTAGGGACTTTCGTTGCCATAGTTGTATTCATCATAGATCCGCTCGAGCTCGTAAATGGCCGGGGTAAAGCCCATTTCTTGCTTATGTTCCGCAAGCTCCCGGGCCTTTTCGTAAAAATCCTTGTGGGTCACGATCAGGTAATCGCCCTGCGGATCCGTATTGTAGTGTTCATTTTCTGAACGCAGAACATAACGCAGCGAATCGACCGTTACGATCCCGTATCCGGGCGTATCCTTTTTCCCGGGACCCGCGATCCGATAGATCTCGTCGCCGTCGCACATATCCTCAAAATAAATGGAGTAGAATACCTCTCCCTTAACGGTATCTTCCGGAGTAACGTAATAACCGCGGATCCAGTTCGTCCCGTTTTTCAGGATCAGCACGTCCGATGCCGAGCTAAGCCCTTTAACGCGGAAGAGATAGCGGCCGGGTCCGTACTGCGGTGAGAATTCCAGCCGGTTATCATGGGCTGTCATGTGGCGGTCGTAAGAGATTTTCAGCCAGTCGAAGAGGACTTTATCGTCCATGTAAGGATTATCTTCAAAGCCTTTGACGGAAATATTGATCTTATTCTGCCCGTGCTGCAGATACTGGTGCGAATACTGCATATCCATATTGCTGGAAATATTCGGCGTCTGCCCGTCCCATTCGTCTTCCAGCATATAGCGGTCATTCACCGTAACATAGATCTGGTGGTCCATTTCGTCATCCACCGAATAGGTCAGTCCCTGCATGCGCAAGGTAAATTCCACATTATAAGGGGAATCCTGCACCGGGTCCCAAAGATCGAAAGGAAATGAAACACTGCGACCCACGCTGATGGCCGGAGAGAAAAAGCGGTGCTCGTACTGGTGGGACAATTCTTCTTCGTGCAGGCGGGCCAGGCTTTCGTAAATCTGATTTTTCTCGATGTGGACGGTACTGCGGAATTTATCGTTCTCCTGGGGCAGGAAGGTTGCGTTTCCCGTAATCTCGCTGTTTTCCTGAATATAGCGCAGTCCGCTGTTGTCTCCCCAGTTCATCAGGATCACATCAAAATCGCTGAAGGGGTTGTAGCGATAATCGCCGTAGGGATTTTTCATTTCGGGAACAGAGAACTGCACAACATCGTGGTACTGGAAGGTTTCGTAACCCCTCTCGTAGGTGCTGGTCACACGGCAGGGGATCTGCGTTCCCCACCAAAACAATTTGATGTTATCGGGTTGCAGCAGGCGCAGGTCAACACCCTGATCGGCAAGGTCCTGTCCGCTGATCTGGTACATGCCCGCTTCACGAACATAGAGCGCCAGGTATTCCTGCGGCAGATCCGCTTTCCGCGAGGCGGGTTTCGCCAGGGAAATTTGACGGACCTCTGATAAGTCGGCTTTTTGCAGACTGCGGTTTTCGGTTGAGAACAACTGAATATCCGCCCGGATCAGCGCACGGACGCGGCCGCCTTCCTGCGGTATCAGCGGAGTGATCTCCAGCAGGCTCCCGACACCCGGTATCTCCCGGATATGCACAAAATCCTGCAGATCACGTATGTTCAGTCCGTCAATCGCGATGGGGTCGATCTCACCGTAATCAGACGGAAGCGCAGGAGCCGGCAGGCTGCTTTCTTCCGGGTTCACAATGCGATATGCAAGCCGGTCGGGCGCATTGCTCAGCATAATCGAATACAGGGGATAATAGCGTCCTTCGTAAAAAAAGCTGCCGCTGATGCGGCTGTCGCTGATGTGCCCGTTTTTTATAAAACTCTGCAGTTCCGCATCGGCGATTTCCCAGTGATAGCGGTATGCGTCCGCCGTTTCTTCCCGTGTCCAGCTCGCCGCACTCGCTATTCCGATAGCGGCAAGCAGAAGCAATAAAAGGACCTTAGCGGTTCGATAAATAGGTATACAGGGATGTGCGCAATTCATCCTCATTTAAATCCCGTTTTAATTTTCCCTGATGCGCGATAGAGATCCTGCCGGTCTCTTCCGAGACAATGATCACCATTGCGTCATTTTCTTCCGAGAGTCCCAGACCTGCCAGATGCCGTGTTCCGATCGTAGGGTCCAGTTCAATATTCTCGCTCAGCGGCAAAATGCATTTTGCTGCAAGGATCTGGTCTTCGTAGATAATAATGGCTCCGTCGTGCAGGGGCGAGGCCGTATTAAAGATCGACAGGATCAGGTCGCGATTCACTTTGGCATTAATGGTCACTCCGCGGTCAATGATGGTTTTCAGGCCGCTGTCCCGCAGAACCACCAGCAGGGCGCCAAGTCCCGCACGCTTGAGTTCAAAGGCCGATGTTATGATCTCCTCGGTCTGGCTGTTGTCGTTCTTGGACAGCCAGCGTAACAGGGGATTTTGGCCGATATACAATAAAATACGCCGCAGTTCCGGCTGAAAGAGAATAATGAAGAGGATCACCCAAACCGTGACCAGCCGGTCAAAAAGCCAGGCAGTAGCCCTTAAATTGATCATCTGTGCCAAAAATCCCAGTACGGCGATCGCGATCATGCCGTAGAGCATCTGACTTGCACGGGTGTCACGAAAAAGGAGATAAGTCCCGTAAAAAACAAACGCAACCACAACCACATCAATGATATCGATGAGGCTGACGGAAAATAAACCGATGTTAAAGAGATCTACCATACCTGTTTCAGCACCTTGATCGCCTGAACGGTTTCGGCTACGTCATGAACACGCAAAACATGTACGCCGCGGATCGCAGCCAGGCAGGCAAGCGCCAGGGAACCCGGCAGCCGTTCCGCGGCGGAAGCTCCGCTGATATCTCCGATCACCCGCTTCCGGGAAGCACCGATCATCAGCGGATATCCTAAGTCTAAAAATAGTTCAATCTTCTTCAAAATGGTAATATTATCTTTACTGCGTTTGCCAAAGCCAATGCCGGGGTCGAGAATAATGGCCTCTTTCCGGATCCCCGCATTTTCGGCATAAGCAATCCGCTCCCGGAAAAAATCCCCGATCTCCTGCAGCACATCAATATAAAGCGGGGCGTCCTGCATGGTGCGCGGAAGGCCTTTCATGTGCATCAGGACAATCTGTGCTTTGCTGCCTGCTACAACTTTAGCCATGCCGGGGTCAAAACGTAACGCGGAAATGTCGTTGATAATCGCAGCACCGCAACGCAGCGCCGCTTCCGCGACGACAGCCTTGCTGGTATCCACGGATACCCTTGCGCCCAGGCCGCAAACCGCCTCCAGGACCGGCATGACGCGGTCCAGTTCCTCCTGGGGGGAAACGGGTTCCGAACCCGGCCGGGTGGATTCGCCGCCGATATCGATGATATCGGCACCTTCTTCCAGCATTTTTTCGGCACGCGCAAGTGCCGTTCCCGTATCGCGGTAACGGCCCCCGTCATAAAAGGAATCGGGGGTCAGATTCAAGATCCCCATGATGCGTACAGCGATTGTATTAACCATTTTCTATCAAAGAGCTATGATTTTTTCTTTGCTTCGACCCCTTCTGCCACAAGGATCGCTTCCAGCTGCTCGCGGTCCAGGGATTCTTTTTCCAGCAGGGCGTCCGAGATCTTTTTCAATGTGCTAAAGTATTCTTTCAGCACGGCTTTTGCACCTTCATGAGCGGCGCTGACAATGCGCTGCACTTCTTGATCGATCTTTTGCGCCGTGGCCTCGCTGTAATTTTTGGTCGTACCGAAATCCCGGCCGATAAAGAGTTCATGCGGATTGGACCCAAATGCAGTGACACCCAGCTCATCGCTCATACCCCATTCACAGACCATTCGGCGAGCCAGGTCGGTCGCGCGTTCAATGTCATTGCTGGCGCCGGTGGTAATATCGTTGTTCATCAGCTCTTCGGCGACACGGCCGCCCATCATGACCTGAAGCTGGGCATTGATATATCTTTTACTGTAATTGTATTTGTCCGTTTCGGGAAGCATGTGCGTTACGCCCAGCGCCCGGCCGCGGGGAATAATGGTAACCTTGTGCACGGGATCGGCGTCCGGCAGCATCAGGCCGACCAGCGCGTGTCCGGCTTCGTGAATGGCCGTAATCAGTTTGTCGTTGTCGCTGAGGATCATGGAGCGCCGTTCAGTGCCCATCATTACCTTGTCCTTCGCCTCTTCCAGATCTTTCATTGTTACGGATTTATGGTTTTTGCGTGCGGCAAGCAGGGCGGCTTCATTTACCAGGTTTGCCAGATCGGCGCCCACCATGCCGGGCGTGCCTTTTGCCAGTATCTTCAAATTGACATTCGGCGCCATTTTGATATTTTTAGTGTGAACTTTCAGAATGCCTTCACGGCCCAGTGCATCCGGGACATCCACCACGATCTGGCGGTCAAAGCGCCCGGGGCGCAGCAAGGCAGAGTCCAGAATGTCGGGGCGGTTGGTCGCGGCAATCACGATCACGCTGGCATCGGAATCGAAACCGTCCATCTGAACAAGCAATTGATTCAGGGTCTGTTCCCGCTCATCGTGACCGCCTCCAAGTCCGGTACCGCGCTGGCGCCCCACAGCGTCAATCTCATCGATAAATACGATGGAAGGCGAGTTCTTCAGCGCCTGTTCAAAAAGTCCGCGGACCCGGCTTGCGCCGACTCCGACAAACATTTCCACAAAATCCGCGCCGGATATGCTGTAAAAAGGCACCTTGGCTTCCCCTGCAACCGCTTTGGCCAGCAAGGTTTTGCCGGTGCCGGGAGGACCCAGCAGCAATGCGCCGCGCGGTATCCTTCCGCCCAGGCGCTGAAAACGTTCCGGGTTTTTTAAAAACTCAATGATCTCCTCCAATTCCTCTTTTGCCTCATTGCAGCCGGCAACATCCTCAAAGGTGATCTTGGAATTCTCCGGGTTGAATTTTTTGGCCGGATTGGTATTGCCAAAGGAGAATATGCCGCCGCTTCCACCGTTCCGGTTCCCGGCCATACGGCGCATGATAAAGATCCACACCGCGATGATCACGATCCAGGGAAGAATGTTGATAAGAATATCTTTAAAGCCGACCGTCTGCTCCTTGAACTCGTATTTCAGCCCGGCGTCGTCCCATTGTTTTAAAAGTTCCGTATCCAAATGCAGTATGGTCACCCGATAGCCGGGATATTCCACCTCGCGTCCGTTTACGTATTCCACCAGGGGTTCCTTGAATTTTCCGGACAAGGTCGTTCCTTCCAGGATCCCGCTCTCGATCTTTCTTTCTTCCAGAAACTGACGGAACTGGGTATAGGTCAGTTTTTTTTCGTCCGAAGACCCGGCATTTCCAAAGATTTGCGCCATGATCAGCAGAACAATGACCAGTCCGATCCAGATCAGCGGCGTCTTGGGAACCTTTACCGGTCCCGGAAATTCGGGTCCTTTCCCCGGTTCGGGCCTGCGGGGAGGTTTATTTTCGGGACTCCCGTCCGGTCCGTTAAAAAAGGCCTTGTACATAAAATCTCCTTTACAGCCTTTTAATATACTAAACATTTACAGGATAAGGTTCCTTTTTTATGGCTTTTTATGCATATCCATAGCAAAAATGTCCCGCAGACGCCGGTATTGCTGGTCAATATCCAGGCCATAGCCGACCACGAATTTATCGGGGATCTCAAAGCCCACATATTCGGGCTCCACATCCACCTGGGTAATCTCACGCTTATACAGCAAAGTGATCACGCACACGGAGGCGGGACGGCTGTTCAGAAAATGGTTGCGAAGAAAATTGATGGAGAGTCCGGTATCGATGATATCTTCGACCAGGATAACATCGCGGTTGCTAATATCGGCGCTGATGTCCTTGATAAGGCGGATGGTCCCGCTGGAACTGATCTTGTGGTAAGAGGAAATTTTAATAAAATCCATTTCGGCCTCAATGCTCATCGCCCGCAAAAGGTCCGCCATAAAATAAAAACTGCCGTTCAGCACGCCGATCATGATGGGGGGTTTGCTGCGTTTTTCATAATCTGCGGAAATCTGTCGCGCTATCTGTTTTACGCGTTCCTGGATCTCTTCTTCCGAAATGAGCAAGTCCAGGACTTCGCCGTCGAATTCGCCGCCGTATTCCAGTGTCAATGTTTTCTTAATCATGATTTTCTCCGGATTTTGTATAGGTGATCATTACGCAATCTTTATCTTCTTTTTCAAGGATGTATTCGCCGGAGCGTTTTACGCCGGGGATCCAGACAATGGTATCATCAATCAGGACAAGCGGGTACGTTTTTTTTATGCTTGCGGGTACCTTTTCGTCTTTCAGGATGTCGCTGAGTTTTTTATACTCTCCCCGCCCGAAGAGACGCATGCGGTCACCGTCCCGCCAGGAGCGGATACGCAATGTCTTGCTGAGTATCTTCGGTGAAAAGCAGGCGCTGTGCGGGTCCCCGGAAAGTAAAGCACGATCTGCAGATATCGCCCGCACCTGCAGCTTACCCTGCGGAATCCGGATGGTGGCGGAATCTGCGATCTTTATTTCAAGCGGATCCGTTTCCTCGCTTTGAGCGTCGCAGATCAGTGCATCGCGTTCTTTGATAAAGCGCCGACCTTGAAGGCGGGTTGTCCGCCCGCACTCCGCATTCAGGATAAACCGCTGCAGTTGCTCCGCCTGCCGGCGACTGAGATGTTCCGTAAAGAATTCCTGCAAAAGCGCCCGCTGCACCGCGTCTGAAGCCCTGCGGTAAGGGACAAGATCGAGGCGGAGAGCAGAAGCTTCCTTTTTTAGCGCTTCGGCTTTCAATTCGGCCGTATAATGTTCCCGGGTTTCCGCTGCGCTTTCCAGTGACGCCGCGGAGGCGGCAAGCGCATTTTCGGCATTCCGGAACCCGAGTTCGGCAAGAAGGGGCATGAGGCGGTGGCGAATACGATTCCGGACAAAGCGCTGATCGCGGTTGCTGATATCTTCGCAATATTTCAGATCGTGTTCCGTAGCGTAACGCTGCAATTCGCTGCGCGGGATGTCCAGCAGCGGCCTTCGGTAAATGCCGCGCTTCCGCGGGATACCCTGAAGTCCCGCTATTCCCGCTCCGGTAAGCATGCGGTACAGGATGGTTTCCGCCTGATCACCGGCATGGTGCCCCGTCATCAGGGCGTCTGCACGGCAATCCTTTACCCATTTTTCAAAAACGGCATAACGCCGTTCGCGGGCCAGGGCTTCAGTACCCCGATGTCCTGCAGATTGCTGCGCGGATTTCTGCATCAGCTTAAGTTTTTCTTCCAGATAAGGCAAGCAGTGTGCCTCGGCCAGTGCACGGCAGAATGCGGATTCCTGCGGATCCGCTGACGGTCGCAAACCGTGATCGATATGTCCCAGGATCAGCTCCCATTCCCAGGCCGGCTGCAGTTCCAGCATCAGGTGCAGCAGTACCACACTGTCCAGCCCGCCGGAAACGGCAAGCACAAGACGGTCCCGCTTGCGGGCAAGCGCGTGATGCAGCAGAGTCTGATTTACGCTTTGTGCCAGCCGGGACCATTTCATAGAAACACCTTTAGGGATTTTCAGTCTACTCGGAGTTTTAGAAATTTCCGTTTCCCCACTTTCAAGATATCGCCGTCCCGGATCCGCAGCGGCTCCACAGGTGAACCGATACGATTTCCGTTCAGATAGACGCCGCCCTGGGCGATCAGGCGCTTGGCTTCGCCGCCGGACGTGCAAAGCCCGCTTTCCAGCATCAGTTTTGCAATCAATATTTCCGTTTCTGCACAGTGATATTCGGGAATGTCGTCCGGCACTTCCTTGTTGACAAACACGGTATTGAAATGTTCGCGTGCACGGTCGGCGGCACCGGCGTCGTGATAACGCCGAACCAGATGCCAGGCCAGTTCATGTTTGACATTCCGGGGATTCTCGCCTTCTTTCAGGGCTTTTTCATAAGCACGGATCTTTTCGGAGGAAAGGCCGGTCACCAGCTTGAAATAGCGGATGATCCTATCGTCGCCGATGGACAGAGTCTTGCCGTACATGCTTTCCGGGGATTCCGTAATACCGATGTAATTGTCCAGCGATTTGGACATCTTTTCCTTGCCGTCCAGTCCCTCCAGAATGGGCATGGTCAGGATCACCTGGGCTTCCTGGCCATATTCGCGCTGAATGTCGCGGCCGACCAGCAGGTTAAATTTCTGGTCCGTGCCGCCGAGTTCGATGTCCGAACGGACGGCAACACTGTCGTAAGCCTGCGCCAGCGGATACATAAGTTCATGCATCGAGATGGGCTGGCCGCTTTGGTAGCGTTTTGCAAAGTCATCGCGTTCCAGCATGCGGGCGACCGTATAGAACGCCGAAAGTGCGATCACGTCACGAAAATTCAGGGGATCCAGCCATTCGGAATTGTAGCGGATCTCCAGTTTATTGCGCTCCAGAATAACACCTGCCTGTTCAAAATAGGAATGGGCATTCTCGCGGGTTTCTTCAAGACTGAGCGCGGGCCGGGTTTTATTCCTGCCACTGGGATCCCCGATCATGGCGGTAAAGTCACCGATAATCAGGACAGCCCGGTGGCCCAGATCCTGAAACTGGCGCATTTTGCCCAAAACCACGGCATGGCCGATATGCAGATCGGGGCGGCTGGGATCGGCGCCCAGCTTGACCCGCAGCGCAGTGCCGGTCCGAATGCTGTTTTCAATTTTTTTAACGAGTTCCTCTTCCGGGATGATCTCTTCCGCCCCCTCACGGATCAGGTCCATCTGTTCATTCAGCGGTGGAAACCGATGCATGGAATACTCCTTTATCTCAGTGTTTCATACTGCGTTCCATATTGCGTTTTTCATCACGTTCGGCAATGCTCTGCCGCTTGTCGAAGATCTTTTTGCCCTTTGCCAGGCCAATCTCGACCTTGATATGGTTTCCGGACCAGTACAGCGACAGCGGAACCAGGGTCAGATGCTGCTCTTCGCGTTTTTTTCGCAGACGTCGGATCTCTTTGCGGTGCAGCAGCAACTTGCGCGGCCGGACCGGATCCAGCTGTTCGTAACCGGCATGTGAATAGGGCGAAATATGCGCCTGAACCAAAAACATTTCGTCATCGTGGATGTTGCAATACGCCTCGCGGATATTGATCTTGCCTTCGCGGATCGCCTTGACTTCCATTCCGTGCAAAACAATGCCGGTCTCGATCTTTTCAAGAATATGGTAGTCGTGCCAGGCTTTGCGGTTTTGCAGTATCACTTTTTCCATGAAAAGAATATAAGGAAGTTCGGCAGGAATGAGAAGCCGAAATTGCTTAAAGAATGTCGAGGTGTCGAGATGTTGAGGTGTCGAGATGTCGAGGTGTCGAGGTGAATGTTGATTTGTTGATCTGTTGATTTGTTGATATTATATGAGATCTGAAAACTATCCTATACATCCTGCTGTGTCCGCCGAAGTCTTGACGAAGGCGGATGATTCTGTCTATAAATGCTATTCTGCGTTCCCATTCAGCAGCAATCCCACCAGCCCAAAGCTTGTCATCAGAAAGCTGCCGCCGTAGGAGATAAAGGGCAGCGGTTTGCCGGTAACCGGCAGGAGTCCGACCGTCATGCCGACATTGATCAGGATATGGGCAAGCAGTGCGGCGGTGCCGCCGATGATGAGCATGGCGGAAAAGCTGCTTTTCGCCAAACCGGCCATACGCAGCCAGCGGATGATAAGAAAGCAGTAAATGAACAGGATCACACTGACCCCGATAAAGCCGAATTCCTCCGAAATGACCGAAAAAATAAAATCGGTGTGCTGTTCGGGAAGAAAATTCAAATGTGACTGGGTTCCCTGCAAGAATCCTTTCCCGTTCAGGCCGCCGGATCCGATGGCGATCTGCGACTGGATAACCTGATAGCCAGCGCCCATCGGGTCCAGGCGCGGATCCAGCATGGTAAGAATACGCCGCTGCTGATAGGGCTTGATGATGCCCCAGAAATAGGGCGTCAGCACGCCGACTAATACGTTGCCAAGGAACATGCCGACAGAGAATATCACGTTCTTATTGTTCAGAAAAATGACCAGCGCCAGAAGCAGACCCCAAACCAGGAAAACCCAGCTGCTGAAAGCCGCCAGCATGGTAATAAAAGGCACCAGAAGGAGAAAAATATAATAAAGCCGGTAACCGCTGGCAAAAAGCATGACGGCAAACACAACAATGTAGATCAGCGTCGTTCCCAGATCCGGCTGAATAAAGACCAGTCCGGCCGGAAGCAACAGAATGATCAGGGGATAAAATACGTATCCGAAATTGTCCGGCGACCGCCGGTTCTCGCTGAAGACCTTGGCCAGCATGATGATCAGAAGAAACTTCATATATTCCGATGGCTGGATCTGGAAGATGCCCAGGTTGATCCAGCGTGTCGTTCCATAGCCGATCAGTGAAAGGATAAAGGGAATGATCAGCAGACCGATGCCGGTCAGATAGAGCACTTCCGCATAGCTGAGCAAGAAACTCTTCCGCAGGGAGAAAAGAACGATCAGCATCAGAAGTCCGCCGACAAGACCCAGCATCTGTTTCCAGAAATACTGCATATTCGATTCCGAGCCCACAAAGTAGCTTGCACTGTAGATGGCCACCAGTCCGAAGGCGCTCAGAACAAATACCAGCACCAGCGTACTGACGTCGATCTGGGAAAATTTCAGGCTAAAAAAATCTTTGAATCTCATGACGTTCTCAAATAATACCAGGCTTTCAGAAGTTTTCCCGCAACGGGGGCGGCCGTATCGCTTCCCCCCATACCATGTTCAACAAAGACAGCGACGGCATAAGGGAAATCTTTCCGTTTGGAATAACCGATAAACCAGGCGTGCGCTTCTCCGTGCGGATTTTGTGCGGTCCCGGTCTTTCCGCACATATTCAGTCCGGGCACATTGGCGGTCCGCCCCGTTCCCCAGTTGGTCTGTACGGCATTCATCATGCCGCTTTCGATCTCCATCCATGTACTTTCGGCAATGCCTTCGATACGGTGAACCGGGTATTCGGGATACTCCATTGTTTTCGTTTTTGTAGAATGCACGGCCTTGAGCAGGTGCGGTTTCGGGTCTTTTCCCCGGGTTGCCAGAATGGCGGTATAGCGCAGTGCCTGCATCGGGGTTATCAGGACATCCCCCTGACCGATCACCATATTCAGCCAGGTGCCTTTCCACCATTTCCGGCGGCCGTACTGACGATCTAAAAAATCCCGGTCCGGAGCGATCCCGGGAAGTTCACCCGGCAGATCGATCCCGGTCAATTCTCCGAATCCCAGTTTTTTTTGAAAATAGCACCAGTCGTCCACTCCCAGTTCCAGGATTACGTTATAAAAATAAATATTACAGGAATGGGCGATCGCCTCATTCAGGTCTTCCATTCCATGCACATGGGAACAGCGATATTCGCGGCCGCCAAGCGCATAGATACCCGTGCACTCAAACTGGGTCTGCGGGGTGATGACCCCTTTTTCCAAAGCTGCGATCGCGGCTATCATTTTATAGATGGAACCTGCCGGATATTGCCCGCGGATCACGCGGTTAAAGAGCGGAATACGTTTATCCTGGCTGATGGAATCCCATTGCGCCTGGGTCAGGCTTTCGTTGAAGAGGTCCGGATCGTAACCCGGCGAGGAAACGGCGGCAATGATCTCGCCGTTCTCGTAGTTCATCAATACTGCTGCGCCATTGTGTATGCTCATCAGGGATTCCGCTTCCGCCTGCAGACGGCTGTCGATGGTAAGATACAGTGCATCGCCGGGTTTGGGGTTGATCTGTTCATAAGCCCGATCGTTCAGGGGCTTACCGACGGCATTGACCTGCTTATAACGGTAACCGCGCTCCCCTTTCAGTAAATGTTCATATTGCTTTTCGATGCCGTCATAGCCGACGAAGTCGCCGGGTTTGTATCCCTCCTGGCTGTATGTATAAAAATCCCTTGCCCGGATAGGTGCGGTGTAGCCCAGAATATTCCCGCTTTTTATATCGTTCAGGTACTCGCGGACGGGGTCAAATACCACCTCCACTCCGGGCAGATCCAGAATATTTTCATTGATGCAGGTGTTGGTCTTAAAATCGATGTTCCTCTGAACAACGGCGGGGCGGTAGGCGCCGACCTGGTTACGCTTCATGTTTTCCTGAAGGGTGCTGACCGGAACCTTACAGATTTCCGAAAGCTTTTGCCAGGTTTGGGGGTGCTGGCGGATCAGGTCGGGATAAACCACCAGATTGTAGGAAGGAATGTTATAAATCAGCTTTCGCCCGTCCCGGTCGTAAACCAGCCCGCGCGGCGCGGCAATATCGGTCCGGTTCAGCATGTTCCCCATTGCCTGGCTGCGGAAGCTCGCATGCCGAATGATCTGGAGGTCGAAAAAACGAATGACGAGAATCCCAAAAAGCAAAACGGCAAGAATAATGATCGTAAGAAGACGGTATTTGTTGATGTTGTTTTTCGATTCCTGGTGCATTCCCGGTCCCCCCTTATTTTTCACGCAGGGGAAATATCATGTGGACCAGCATCAAAATCAGAAAGGTGTACGCGCTTTCCGGAACGGTATAGCGGTAAATCACGGTCAGCCAGTTGATAAAACCGGCATAGTAAAGCAGATTGTAAAACAGATAATACACAAAGATCAGGCCGAAGAGGCTGATAAAGAAAACGAGTTTTTGCGAACGGAGGATCAGCGGCAAGGTTTTTAAAAGCGTAAAAACGAGCAGTGTCTTTGCCAGGGGAGACAGACCCCAGTAAAGCAGTGCGCCGGGAAGCACGAGTTCCTGCAGCAATCCGAAGCAAAAAGCCGCAATGATGGCAATCAGTGAACTTTCGCGCAGCGCGATAACGAAAAGAAAAACCAGCAGAATGTCGGGACGTATCCCGGCAATTCCGATAAAATCGTTGAAAATGATCCCAATGAGGAATAGCAGGCTTAGCAGCGGGTACAGAATAAGCGATGATTTTTTTTCGTTAACGATCATGAATGAATATAAACACTTCCCGTAAATTTTTAAAAGGTACAAAATACTCGCCTTCGATCAGATAAGTAAAACCGTTTTCCGAAGACGTCACTTTGGTGATTCGTCCTACGGGGATATTCTCCGGATAGATCTCCGAAAGTCCGGATGTCATTACCGTCCAGCCTTCACGTACATCAACACTGGTCGGAATATCGTCGATCACAAAGGTGTTTCCGTGATGCCATTTCAGGATACCGTAAACCCGCACGGGATTGATGCATATGCTCAGACGGGCCTCCGGCTCGGCGATCATGCCGGCCAGACTGCTGCGATTGCCCACCGCGATTACGCGTCCGACCAGCCCCTCTTTATTCACGATCACAGAATTTTCTTTCACATTATCGCGTTTTCCCCGGTTTAGCGTAATGATATTGGTGCCGTCCTTAAATCCCTTATACACGATCAGTGCCGGCAAAAGCTCGTATTTGCTGGTATCCCGGAAACCCAGCATGTCCCGCAAGCGCTGGTTTTCCATCATCAGGCTCTGTGCTTGCGCCAGTTCCCGTTTCAGCAGGAAGACATCTTTGCGCAGCTGCCGGTTTTCTTCCATCACGCGGCGCTTGTGCTCCTGTTCGATCAGCGGTTTTTTGATGACGCTGGTAAAATCCTGCCAGCGCGTCTGCAGGACCAGAACGACGTGATTTTCCGTACGGGATAAGAGAAGAAGGGAGACACCCACAAAAATGACGGTCAATATCTCCAGGTGTTTGCGAATAATGAAGTCATATAGTTTGCTCAGCATCTACAACAGGATATCAATATAGTTTTCAAGGTTTTCCAGAACCTTTCCGGTGCCTTTGGCCACGGAGAGCAGCGGCTCGTCGGCGATCATCACCGGCAAATTGGTTTCACGCCGCACCCGTTCGTCCAGTCCGTTCAACAGTGAACCGCCGCCGGTCAGAATGATGCCCCGGTCCATAATATCCGCCGAAAGTTCGGGCGGCGTATGCTCTAAAGTGCGTTTGATGGCCGCGATCATCATTTCAATGGTCTTTTGCAAACATTCGGATACATCGTTGGCGTCCACTTCCACCGTCCGCGGAATACCGGTAAGAAGATTGCGGCCTTTGACCGCGATGATCTTTTCATCCATCGGGATCGCCGAACCGACCGCTTTTTTGATCTCTTCGGCGGTCCGTTCTCCGATCAGCAGGTTATGTTTGCCGCGAAAATAATGTACAATGGCGTTGTTCATTTCATCCCCGGCAACCCGGATGGATTCCTTTGCCACCACGCCGTTCAGGGCAAGCACTGCGATCTCGGTGGTTCCGCCGCCGATATCGACGATCATACTCCCGATCGGCTTGCTGATATCAATGCCGATGCCGATCGCCGCGGCGACCGGTTCCTCGATCAGGTAGACCCGGCTGGCATTTGCACGTTCGGCGCTTTCCTGTACCGCGCGTTTTTCCACTTCCGTAATGCCGGAGGGTACGCAGATCACGATCTTGGGCCGGGCAAAACGCGAAAGCTGGATCTTTTTGATAAAACCCTGCAGCATTCCGTCGGTCATTTCAAAATCCGCGATCACCCCGTCTTTCATCGGACGGATGGTCGCGATATTCGGGTGCGTGCGGCCCATCATTTCACGGGCTTCATTGCCGACCGCAATGATCTTGCCGGTCTTGGTCGATTTTGACACAATGGACGGCTCATTGATCACAATGCCCTGCCCCCGCATAAAAATCAGGGTATTCGCCGTCCCGAGATCTATTGCAATATCGCTGTTTAACCATTTGAACATACTCATATCGGGTCCTCAATTTTAGACGAGCCACCTGCCGGATTCGAACCGGCGACCTACGCTTTACGAAAGCGTCGCTGCTACCAGCTGAGCTAAGGTGGCATTAAGCTCATTAATATACTATCTTCCGCGAAAAAAACATAAATTTTCTAAACTTATTTATTTTCACCGTCTTCAAGCCACGCCTTGATCTTGCCGTACAGCGCTTCGGCGGTCAATCCGTATTTTTCGGCAAGCACCGCTTGGGGCGCCGATGCGCCGAAATGGTCTAAGCCCACGCAGAGCTGCGGGTTTTTCGCGAGTGCATCCCAGCCCAGGCTTACGCCCGCTTCCACACTGACCAGCGGGGTCCTGCCCGGCGGGATCAGCCGTTCGCGGTAGCCCTTGTCCTGCCGCAGGAATGTTTCCAGTGAGGGTACCGAAAGAACCCGTACGGCAAGGCCTTCCCTTTCCAGTTTTTCCGCGGCTTCCAAAGCAATTCCCAGCTCCGATCCGGAGGCGGCAATGATCAGTCCCGGCTGTCCGGAGCTGTTTTTTAAGATATAGGCGCCTTTGTCAAAATCGGGGTCAGCATTGCCGTCCGAATGCAGATCGGGACATTTTTGCCGGGTCAGGACCAGGGCGCTCGGACCGTCTTTGCGGCGCAGCGCCGCCAGCCAGGCCTGGGCGGTCTCCGTTTCGTCCGCCGGCCGCAGCACCTTCAGACCGGGGATCAGACGCAGGGACATCAGTTGCTCCACCGGCTGGTGGGTGGGTCCGTCCTCACCGACGAAAATGCTGTCGTGCGTAAAGACAAAGATCACCTGCTGTTTCATAATGGCTGCCAAACGCAGGGAGGAACGCATGTAATCCGAAAAGACCAGAAAGGTTCCGCCAAAGGGGATCAGTCCGCTGCCGTAAAGGGCCATGCCGTTCATCAGGGCGCCCATGCCAAATTCGCGGATCCCATAAAAAATGTTCCTGCCGCCGAAATTTGTACGCTCAAGGCGTCCGCCCTCCTTGATCATGGTCAGATTGGAGGCCGCCAGGTCCGCGGAACCGCCGATCAGACCCGGGATCTGCCTGGCCAGTTCCTGCAAGAGGTAACCGGAATGCGCACGGGTGGAATTGGCCTTTGCAGAACGGTACTGCAGCAATGTTTCCTCAAGGTGCGCCGGGAGTTCTTTTTCGGTCTGACGGCGGTATGCCTCATAGATCTCCGGATTCTTTTTCTTCCAGCCGGAAAAATCCTTTTGCCATTTGAGATGTATTTTTTTGACCTTTTTTACGTAGTCTGCAACATGATCGCGGACTTTGTCGGGAATGTAAAAAGTTTCTGTTTCGGGAAAGCCCAGTGCGCGTTTTGTCGCCAGCAGTTCTTCTGCACCCAGCGGAGCTCCGTGCGCGGCGGAACTGTCCTGTTTATTCGGACTGCCGTAACCTATGTGGGTTTTTGCAATGATCAGCGTGGGGCGCCCTTTTTCTTTTTGTGCGCCGCGGACCGCCTGTTCGATCTGCCGGTGATCGTGTCCGTCGATATCGATCACCTGCCATCCGTACGCCTTAAAACGCATGTTGACATCTTCGCTAAAGGTCTGGTCCGTTTTTCCATCAATGGTAATCCGGTTGCTGTCATAGATACAGATTAGTTTCCCCAGGCCCAGATGCCCCGCCAGCGATGCGGCCTCGTGGCTGATCCCCTCCATCAGATCTCCGTCCGTGCAAAAGCAGTAAACATAATGCTCGCCGAAGAGGACATGCTTTTTATCGTTCCATTGTTCCGCCGCGATCCTGGCGGCAAGCGCCATACCCACCGCATTCGCAAAGCCCTGCCCCAGCGGTCCGGTGGTAGTCTCCACTCCGGGAATATCACATTCGGGATGCCCGGGTGTTTTGGATCCCCACTGGCGGAAAGCTTTCAGCTCGGAAAGCGGCATATCATACCCGGCCAGATGCAATAGCGCATATAAGAGGGCCGATCCGTGTCCGCCGGACAGCACAAAACGGTCGCGTCCCGGCCATTCGGGATCTTCGGGATCATAAACCAGGATGCGGGTCCAGAGTACCGCAGCGCAGTCTGCCATTCCCATGGGAAGTCCGGGATGCCCGGAATTGGCTTTTTCCACCATATCCGCCGCTAACAGGCGTAAGGTATCCGCTGTTTGTTTTAACATGATCGTTACTCCGCTTTTCACGGACTTAATTTATGATGATTCCTGCTCTTTTAAAACACCTTTTCAGGCGGGGGAAGAAAATAAAGCCTTGATATCCCAGGGCGGGAACAATAAATTATCGTTATATCAAAGGTGACCGATGTATAAAAAATCCGCCCTGTTCTCTTGTTTAATGCTTTTACTCCCGCTAATCCCCGCCTTTTCTGCGGTGGAATTTCTGGGTTTGGAAGCATTGCAGGAAGCGGATCGCGTACGTCTGGACTGGGCAACTTCCAGCGAAACGGCGAATCAGGGCTTTATACTAGAACGAAAAAGCGATTCCCTCGCCGCCTGGGAGGCTTTGAACGATTATCTGCACAATGACGACTTGCGCAGTCCGGGCAGCGTCAGTTACCGGACGGATTATTCGTACATCGATTCTTCGGTCCGTGTGGGCGAATGCTACCATTACCGTCTTTCCGGTGTCGATATCGCCAGCAATATCGGACGTTTGGACAGTCTTTGCATTTGCCTCTCCGGTACCGGTGTTAAAAAACTTTTTCCCCTCGATTTTGCATTCGAAGCCTTTCCCAATCCCTTCAATCCCGAGGTGAAGCTTTCTTTTAATAATCCCGGCGGAAAAAACATCGGGATCGATATCTATAGTCTTCGCGGGGAAAGGATCATGCGTTTCCGGAGCGCCGGCACGGGTCCGGAAAACACCTTGCTGATCTGGAATGCCGCAGAATTCCCGGCCGGGGTTTATCTGGCCGTTCTAAAAGTCGATGGATTTCCGGCGACCACACAAAAACTGCTTTACCTGAAATAGCAAATTTCATTTCGATGATAAATCATTGCCCTTTGCCGGCAAAGGGCGGGTTGGACAATGGGAAGTGGGCGCTGAGGGACTCGAACCCCCGACCCCCTGCTTGTAAGGCAGGTGCTCTAAACCAGCTGAGCTAAGCGCCCGGAATTTCAAGCGGGATATTATAAAACGAAAGCCCTTGTTTTGCAAGAAGTAAAACGTCTGTGAAGATATTTGCATACCGGAAACATGAATGCCGGATCCCTGCATACAAATTTCACCTTATTTCAAAAAGGCCATTTTTCCCGTTTGTGTGCGGTCTTTCTGTGTCAGGGAATAAAGATAGATACCGCTGGAATAAGCGCTCATGTCGATATGCATTTCGTTTATGCCCGGCCGGGGTTCCTGCAGTGTCTGCCGCAGGATCTGCCTTCCGTTGAGGCTGAAGATCCGCAGCTCCACGGGATCCTGCCGCGATACGCGGAAATTCACGCTTGTCCGGGGATTGAAAGGGTTGGGATAATTCCCGATCAGCCGGATGTCAAAATCCGGGAGCTCCGTTTCCGCAATTGCCGAGTAGATCAGACTGACGGCGCCGCTGCGCTGCGTATTTCCGCGGTGCATGGGCCAGGCGATTTCGCCGGCAGAGCCCTTCAGATCGATCACCGAAATTCCCGAATAGCTGCCACAGATCATTTCATTATCGCCGTCATTGTCAATATCCGTGACCGCAAGGCCGGATTTGGAAAGATAGCGGATATTGACCGGAAAGCCCGGAAGCGCTTGTGCCCGGGTTTCGTAAGCCCGGATCCGCCCGTCGTTTCCAATAACCAGTATGTGCGCTGCGCCGTTGTTTTCCGTTCCCACATCCGCAGCGGCCAGGGAATGGTATACCGGACTAATCTGTATCGGCCAGCCGGAAGCGGTGACACCGTTCATCACATCCAGTAAATAGATATTTCCCGCGGTTGTCCCATAAGCGGCGTAAAGCTGCTGATCAAGGGTAAAGACCGCCGGCGACGCTTTAATACCGCCGATACCGTCGATCATGAAACGCAATGTTCCGTCCGTATCGTAGGCATACATATCCCCCAGATCATTGGCTGCAAGAATGACGGCATTTCCGTTGCTGTTGATGACAATCTGCGGTTCGCTGTCGATCCCACCGGAAGTGCTTTGCGGCCAGCCGGGCAGACTGTTGCCGTCCGCAGTGATGACATCCAGTGTTCCGCCAAGTCCGCCATAAACGATCTCGTCCCGGCCATCAGCATTCAGGTCCGCCAGGGCAACGCCACTGCGGATATTCTGTGCGCAGTCCCTGGGAAAACCGGCGACATCCGTGCTGTCATGGTTCAGTACATAGATCTTTTTATCGTAGGCGCCGAATACGATCTCCGGTTCGGGATCCGCATCCACATTGCCAACGGCGGGAGTGGCGGTAACAAAACCGCCCACATTCCGTTTCCACACAAGGGCGCCGCCGATGTCATAAGCGCGGACTTGCTTGTCAAACAAGGTGCAGATGATCTCCGGATCCCCGTTGCCGTTCAGGTCCGCCAACGCAAGACCGCCGACCGTACTTCCGGTCTGCACCGGGAAGCCGTCCCGGACGCTTCCCTCGTGGTCCAACGCATAGATATTCCCGCTTTTATCGGCAAAAATAATATCCTTATATCCATCGCCATCAAGATCGGCAAACAGCGGGGAAATCTCGACGGAACTCCCCGTAATGAAGGGGAATCCCTGCTGGTCCAAACTGAGCGGAATGTTAAAGGAAAGACTTTTACGATAGGGTTTTTCACTGTTCTCATTTGCCTTTAGCTGCAATTCGAAGGTGTATTCCCCTGCCAGCAGCTGCGGCGAAAATTCGACCATAAAACCGTCGTCGCTGTTATAGGAGCCCGTATCCTGGGGAATGTTGTTCCAGGTGCCGATACTGTCGATAATACTTATCCCGGCATGTGCCGTGCGCAGTATTGCATTGGGTGCTGCCGCTTCCATCCAGCCGGCTGCGTTCTGCAGTTTTATGCTAAAGCGGTAGCGTTCGCCCGGGTTCAGCACCGTATCCGCATCTCCCGCTTCGATGTTTCCGATATAATCCGAATAGGACAGCGAGGGCCACTGATCATAGACCAGCGATTTGAGGATGTTTACCCGGCCGCTGCCCAGCTGGCCGGCGTATGCGGGATTGATGTCATCGATGGGATCCGTATGCTCCAGCAGTCGCGCCGTGAGCCATTCGTTGGAGCTGTCCGGATACACGGATTTGATCAACGCCAGGCAGGAGGCGGTATAGGGAGAAGCCATGGAAGTTCCGCTCAGGCTGGCATACGGGGATAATTTTGTCAGGTAGGTGCTGTACATGTTCTCGCCGGGTGCGGCGATATCGACGCCGTAGAAATTATTCGCCGGATCCGCTGCACCGTAATTGGCCCAGGAAAACTTGTCCTGCGAATTGACGGCGGTCACAGAAATGACATTCTGATAACCGGAAGGATAATGGTATTCGTCGCTGGGATTCCCTTCGTCATCTCCATTCCCGGCGGCGGCGACGATCAGGGCTCCGTAGGTGTTGTATGCGGTATTGATGATCCCCTCAACAAATTCACTGTATCCGGGTCCGCCCCAGCTGCAGTTGATAATGTCCGCTCCGGCGCGGCCCGCGTGCAGAATGCCGTCGTAGCCGGAAGTGATACTTTGCGAGTCCTCGTCCCCGGTTGCTTTGATTGGCATAATGCTGACCCGGGAAACCGCAGAAGCCACGCCGATACCGTTATTGCTTACCGCACCGACCAGTCCGGCTACGTGCGTGCCGTGGCTGTTATTGATCGGCATGGGATTGTTGTCATCATCCACAGCGCCGGCGTTCGCGTTGGTGTCCCAGCCAATAATATTGTCTTTTGCGCCGTCGCCGTCATTGTCGGCACCGTCCGAAAGCGCAGCGATCACATCGCGCAGGTTTGTCTTCCCGTCCCCGTTATAATCTTCCGCAAATCCCAGCGCCTCTTCCGCCGTTACCCAACCGTCACCGGAGGTGTCGATCAGGGCGAGGTAGCCGTCGGGGATCTCATCCTGGTTGATCCAGATATTTTGCCACAGATCGGGATGTGTATACTCCACTCCGTCATCGACGACGGCGACGACAATGCGCCGGCTGCCTGGCATTTCGCCGTTGGCGGTATCCCAGAGCTCCCAGGCTTCCAGGGCCTGGGTCTTGCGCAGGAACCACTGGTATTCATAGCCGGGATCGTTCGGGAAAGCGTACTTGCGCATAATAGGTTCGAGCTCGGCATGCGCAAGGGAGGGTGCGGAGCGTTTTAATTCCTCTGCCATCTGCGGGGATGCCGTTCTATCCGGCGAGAGGACCAATCTGTAGATGCGGTTCAAATACAGGTCGCCGTCATGTTCGTCGGGACGGGCATCGGAGATCCAGGGTTCCAGCCGGACGGCATTAAACTTCCGGATCAGCTTGTTCAATTCCGGATCCGGAGTCTCCATGCTTGCGCATTCCTTCGCCGTCAGCGGTTCTCGTTGCGGCGGCAGAGAAAAGAGAATATGGTTTTCATAGTAAGCTGCAGCGGCGGTCAGCAGTGAGCCGGTCAGCAGCAAGAGCAAAAAAGCGTAAAGGTGTCGTTTCATGGCATTCCCGTTTTTAGGTATAAAGGATATTAATTTTCCTTTACGAATCCAAGTTAAAACAGCCCGGAATTTACAACTTCGTCCCGGGAATTTCCCTTTTTCTCAAAAATTCGGGATGGATTTGCAGACCTTTCCATGACCCTTATATTCCTTAGTCGCATGCTTGTTTCTTTTTAATGCTTTTTGCTTAAAAATCCTTTTTATAAAAAACCCTCCGCAAAGGGAGGGTTTTTTATATTCATCTTCAGGATGTTATTTCAGCAGCGACATCTTCTTAATGTCGGTGAAATTACCCGATTTCATACGATAGAAGTAGACGCCGCTGGAGAGAGCGGAAGCGTCAAATCTCAGATCGTAGGCACCGGCATCCATATTGGTATTGACCAGTGTGCGCACATGGCGTCCCGTAATATCGAAGATCTCGATCATCGTCATTCCGGCTTCTTTCAATTCGAAGCGAATGGTCGTAACCGGATTGAAGGGGTTCGGATAGTTCTGTTCCAGCGCATATTTGGCGGGAACGATCTCATCCGTTGCCGTAAGGTCGATATCGATATCAAAGTAAGCGCGGATCAAGGGGTTTCCTGCCTTGTAGGGCACGATGGAAGTCCAGCCGCCGCTCGGAGCCTGCATGGTTGCAAGTCCCGAATAGGTGCTGCTGGCATCGAGTCCCAGCCAAGCGGGATAATCCGCTGTGGCGCCTTTGACGCCGATCCAGACGCTCTGACCTTCCTCAAGCACAACACCGCTGCCGGTAGCTGTCATCGGATTGGTCAGTTTAAAGGTGTTCCAGCCTTCAATGCAGGTTACCGGCGGCTCGATCTTCAGCCAGCTGTCGCCGGGCATGCCGTTGTCGTCGGCGTAGATTTTGATCTTGTAGGCATCGCCTTCCCAGGCGCCGAAGAACCGGAGTGCTTCAAGCTTTGCCGGATAGGTGCTTGGGGTAACTTTGACCACAATAACGGTATCCATTCCAAGTTCAAATATATCGTCGATTTCGCCGTCGTCATGGGCAATTTCTTCAACATCCGCCGGCGTAACAAAAATAGCTGCACCATTGCTGAGCTGGCCTTCAAAGTTGCCGGAAACGCAAACGACATAGTATTCATATTCAACAAGCGCAGTCGCGTTTTCGTCAACAATGCTGTTTGCCGTCAGATTTTCGGCCACTAATTCCAGGGTGGTTTTACTGGTTTCGCGGCGATAAACATTGTATTGCAGACCGGAATAGGTCACTTCGCCGTAGCCGGTAGCCCCGAAAGGTACCGAAGAGGCGTTATCGCTATAGAATCCAACACCCGGGTAATAGATCTTTACACCCATACCGTCATCAAGATAGGTTGCGGGATAATTGGCCGAACTTTCCCAGAACAGCATGACCCAGAATTCTCCGTTCCAGGTGATGTCCTCGGCACTGATGTCAACGGCATCGTAAGCGCTCAGCACCGGAACGAAATTGTCGCTCCAGTACAGAACGTTGACAAGCGAATCGATGCCGAACAGCGCAATGCTGACACTGTCGCTGTAAGGGTTCAAATTATAGAGCACATAATCCAGATCGGTAAAGGTAATATCTTTACCGCCGGTTGAATATTTCTGGCCAAGACCGAAACCGACAGTGGAATCGTTCCCGAAATAGGTCTGTGCCGGCCCGTAGTAGGCACCGATAGTTTCAGATGCCGGGGTGGTTGCCATAAAGGATTTCGGCATCTGATAGGTGCCGTCCATATTGTCCCAGCTGATGACGACATTGCCGTCGCCATTCAGTTCCGCGGCAACATTCATCGGGACCGGAAGATCGGGTTGGGTATAGACGACAAAGTCATCGATCATCAGACCGTCACCGGAAGGCAGATCGCCGTCGCTATGGAAATAGAAACGGAATTTGACCGTTTTCCCGGCATGGGGTGTAAGATCGCAGAGTTCGCCGTAGGCCCACTGGAAATCGTACCAGAATTCGGAGCCCTGGTTATAGACGTAGTTCGGCAGGGTCGGATCACCGGTCGGGTTCGAAATGGCGTACCAGGTCACTCCGTCATCCGGAGAAACTTCCAGGCGCCAGAAATCAACATCGGGGAATTCGCCGGTTTCGTCATAAAAACTCGGACGGAATTCAAAATTGCAGTAGATCAGCGTGGCGGGTTCATCCGGCAGGGTGATCGAAGGAGAGACAAAGTAGTCTTCCAGCAGAACCGCATAGGTCATATCGCCGTCGTAGTTCCTTGCGATATGTGTCGGTGACGGAATGGAATCGGTGGTCTCGTGGACCGTCCAGTAGGCACCCATCGCGGCATTGATCGCATAGGAGACCAGTCCGTCGTTGATACTGCCGTTGAATTCCGCATTGCCGGCGACATGAATACTGTCGACGAACATACCCAACAAAGAAGGGTCGTCCGTAACGTCGTACGCAGGGTCGGTAGCAAGGACAAAGCGGATCTTTACCGTCTGGCCGAGGTATTCAGCCAGGTTGACCGTAACCTCGCCCGCGTGAACGCCGGCCCAGCCGGGGATTCCGGGGCCCATGCCGAATTCATAACCGAAGGAATAGAGGCTGCTGCTGTTATAAGGAACACCGGAAACCGGGAGAACGGACCAGTTCGCACCGTCATCGGTGGATATCTGGACGTTACCGCCGTCCCAGCCGTCATAACCGGCAGGTTCGCCGCCGGGACCTTCGGTGTAGATCTCCAGATCAAAGGTCATAATGCTGTCCGGACCGCTGAGGGCAACCGCCGGGGTTTCCAGCGCGACCAGCCAGTGGCTTATATAACCTTCCTCAACAAGATCGGCGCACCACCACAGAGAATCGCCGGTGCCGTAGACATCCAGCAAATGCCATTCACCCCGGGGATCCGGGGCAGTCCCGTCAAACTGGGTCCATCCCGGTGCTCCGTTTTCAAAATTTTCAAAGTACACGATCGTTACGGCCGTGGTGTCAACTGCCAGCACAGGAGCCTTTAACATTGCTGTTTCGGGTTTCTGCACTACGGAAATTTCCTCGATCATCATCGGCGCAGATTTAATTTGAGCCTGCGGCAATGTTGATCTGGGTTCACCAGACTTGACTGTCGTGTCGCTTTGAGGCGCCACGGCCGCAAACAATGCGACGGCGGCGATCAGTAACAAAGCAACTACACGTTTCATGTGTGTTCTCCTTTCTCAAGTTTTTGTTTTTTTATTAAAATCCAACCTGGATACTTACCTGATTTACGAATCCTAATAATCCGTAACTTACAAAAGCGTAATCAATATTCAAAGGTTTACTGTTCAAATCAAGATCCAGACCGACACCCGCGGAAAAACCGGCCTGATCGTAATTAAAGTGATATCCCGCCCGCAGGGCAAGCATCTCCCGGAAGGAATATTCCAGTCCGGTATTAAAACGCAGGAAGTGGTCCATGGGATCGTTGCCATCCAGCGACCAGGTCAGGCGGTGTACGGGATTTTTTAGGATTTCGCTGTTCGGACCGAGGATATCGAGCATAATCCCCATGCGGAATACCAGCGGCAAGGACCATTCCAGCGTATTGAGGCGGGCTTCCGTATCGGGATTCCCGTTGTAGCTTGGGTCGGTGTCGACATCGATGGTCAGGTCCGGACCGTCAAATTTCACCTTGGTGCTAAAGTTTGTGATGGCCATTCCCAACTGAATTCCCTTAATGCCGGTATCGAACTGCGAGCCGATATCGAAGGCAAAAGCCGTGGCAGATTCGCGCCAGATGCTTTCATGCGCCATTTTAACCGTAGCCCCCACGCTGAGACGGTCCGTCAGCATGCGGGAATAGGAAAGGCCGATCGCAATGTCGCTGACGCTGAAAAACTCACCGGATCCTTCGGGAAAATCCAGTGTTGTCACTTCCATTTCTCCGGAGTTCAGATAGGTAATGCTGGCTCCGAAATAGTCGGAACGCCCGATCTGCGTGCCGTAGGCAACGAATCCGTGTTGGATCCCGGCGTAGAGCGCGGTATAGGTTCCGTAGAATGACTGGCGTGTTAAGTGCGAAAGTCCGGCGGGATTCCAGTATAGCGCGGAAAGGTCGTTTACACCCGCAACCCGCGCACCTCCCAGGGCTGCCGCTTCCGCACCGATTTCCATTTTCAGGAATTGCATTGCGCGGGTGGCGACTTTGGAAATATCCTCGGGGATCTCCGGGGTCTGGGCGGCAAGCAAGTTAATGGCCAGAAGGAACAGTACTATTTTTAATGAACGCCGCATTAATAACATTTGCGCTCTCCTTATCGTATAATGGCAAATTTGCCGACGTGCTTTCTGCCGTCGGGCAGTTCGACTGTAAAGACATAAAGTCCCGGAGCGACTTCCTGGCGATTGATCGTGGTCAGGTCCCAGGCGGCGGAATCGTCGTAGAAATTATTGTGTTCCACCTTGTTCACATATTCTCCGGTGAGCGTAAATATCTTGATGGTACAGCGGGTGGGCAGGTTCGTAAACAGCAGTTTTCGGGTATACTGGCTCTGCTCCCACTGCGCCGAAACCATATAGGGATTCGGCACGACCTTAATTGAAGCAAGATCCGTTTCTTCCGGACTTAGCGACTGCCGGTAATCCGCCGCACTGAAGGTGTATTCGTCGCCGTGCTGCAGGGGTTTCCATGTATAGAAAAACAGGGTGTCGCCCGGGGTGAAAGGATAGCCTTTCGGTGACAGCAGCAGCGTGTCCCAGTCGAATTCGAACATCCATGTCGGGATGGTCAGTCCGGGACGGCCCGGAACATCCGTTTCATAAAAGGCAAGATCATCCCGGTAGTTGAGCGTATCGTCCCGGCTGATGCTTTCTTCCAGGATCAGGAGCGTCACATTCTCACCGCCCGGAATTTTGATCCCCTTGAAGGGTACCGGCCGGGGAATCCTTGCCATGGTCCATAAAGCCGTGTCCAGGACTTCATCGGCCGCGCCGAACACGATCGCATAATCCTGTGCCGGCGGATACGGCAGGCTGGAACGCGGGTTGGCTTTGATGTACTTTTGTCCGGATTTCCACACAACTTCCCTGGATGCGGCTTTTTCAATATTATTAAAGATCACCTGCAATCCGTCAAAGACCGGCCGATAATAATCCCGGATATTCGGATTCAGGTCGTTGTTCGTATGATCCCGGATCAGCGTATCGCCGTCACTCATATCCACGACGGTATAACGCGGATTGCGGATATAGGGTCCGTTGGCGGTCGCCGGATTCGCCTTGATGCTGATCTTGTATTCGTGATTGCTCACTTTTGAAGGATCAGCGATCCGGATCTTGGTCTCGGTATTGCCTACCGTACTGAGGCCCGGAATCAAATCGATGCGGCCTTTGATATCGATCGGGGTTTTGGAGGGAGTAATTTTAACGAACTGCGGGGAAAGCACCGTGGTACCTTTGGGATTTTCCAGGCTTTCCAGCGCATAGGTTGACCATTGCGAGCTAACGTTGGTTTGCGACCAGGTGGTATCGTAGCGAATGACCTCATACTTCGCCCCGGAAACGGGATCCGTAATTTCTTCGCTGTAGACATCCACGGTAAAGCCGGGTTCGATACCGATATCGTAGGCGGTAACCGAATAGGTGTATTCCTTCCCGATCTGCACGTCGTAATCTACATACTCATGCTGGAGACCGGTATTGCTTCCCAGATCGAACCAGGGAGCCATGGGGTCGGGACCAGAGATTTCCCGTCCGTAACGCGCGATGTCCTCCGTTTCCGTCAGGTCATATTGGGCCAGCGGGATATAGCCGACCTGGGTCTGGTTGACATCGTAGACCGGTTTCCCCCAGGTTTGACCGCCATCCGTGGATTTGTAAATGCGGTATCCTTCAAAGTCCGCATATCCGGTCACAATGTCCCTTGAACTTTCCGCCGCATCATCCCACATCAGGCGTACCGAGGCTTTTTCTTTTTCAGCATCCCATTCGGTAATGGCTGAAACCGTTGGAGCAGTGGGAGCGGAAAAGCCCTGGTAACGCAGATCGTACATGATCTGCGCCATATTGGCGTTGCGGTTCAGATCCGGGATGTCTTCGCCCATGATCACGGCAAAGGAGAACATGGCGGTATCGCCGACATTAAAGGTAAAAGGTCCGGAAGACATCATGCAGACACAGTCCAGTCCGTCTGGAAATTGCGTCATCAGACCTTCCATGCTGTCAAAATGCGGATTGAGAACGCCGCTGTTGTTGGTGTGAAAGAACCAATCGTCTTCCTTATCGCTGAGCCCTGTCGTATCGCCGGACATCAGCTGATACATAAGCTGTTCCTTTTTCGGCGATTCGGGGGTTGATCCGTCGCCGATAAAAGGCCCGCCGGACCCTTCCTTGTCAATAACGCCGGGGCGGTTGTACCAATCAAACCAGTGCCAGTCGGTCAGGCCCAGTTCCTCACCGGGCGCAACGTAGTTTGTGGGACTCAACCACACGGTATCGCTGGCGCGCGGCGTATCCAGCAGCTTTACGGCTACAAAGGCATCAACGTCATAGGCTCCGTTGCATTCTTTCTGGTCAAAATCGTAGATAAAGGCGTAATCGTAGGTGCTGTTGTAGCCCATCATATCCCCGTCGTTGGTATTACAGGGACGGTAACCGCCGCCGTAAAAGGCCGAGAACATGTCGGCATCAAAATAAAATCCAAAATAGACGTTCTTATAGTCGTAACCCAGTCCGCCGTTTAACCCGTATTTGTCGCTTTCGTTGACGACCTTCATGGTAACAAAAAGAATGTCCTCCGCATAGGCACGTCCGTAAGAGTGTACAGTGGCATACACGCGGCTGCCGGTAGGATAGCCGGTAAGTTTTGAAACGGGTTCGCGATCGGCATAGGCGTCATCGAATTCCAGATACACATCCACATCCGAGGTAAAGCGCCCGTCAACGGTCTTCAGATAGGTCGGAGAAGAAGGATCGGTATCGGTGGCAAACCAGCCCGGCCAGTAGCGTTCTTCTTCGCCAAGTTCATCTTCACGCAGCGGCCAGGATTCCGGCGCGATCGAGGTTGCCAGCAGCGGCCAGGTGTCGTTCTCGTCGGTCCAGACACCGCCCGCATAATCCCCGGCCGTTATATCGCCGGAATAGGTTTTCCCTTTGGAGCCGATTACAACGTCCCAGTCGGTATTGATCTGGTTGCTGGTGCGGTCCAGCCAGGATTCGGAAACCGTCGGTCCCCAGTAGATGATCTGGTCGGGGTTTGCCGGATGCGGCCGCATGGCCCAAGGATAGGGATTCCCCTCTTTGTCTTTTCCCGGCACGCCCAGCATGAAGGACACATTGGCGACGTACTGATAGTCGCCCCAGGCTCCGGCAACGTCATCCTGCCAGTGATCGATAAAGTTGCCGTAATTCAGGATCGCGGTCTTGAACTTTCCCTGATCCGCATAGCTTTTGGCACGTTCGTAAACCGGATTTGCGGATGGCTTACGAAAACTGCTCCCGTATTTGAACTCCAGCGGAATTGCCAGAAGCAGCACCGGTAAGAAAAGACATCCTATGCGATAAATATATTTCATGAAATAACTCCTTAAAACTCGATTTCAACAAAGAAATCCAGGCTGCGGTAATCGTCGTAGTACCAGGGACGGTCGTAAAAGGAAGAACTGCGGATGCCGTCCAAAATGTAGCCTTGGTCAACGCCGCCCGGGTTTTCCGGGTCTCCGGTACGCGGATAAACATAGAGTGCGTTTTTCCGGTTGAAGAGGTTTGTGCAGACCAGGCCCAGCACCATACGGCTGCTGCCGAAGAGATTGATATACTTCCGGAACGCCAGGTTTGCGGTGTAATAGGCCGGCATGCGTTCGCTGTTCTGCGGACCCGCCTGTTCATTTGCCAGGATCGGCGTATAGGGCGCGCCGGAGATCGCCACCAGGGTCAGGTTTGTCAGGGTGTTTTCGAAAAGGGAATAGCCTCCGAGCGGAATTCCGTATCCTTTTGGAACCCGGAAGGTCATCTGCGCGCTAAAGTCGTGCGTACGGTCATAGTCCTGCAAAACCTCGTTCTTGGGCATGTTCAGGGGATTCTCCGAATTCCGGTAGCCTTCCCAGGGATCGGAACGGTTGCCTTTTGCCACCGAATAGGTGTACTGGATATTTCCGGTAAAGAAACGTCCGCGGCGCTTTTCAAAGATCAGGTCCACCCCGCGCGAGGATCCGTAATCATAATTGATAAAGGTCGTATAGGTCACCGAACCCACCCGCACCTGTTCAGTGGAATTCATGTTGCTGTAATCTTTGGACCAGCCGACAAAACCCAGCACATAGTCGCGCAGGACTTCGGTGTTCAGACCAAATTCGTAGCTTGTCACCTTTTGCGCGCTGACGGAGGGATTTCCGACCAGCGGCAGCGGTGTATTGAAAAACTCATCCAGTTCGTCACGTTTATCGATATTGTTGTAAATATCCCGGTAAGTGGGGTTCTGATAATAGATCCCGTAACCGAAGGTAAAGGTCGATTTTTCCGTGATCACATGGGAAAAGCCCAGGCGCGGACTCCAAAGGAATTCCCAGCCGACCGGATAGAGCGTGGTGTCCGGAACGCGGGGATCGGCCCACATGGAATCCCGGGAATTCGCAGCGTCAAAACGCAGTCCGGCATTGATCACCATCCAGGGATACTCGATCTTGTCTTCGATATATCCCGCAAATTCCTGCGGTTTACGCTGATAATTTTCCGTGTAGGGCGTAGACAGCCAGGGGAGCTGCGTTTCATTAAAGACAATGTCGTGGGTTTTATAATCCAATCCCGATTTGATCTGGTGGTTGCGGTTGAGCTGTGAGGTTAAGTCCAGACGGAGTTCCCGGGTATGCGATTTTGTAAAATGGTGATAGCGGTCCGCGCCGCTGTAGTAGAATTCACCGTAATATTGCCAGAGGTTCGGGCTGTTCTGATATTTAATGATCATGTCTTCGTCGATGAAAGGATAGTAAACATAGGGCATGTTGTACATATCCGGTTCCAGCCACTCGTCCATGGGGTCCCCGTAGCGCCAGAGCGTATCGGAGCCGGACATAACGTACTCAAGCGGAACGTTGCTGCCAAACTCGTTCTCCGATAAGGGAACCTTGGTGCTGTCGTAAAAATCCGCCCAGTAACGTTCTTCCACCCAGTTCGGATATCCGTCGCCGTCCGTATCGTAATTACGGACGCCCATGGTCATCTGCTGGGAAAAATCGGAATAATTTACCGTGTAATAGGTTTTGTCATTAATTTGATGCCGCCATTCCAAGGTATAGCGCTTCGATACTTTTTCCACCTCGTTTTTTCCAAGGTCGAAGAAAACATAGGTCGGATCAAAGGCTTTATAATTGGAATTCACATACCAGTGCGAAAGGTTCAGGCGCATCCGGGGAGAAAGCAGAAAGGTAAGTTTGGTAAAAATGTCAAAGGTGTTGTCGAAACCAAAATCCCGCCAGCCGGCAATGGTATCCAGGGGATTGATGTGATTGTCGGTATTATAGTCGCTCAGGGGATTGTCCAAATCAAAGACGATATCGTCAAATTTGTAAACCGCATAAGCCTGGTTGCTCTGATCAAAGCTGGTCCAGAGCCGGATGTTCTTGCTGATCAGCGGACCGCCGAAGCCACCGGCGATCTTGGAGTAATCGCGCAGCTGGTCCTGGCGGGAGGACAGGGGTCCCAGATTGCTGCGTTCATAACGCAGCATGCCCGTCCATTTTTCCGGCCCCGTGCGGGTCACGGTATTGATCATGCCGGACATGGCGTCCCCGTATTCCGCATTGAAAAAGCCGGTCTGAAAGTCCACCTGCGCCACGGCGAACTGGTTCAGTCGCGTGCCTTTCCCCTTTCCGCCGTAGATGGGGTTCTCAATATACATGCCGTCGATCATAAAACCGGTTTCGTTCGCACGTCCGCCGCGCACGTGGATCTGTTCGATCCCGCGTTCCTCAAAGCCGGGGATACCCAGGTCCGGTGTCTTGATCTCAATAATACCGGACTGCAGCGTGTAGATCTCCGTCATATCGCGGACCGGCAGATTGATTACCTGTTCGGTTTCCATGGTGACCTTGCGGCCGACGACATCTTTTTCGACCGAAGGGCGCTCTGCAACGACCTCCACGATCTCGCCCTGAACAGCTTCGATCTCCATCCGGACGTTGATAACAGTCGACTGGTCGCGAATGATCCTGACTCCCCGCTGAATGACCTTTTTATAGCCAATCATCGTATAAGTGACGGTATATTCGCCGACCGGCAGGTTGATGATATTGTAATAGCCGGTGTTGTCGGTAAAAGTCCCGGTGCGGGTGCCCTCGACCAGAATATTGACCCCCATCAGCGGTTCGCCGGTCTCGGCCGATTCGACCGAACCCCGGATCGAACCGACAATATCGGCATAAACCCCGGTAAACGCCAGCAGTGACAAGATAAAAAGGATATACCTTTTCTTCATACAATCCCCTTAAAGTGCGGGCGCCCGGAACGGTACCGGGCGTCCGCAGGTTAAATCCTGTTTATTTTAATAATACGGTTTTTTGCGTCTGTATCTGCCCCTTACCCGTCAGCGAATAAAAGTAGATGCCGGAAGACAGCTCCGAGCCGTCCAGACGGATATCATACTGTCCGCTTTCACGGAATCCTTCAAAAAGCGTGGTGACCTTTTGGCCCAGCGTGTTGAAGACATCCAGGCGGTATTTGCCGGCTTCGCGAATGTGATAAGCGATCGTGGTAACCGGGTTAAAGGGATTCGGATAGCTCTGTTCCAGCACAAAAACGTCGGGAAGAGCGACCGGTTCGGCGACCGCCGTGCCGGGATGCGTGACCGTCATAAAATAGATACGGTTCATATAATCTTCCGGTACGGCATCCGATTCGTCGTTATCAACCGTATGCAGGGAATATTCCGGAACCTGATAAACGATATAAACCTTGTCATCCGCAGCATCCGGATCGGCATGGGCGTTCAGTTCGTCAAAGTCATCGGTATTCGTGACATTGACCTCACCTTGCCAGGTTCTTCCGGCATCCGCGGAACGGTTGACGTAAATATCGTAGCTGTTCATGTACAGCAAAGTATCGCCGTCCTCTTCACTGTATTCTTTGTAAATATTTCCCTTGGGATACACGACATACAGGACATCAGGATTTTCGCTTGAGGTTGCCATTGCGGGGAAAAAGCTCTGCCAGGCGCGGTTACTGGTTCCGTAATTAAAACGCCAGGTATTCTGCATGCTGGTCACAAAGGAAACTTCCCATTCAGCGCTCTCCGATGCCGGATCGGCGCAGTACAGATGATAAAACCCGCAGCCTTCGTGAACGGTGGGCATAATGTAGCCGGCCTGTTCGGATTCCGGGATCACCAGGCACATAAAGTGAACGCCGCCGTTCTGGTCGACGATCATGTCATTATCATAACCGATAAAGAGTCCCGGGTAATTCAGGGTGTCAAGAACCGCATCCTCTTCGCCGGTAAGGGCGTCGACGATCAGGGTGTCGCTCCCGTAAACAACCTCGTACTGGCTGCTGGGCAGATAGATGTCAAAGATATTGTCGTCAAAGACATTATCGGGAACATAGTAATAAGGAACGTCGGAATCAAAGGATGCCGTGCTCCAGGTTTGCCCGTAATCGCTGGTCTTGCGAAATTTAAAAGTATGGTAAGCGTTATTGTCGACCTGGCTTGCATAATCCGGGTGCCAGTAGGCTACGCTGGCCACATAGCCGACGCCGTTGTTGTTGACCGAGATCAGCGCATCCGAAGTGGTGGAACCGTCCGCGGAACCCGGCTCAAAGTAGGTTTTGGCATCCAGGATCTTTTCGGCAGCCGAAAAGGTTACGGAACCTCCGCTGATATCTGTAGAACGGAACAGGTACATGTTGTGGCTGCTGACATCGTTGGCGTCGAATTCACGCCATGAGGTAAAGGTCATGTTCAGATGCCCGGTTCCGTTCGGTTCCTGGGAATAATCGGGGCAACCCATCCAAAGGCCTTCGGGATTGCTGGCAGCTGCACCGATATAGGCGGGAGAATTCATATAACCGCCGCCCCAGCCCAGCATGTCCATGGTATAAAGGGGTTTGCCTTCACTGTCAATCCCGGATGCGGGATTCGTTTCCGTCCAGGCGATAAAGGGATAATCGCCCGCACCGATCGCGGAAGGATAGCGCCCTTCCAGAATACCGGGGGCATCCGCGTTCAGCTGACTTGCATTGGTCCAGCTTGCGCCGTTATCCATGCTATAGGCCATGCCGATGGCACCGGCCGTTCCCCCAATGCCGATCCACTGGCGATAGGCCATGACAAAGGTGTTGCCGCTGTGGGAAATGGGGTTGGTGACATTGGATACCATTCCGAAACCGTTCTTGCTGGAATCGATCAAAACAGCTGCAAACTCCGGATCATAAACCGCTGATGCGGATTTTGCACTTGTCTTTGACAGCACCGGGTTGTCATAAATGGCATCTGCAGCTTCTTTGATCATGCGTTCTGCCCGGCTCTGATGGTTGACCGGGATTTCCGCCGTCCGTGCCGCAAAGGCAGCGGAAAACAGCAAAAATACTGCAATACTGGCGTTAACAATACGTTTCATGTTTACCTCCGATTTTTTTTATTATTCCAGATAAAGTGCGGATGTTTCTTTTTCGGTTTTCAGTACAATGGTCGATTCCGTCATTTTTACGTTTTCTATGAGATTGATGCTGTCCAGAAGTTTCTCAAGGTCTTCGGTGCCCGAAGTCCGGACCTTTGCCATGATGGAGCCTTTACCGGCAATGTAGTGAATTTCCTGGATTTTATCGAATTGCGACAATTCCCTGCCGGTCGCCCGCATTTTTGTCAAATCATAAAGGGTTATCAGAACAATCGCAAGCAGGTTCAGGCCCAGAACCGCAGGATCGAGACGAGCTTCGTAACGTTTTACAACACCGGCCTTTTCCAGTTTTTTTACGCGTTCGTAAATAGCGGATGCTGTCATGTTCATATGGCGGGCTATCTCCGCATTGGAGGTCCTCGCATTGTTCTGGAGGATCCTTAATATTACCTTGTCTTTTTGGTCGAGCATGTTAATTTTCTCCGGTTAATTAGCAAATTACACGATAATTTGCAACTTCACAAGAAAAAAAGTGTTGTTTTCTTGTTTATTGTCTCGCATGTTTGCCGGGAAAAGGGAAAATTTACTTTTTTATAAATCAATTCGCAGACAAATTAATCCCAAATTAAAAAAACTTCCCCGCCCCGGAAAACCGGAGCGGGGACGCTTTTAGATGTTTTCAGTTTTTACTGCGAGTTAGAGTCCGATTCCCAGACAAATCAGATTCTGGCTGCCCAACTGCTGTGAGGGACGGAACACATAGTCGACGCTGATATTGGATTGTGCGACCTGGAATTTGACTCCGGCGCCCAGGGTCAGGCCAAAGGCGCTGTTTCCCAGTTCCGCATCAGCCGGCAGGATCTGAATGGCATATCCTGCCCGAATGAAACCGATATCCGCAAAATTCAGTTCCGTTCCAATGCGCAGATAATCCGCTTCGGTATTGCTATTCTGATAGGTTGCGCTCAGAAGGAGCAATTCGCCGGCCTGATAGGACAGACCCATTTCCATGCTGGCAGGCAGCTGATCGGAAGAGGTCGGATGGTAGAAGTAATCATTATAGGTTTCTTCTACTGCGCGGGCACGGTCAAGAAGCATGCTTCCGCTATACTGCAAATTGTTCCCGATATTGCGGATCGCCAGTCCCAGCGATAAGCCCTTGATATCGACAAAATCGCGGTACTGCAGTCCGAAATCAAAAGCAAGGGCGGATGCGCTTACACTGGGAGCACTTTCATAGATCAGCTTGGCGGTCAGACCGACATTGATGCGGTCCGTCAGTTTGCGGGAATAGGTTGCACCCATTACGCTGAAAGACGGTGAATAGGTAGCTCCGCTTGCGCCGTCCATGTCCTGAACGGTTGTGATCGGGATCTCACCGAAAGAAAGAGCTTTAATATTGACGGCAATTACCCCTTGCTGTCCGGTGTTGAAGGCAACGCCGAAGTAGTTGTAATTGATATCCGCAATATATTTGGCCGAAGCGAACATTCCGCTGAAACGGCCGTCAAAATCGCCCAACCCGGCAGGATTGTAGAATATTGCATCCACACCGCGGGCGCTGGCAATATCCGCTCCGTTCATGCCCAGGCTACGGCCGCCGACCGGGATCTGGACCTGGACACCGGCAGAAGTACCGGCCCGGGCGACATCTCCGGCATAGGCCACCGTCGTGAGCAGGGCTATGATCAGGACAAGCGACATGAATTTATTGTGAAGTTTCATCATAACACTCCTTTTTGGTTATGTGCGTTCATGTGGCATTAATAGTATTCCAGAATCTGCTTACTCTGAATGACCATGAGTTTCAGGATCTTCTGTTTTCCGGCGTCCGGCATATTGATGTGAGCGATATACATACCGCTTGCAACCGGGATAGTGGACGCGTTCAGCAGATCCCATTTTGCAAACTGCGATGCTGCATTGTCATGTTCAATGGTACGGACCAGCACGCCGGCCAGATTGAAGATCTTGATCGTCGCCTTGGCGGGCAGGTGCGTAAATGTCACATACTGGTCGTACGGAGAGGTTGCCAGTTCATTATAAGCGTAATAGGGATTCGGGAAGACATTGATCTTTTCGATCGCCAATGCCAGCAAGGAATCGCTGCTTGTCGGATCAAGTCCGGCAGTCGAGAAGGTGAACACATCATTCAGATCAATGGGCTTATACGTATTGAAGCGAATGACCGTACCGTTCGCCGGAGGACCTACGGGGGGATTTGTATACATGCCGATGATAAGGTTGTTCAGCTGCGGATAAACGTAGGGGTTATCCGGGCTGCCCCAGCCGGTGCTTGAAGGCGCCGCATAAATGTCGTTTGCGGAAATATAAGCGGCCTCGTCGGCAACCTTATAACCGTCTGCCGAGTTGTCATAGGCGTAAATGCGTTCAAACGCTTCGCCGCCGAAATAACCTTCGCCGGTGCCGTTATCCCAGGTACCGTCAGTGCCTGCAACCATACCGTCATAAACGGCCGGGAACAGCCGGCGTATCGTACCGTCCAGGTTATATTTATATACGGCAAAGGGTACTTTTTCCGTAAGTACAACATCATTCGCATAGCTCCATGCAACTGAAGAATCACCGAACACCACTTCAAAATCCGATGTGCCGAATGAATGGAAGCGGTCAAAGGCCGCGGCTGCCCAGTCGCCGTTCAGTTCGTGGATCGGATTATCCAGATAGAAAGGCGGGGCGCCGGCTGCGCGGTGCCAGGGTTGCGAACCGTCTCCGGTATAGTTCAGAGATAAGAACAAATTGCCGTCAACCACGTTGCCGTTTGGAGCGTCAAGCTGAACGACTTCTTTAATGCCTGCAGGCGGTCCGGCAACCTTGACTTCCACGCCGTCAACGACGGGAGCGCTGCCTTTTTCGGAAAGATCCGAAACCTGCGGATTGTTGCTGCTGAGCAGTACGCCGTCGGTGACATCTGTCACGTCAAAGACGATGGCGGAAGAGTCTGCATTGTAATGGAAGGAGATACTGTAGTCGTGGCCGGTGATCGCAAAAGGATCAACAACCGTAACACCGACCTGTCCGCCGCTGGCGCCGACCGGATGCAAAACTTCAATCGTGCTTTCCACTTCTGCATTCAGTCCCACGCCCGGCAGAGGTTCCTGAAGGGTAACGCCCATGGCCACCACTGAGGATTCCATTGCCTTTTCTGCCAGACGTCCTTCATCGTGATTCTGGTTATAGGCCGTAACCGCATAATAATAGGTCGTTCCTTCATACAGCGGTTTGTTGTTGACATAATCCCAGTCGATGATGCAGTAACGCTGTACGCCGCCGTCGTTGCCGTAAATGATCGGCACACTGACTTGTTCGCCCTCATAGAGGCCGGGCGTACGGTTTTCGTAGATCAGTTTGATGCCGTTGTCCAGATCGTAGGTTGCGATCCGTACGGCCTGATCTTTGGTTGCCGTGCCGTGCGGCAGCTGATAAACGTTATAACCTTCAAAGACATATCCGGATACTTCCGTTTCTTCGATCTGCGCAACGCGGGCCGCATTGCTTCCCCATTCGAGAACGACGCTCTTTTCGAAAGGACGTGCCGTAACATTGGGAGAAACCGGCGGTTTTGGCACTTCGCGGAATAGTCCGTCAAAGAGCTGCTGCGCCACATCATCCGTCGTTTTCAGGTCCGTAACGGAACCCAGCTGGTTGGCGCCCAGGCCGCCCAGGATGGCAACAACCACTTCCTGGACATCGCCGGGAGCAAAGTTAAAGGGACCGGAGGACAGACAAATACGGCGGTCTCCCGGAGGGAAGTATCCGCCGGCCGAGCCGTCAAGGTCGCCGGTTCCGGCAACGGGATCGCCCCAGAGCGGAAACTTGGTTTCCGCATTGGCGGGATTATTGCCTTCATACCAGGGTGTCGGATTGTTGACGTCGTCGGTCGGGACATATCCGCGCATCAGGTTGTAGAACTGCAGTGTTCCTTCGAATTCACCCAGTGTCGGGTCGGAAATCGCAGAACCGGCGGAGAACCAGCCGAAAGAGGTCATACCCAGGTTTTTGTAACCGGGCAGATAATCCAGTTCAAAGATCGCGGTATCGGTCGCGGCAGCCGCTACAATGGGTCCCTGGAAAAAGTCATAACCGAAAGCCGGCGGCGCCAGATCAAAGGCATCGTAATCGCCGTCCGTGGCTTCACCGTTGTAGGCGTATCCGAGGCTCAGGACCGTATCGCAGCCGCAATAGTCGTTGGATGCGCTCCCAAGGTCCGGGTCCGCCCACATGGACACGTACATGTCGGTCATGTTGTAATTGGATTTATTGATCAGTTTGTTGGAACGGAAAACGATCTGCCCCAGGCGCACGCCGGGCTGGTTGTAAGCCCAGAGAGTGGTCTGCAGCTCAAGACCGATGGGGTTTGAGCCGTAGAGACCGGTTGTGGCGCTCTGATTGTAATCGTTACAGACATACCAGATAATCTGGTCCGCCTGGGCGATACCGGGTACATCCACGCCGTCTGTCCATGCTCCGTCGGTATCGATATCGTAATACGGCGCTCCCAGATCGACCGGCCATTCGGCCCAGTCAAGGGCATACTGGTCCATGATCTCCTGGGTCATTGCCGTGGTAACGCTGGTGGCGTCGATCATGTTCTGTTCCGCGGCATCCTGGATCAGCTGAGCATGGGTCAGGCTTTCGTAATCCGGACGGATACGGTAAACGCGTACCCGGGGATCCGAAACAGAGGCGGTAACGGCACTTGTATAGTCGCCGCCGGTAATGACCCAGCCGGGAATCGTTCCGATGTTATAGGTCTGTCCGCCGACACGGATATCGGTGGCGCTGCCGTTCACACGGCCGCCCCAGACAAAACCGTCCTGATAGATCGTTCCGGCTGTTCCGCGCGGATATACTCCACCGGAACTCCCGTCGGGCGCATGGCCGGTTTGGCCGTTATAATACACCCAGTAGCTCCAGTTGGAAATATTCGACAGCGTCCGGGTTAACTGGCCCGCTGTCGCTGCCGCCGCTTTGCTCAGGGGCCGGCCTTCCGCCGGTGCGGCGGTCAGACTCAGCGCGAAGAGCAGGGCGACAATGATAACGCATGTCATTATTTTCTTCATTATAATCTCCTTAACTATTTATACGTTTCATCAATGTTAAAATGACAGGCGCAGGCCGACATTGATCTGACGCGGGTTGCTGTAAAGCTCCCGGCCGACATTATCCCAGTATGCCTGTCCGTTAACCAGATTAATGGCCGTATACATATCAATATAGTCCTGACCGCCGTAGGTGTCGACCGTCGACTGCGAACGGACGGGATCGGTCAGGAAACCGTCATCATAGGCGTTGCCGGTAAATTCATAAACATTGATTACGTTCTTACGGTTAAAGAGGTTTGTTACCATGACAAAGACATTAGCCTTAAAACCGCCGATCACGAACGATTTGTCCACGCGCAGGTCCGTATTGAACTGCCAGGGCGTTTTCGAGGAGCCGATGGGCTCTCTTGCAATACGGTTACGGGTATCTTCCATATAATCGATACCTGCCGTATAGGGATCTGTCTGTCCGCCAAGCAGTACATCCACCATTGTGAAGGGATGCCCGCTGGAGAAGCTGACCAGCAGGTTCGCGCCCATGTTTTCAAGAATGGGCCCGCCGTCATTGTCGCCAAAGCGGTAGTCCAGGTTAATGGCGCCGGTATGCATCTGTGAAAAATCCAGAGGATTGATCGTGGAGGGCATGATGGTGTTCATGTACAGGGCGCCGTGGGCAGCGGTACTGTTGGATGCGGTGCCTTCCGCAAGGGTCAGCGTGTAGTTCACGCTTCCGGCAAGACGGTAGGTGCGGCGCATGTTCATCCGCAGTTCAAAACCTTTCTGGGTGGCAAAGTCGCCGTTTTCATACTTGTCATAATAACCCGGGATTGTGGATCCCGACGATGGAAGTTGTTTAATAACTTCGATCAAACCTTTCACGTTTTTGTAGAATGCCGTTGCGTCAAACGCGGCAAAATCACTGATCTCGCGCCGGAAACCGACTTCGTAGGAAGTGGTATACAGGGGATCAAGTCCGAAACCGACCGGGTTCAGGAAGTAATATCCCTGACGTACGATCTGGCGGGCATAAGTGTAAGAACTAAAATACGCCTCGCTCAACTGCGGCATCTGAACGAACTGGCCGTAGTTCAGGTAGAAGACGGTCTTGTCGTCAACCGGGAAGGAGAATCCAAGGCGCGGGCTTAGGTGCATGGTGGGTTTTTTCTTTGCCCATGCGGAGTCGGCCAGCATACTGGTGTTGGGATCCACCGCCGGGTTTGCCGGATCGACCAGCTCGCGGTCGTCGGTGTCAAAATAATCGAAACGCAGGCCGGCATTGATGATCAGGTCGTTGTATTCGATCTTGTCCATCAGATAGGCTGAGAATTCCACCGGGTGCTTGGGAGCGTCAATATAGGTGCCGTCCGCATAAACGGTCCGGATGTTGGTCTTGTTACCGTAGGCATCAAAACCGTAAGCATCAATACCGCCGTTGAAGACCCAGGTCTGGATCGGAACCGCTTCCAGAGATCCGTAACCGGTGTAACCGGCGCGGGCCGCACTTGCGGAATCCGCAGCGTAAACATAGGCAGACGGGTTTACGGAATACTGACGAACGGTGTAATTCTTATAGTCCAATCCAAACTTCAGTTCGTTGTGTTTATTGAACTGATTGACATAATCCAGATTGACTCCCCAATAAGACTGTTCCTGGTCTACGTAAACCGCCAGCGGCGTACCGTCACGGGTAATGGGAAAACCGTTGATCACGTAGTTATACTGAGGCCGCCAGGAATTCCGGTAGACCACCTCTCCGTTCGTGGCTTCGTGAACGGCGGAACTGTCGTACCACTTGGTCCAGTCGTTTCCGAAATACGGATCGTTCAGTTCGCGGCCGTAACGGAAGTAGCTGCCCTTAAGATCAAGATACGATGTTGGTGTGAACAGTTTCGTGGCCTTTGCCGAGATCATCGTGGTCGGTGAAGTATAATAATAGGTCCTGTTGTTCAGCGTATTCAACATGGGAGGCGCATTGTAGGTGCGGTCGTATTTGGAATAATCGTGCATAAAGTCAAGGCGCAGACGGACCGGGAGGTCAAGGGTGATCGACCCGTTGATCGCATAGGTCATGTTGGATGCGTGCGGCGTAAAGCCGTCCGGATAGATCAGGTCAACGGTGTCCTTGTTGCTTTGATCATTGGGATTATTGTTCACTTTATCCGCGAACTCAAAGCCTTCGCTGAAGCGGACCTCGGAATCCTTCTGGTTGTCATACTGACCGGCAACAAAAAATTTGATCTTTTCTCCCAGCGGCCCGCCAATTGTGGCGATCACGGAATTGTGTCCGTAATTATAGGTTCCCAGGACCTTCTTTCCCAGGGCCGGATCGCGGAAACCGTCGGTCCGCAATTCAAGGGATCCTTTCATTTCGGTGCCGCCGCTTTTGATCTCCGTTTTCACGATACCGGCGTTCGCATTCCCCATATCTGCGGTATAACCGCCCGCAAACACCTGGATTTCTTCAATGGCATCATGAATAATGGTCATCACGTTGACGTTGGTTGTCGGCAGGGACGTTGAAACGCCGCCGACAAAGTACTTGACTTCGTGAGGACGGCCGCCGCGAATGTGGATCGATCCGTCCTGGGTGACCACACCCGCCATGTTGGAAATGATATTCCCCACTCCGCGGACCGGTATGTTCTCCAGTTCGTCGGATGTCGTCATGGACACACTGGATGTAACGCTTTTCTCAAAAAGCTTGCGTTCCGCAACCACGGTCACTTCCTGGCCGCGGATCACGGATTCTTCAAGCTCAAAATTGAGTTCGGTCGTTACGCTCGAAAGCACACGGACCTCCTGGATCGTGAGCTTTTTGTGTGAGATGATCGATGCGGAGACATCGTATGTTCCAACCGGGACGTTCAAGATGATGAATGAACCGTCAGCATCGGCTGCCGCACCCAGAACCGTGCCCTCGATGAGGACGTTGGCTCCGGCCAGAGGTGCATTCGTCTTGGCGTCCGTTACTACTCCCACGACCTTACCGGTAGCTTGCGCAAATATGCAAATCGGTAAAATCATGAGAATAGCTAATACGGTCACAACAAGCTTCTTCATAAATAACCTCCTTAAGTTATTACCCTTAGCTACTATTAAATAAATAACTCGACTTCCTGTTTTTATTGCATCAGTAAAATTTTAACGATATAAAAAGATATGCACAAGTGATTTTTATCAAAAAACATAAAATTTTGCACCAATGTCTGTTTTTTAAGACGAAAGAACGCAATTTTACATTTTATGATTGATTTTATTAGAAAAAACGGATCCCGTTCTTTTTATTGGGACGGCCTCCGGAATTGCCCGGCCAGGGCATTAAAAAGACCCGAAAGCGCTTTGGCATTGCTGTCCGTAGCGTATTTTTTCAGCCCCGTTTCATTTCCGCTGAGCAGGACTCCGTCCTTGTCCCGGCGCAAATAAACATCCCGGATGTATCCGGCCGCTTCCCGGACCTGCGCCGTTCCGAATGCCTTTCCGCTTTCAGTTTCCGCCAGAATCTGCGAAATATCGCTCTGTTCCGGGGAAAAAGCGATGACCGGACGGCGTAAGGCCAGATAATCAAAGATCTTTGCGCTGATCAGGCCACCGGCATAACTGCTGTCCAGCGGCGGCAGAAAGAGCATGGCCGCCCGACGGGCATGGTTTATCATTGTTTCATACGGCATCTGATCGTAATAGCTCACCTTTAACTCCCTGCGGGCATCGATCGCCCGGCGCTGGTCCGGATCCACCGTTCCGATAAAAACCAGGCGGATATGCGTACGAATCTCTGTTTCCAGCATGGCCAGGGCATCCAGAAGACCGTCGCAGGACTGCAGCTTGCTGAGGTTCCCCAAATGCAGGATCTCGAAATCTTCCGTGTCCATCGGAGAAGAATTTGCTATGCGCCAGCCGCTGTAGATCACGCTGACCGGCTTGTCCGTTTTGCCGCCGATCAGATCGGCGATCCCGCGGCCCACCGTGCTAATGTGCGTTGCGGCATTCAGTACCCGGCGTTCCAGCGCCCGGTTCCTTTTCCGGCTGCGACGGGTTTTCGGCAGCTGCTGTTCCCAATACGCCTCGGTCCAGGGATCCCGCAGATCCGCCACCCAGGGCAGTCCGCTGCGTTTTGCCAGGACCGCAGCACCCAGCTGCAGGGAATGCGGCGGGGAAGTGCTGAATATCAGCTGCGGCTTTTCTTCTGCGATGATGCGCATCCCGCTGCGGACCATGTAGGGTTTCCAGCCTCTGCGCGCGTCCGGAATGAATGCGTTCGCCCGTATCCACTGCGAGCATTTTTCCCGGAAAGAAGGCGCCTTACCGCCGAGGGCGATGTTCTTGGGAAGTACTTCGCCGCGTTTTTTTCCGGTCAGTATTTTATAAAAGGAAAAGGGTTCGCGGGTTTTTGTCCGGAATACCCGGCAGTCTTTGGGTATACGGGCAAAGAGGCTTTCATCACGGGCCGGCGCACTGGGATTCTCTACCGTCAGCACCAGGGGCTCCCAGCCGAATTCCGGCAGCTGCCGCACAAAGTTCAGCACCCGCTGTACGCCCGGACCGCCGGCAGGGGGCCAGTAATAGGTAATGATCAGGACGCGTTTCATGGCGCTTCACTTTCAATTTCAGCATACAGTTCAATCAGCGGCCTGACCGTTATTTTCCAGTTGTATTTCCGG
>Ga0265293_10000738_pt1 | contig 75300 bp, 74 predicted proteins | sample Munlanlewell138R_FD_192505 | JGI IMG/M metagenome (GOLD analysis project Ga0265293, IMG submission 192505) | Leachate microbial communities from a municipal landfill in Southern Ontario, Canada - Leachate well 138R | ecosystem: Engineered > Solid waste > Landfill > Unclassified | place: Canada... | reverse complement strand
CGTCGTCAACCCCGACGGCGCGCACGCCCACCACGTGGTGCCGGTGTGGGTGATGTCGGCGATCACGCTGTCGGTGGTGCTCATCGGCGTCGCCGTCGCCTACCGGGCCTACTCCACCCGGGCGGTGTCACCCGTCTCCTCCGAATGGGTCACCGGCACAACTGAAGCTGCCCGAAGTGATCTCTATGGCGATGCGTTCAACGAAGCCGTCTTCATGCGACCGGGTGCGCGGCTATCCGAGACCTTGGTCGGGGTGGAACGGCGCGGGATCGACGGTGCGGTCGAGGGCCTCGCTCGAGGGATCAGCGCGATATCGTCCACGATCCGCCGGAGCCAGACGGGCTTCGCCCGGTCCTACGCATTGTCGATGCTGGGCGGCGCCGTGCTGCTACTCGGGATCCTCGCGACGATGGGTCTGTCATGAATCAGCTACCCGTGTTGAGCGTGCTGTGGTTGGCACCCCTGGTCGGGGCGTTGGTGGTGGTAGCCCTCCCGTCGAAGAGGCCCGACTGGATCAAGGGCACCGCCGTGCTGACGGCACTTCTGGTGCTGGGGCTCGCAGTCGCGGTTGCGGTTCGGTTCGATCGCGCAGGCGGGCAGTACCAATTGGTCGAGGAGTTGCCGTGGATTCCGTTCTTCGGGGCCGGTTACACACTGGGCGTGGACGGCATCGCGATGGTACTCGTTGTGCTGACCGCAGTGCTGACGCCGCTTCTCCTGCTGGCGGGGTGGCACGACACCCGTCGCCCCAAAACCTACTTCGCACTGCTGCTGGTGGTCGAATCGATGGTGTTGCTGAGTTTCATCGCGTTGGATGTGCTGCTGTTCTACGTGATATTCGAGGCGATGCTGATCCCGATGTACTTCCTCATCGGTCGCTACGGGGGACCGGATGCGGGACGGGCGGCACTGAAGTTCTTGTTGTACAGCCTGTTTGGCGGAGTGGTCATGTTGGTCGCCGTGATCGGAGTGTACGTAACAGCCGGGACCTTCGATTTCCGCACCATTGTCGGCGCGGTATCGTCCGGCCAGTTGAACCTCAACCCCGCCGTCATGCACGCGATGTTCCTGGGCTTTCTGTTCGCCTTCGCGGTCAAGGCCCCGCTGTGGCCCTTCCACACCTGGCTGCCCGGTGTAGCCACCGAGGCCACCCCGGTTACCGCTGTGCTGATGATGGCGGTCGTCGACAAGGTCGGCACCTTCGGCATGCTGCGCTACTGCCTGCAACTGTTCCCCGACTCGGCCGTCCTGCTGAGTCCGGCGGTGATCACGCTGGCGGTGATCGGAATCGTGTACGGGGCGATACTGGCCGTCGGGCAGACCGACGTCATGCGACTCATTGCCTATGCCTCCATCTCGCACTTCGGCTTCATCATCCTGGGCATCTTCGTGATGACCAGCCAGGGCCAATCCGGCGCGACACTGTACATGGTCAACCACGGCATATCGACCGCAGCACTGTTCCTGATCGCCGGATTCCTGGTATCGCGCAGGGGTTCTCGGCTCATCGCCGACTACGGCGGCGTACAACAGGTCGCCCCGCTACTGGCCGGTACCTTCCTGGTCGCGGGCCTCAGCGCCCTCGCGCTACCGGGCCTCGCTCCGTTCATCAGCGAAATCCTGGTGCTCATCGGCAGCTTTACCCGGTACCCGGTAGCCGCCGTCATCGCCTCGGCGGCACTGGTGCTGTCCGCGATCTACATCCTATGGCTGTACCAGCGGATGATGACCGGACCGGTCACCGACGGCAACCACCGGCTACGCGATCTATTGCCCAGGGAACTCGCGGTGGTGGCACCGCTGATCGCCCTGCTGTTGGTGCTCGGGGTGCATCCCAAACCCGCGCTCGACGTGATCAACCCGGCGGTTGCACACACCCTGACCACCATCGGGGTCAGCGACCCCGCGCCCGCCACAGCGAGAGGACCCGCGCCATGACCACACTCGCCGCACTTACCACGCCTTCGGTCGAATACCGGGCTGTGCTACCGCTTTTGGTGGTGTTCGGTGCAGCCGTCGCGGGCGTGCTGATAGAAGGGTTCGTACCGCGTGCTCGGCGGGTCCGTGCTCAGCTGGCACTGGCGTACACGGCACTGCTCGCAGCATTGCTGGCCGTCGTCACGCTGGCGGGCACCAGCCAGCTTGCCGTCATGGGTGCCGTCGCGATCGACGGGCCCACGCTCTTCCTGCAGGCCGCCATCTTGATCATGGCGCTGTTCACCATGGTGGTGCTGGGCAGTCGGAGTTCGATGACGATCACCGCCCAGGCTTCCTCGGTGCCCGGCGGTGCCGAGGAACGAACGGCGATCCGGGTCGGCGCGATCCAGACCGAGGTGTTCCCACTGCTGATGTTCGCTGTCGGCGGCATGTTGCTGATGCCCGCGGCAGCCGACCTGCTGACCATGTTCATCGCCCTGGAGGTACTGTCCCTCCCGCTGTATGTGTTGTGCGGCCTCGCCCGTCACCGCCGGGTGCTGTCGCAGGAGGCGGCGTTGAAATATTTTCTGTTGGGCGCCTTTTCGTCGGCGCTGTTCCTCTACGGGGTGGCGCTGCTGTACGGGTACAGCGGCACCCTGACACTCCGTGGGATCGCGACAGCCATCGCGGACAACGGTGAAGGCACGCTGGCGGTGATCGGGATGGGGCTGGTGTCGGTCGGCCTGCTGTTCAAGGTAGGTGCCGTGCCGTTCCACTCCTGGGTCCCCGACGTCTACCAGGGCGCGCCCACGCCCATCACCGGGTTCATGGCCGCGGCCACCAAGGTGGCGGCCTTCGGTGCCATGCTGCGGTTGTTCTACGTGGCGTTACCCGATCTGCTTGCCGAATGGCGGGCCGCATTGTCGGTGATCGTGGTGCTGACCATGGTGGGTGGCGCGTTGATGGCGATCGGACAGAATGATGTCAAGCGATTGCTGGGCTATTCGGCGGTGGCGCAGGCCGGGTTCTTGTTGATGGGCATTGTGGCGGCCAACGACAGGGGGGTGGCAGCCGTCATGTTCTACCTGTTGGTCTACGGGATCGCCGCGATAGCCGCATTCGCGCTCGTCGAACTGGTCCGCAATCTCGACGGAGTCGAGGACAACGACATCCGGAGATGGAGTGGGCTGGCACGCCGATCCCCCGCGCTGGCGTGGGCATTCACGGTGTGCCTGCTGGCCTTCACCGGGATTCCGCTGACGAGTGGATTCATCAGCAAGGTGGCGGTGTTCAGTGCGGCGGCGGAAAGTGGCGCAATGGCACTGGTCGTGGTTGGAGTGCTGGCGAGTGCTATCGCGGCGTTCGTCTACCTGCGGGTGATCCGGGTGATGTTCTTCGCTGAACCGCCGGCCGACGCGCGGGTGTTCATCGTGGGCAGCCCGCCGGTGTCGATCGCGGTCGGGGCGGCGGTGGCGCTGACCGTGCTGATGGGTGTACTGCCGCAGCCGCTGCTGGGCCTGGTGGGCTCAGCCGGTGCTTTCGCCGGCTGAGCCCCGGCCTCGAATCTATCCCTCGGCCAGCGCAGCTTTACGCCGCTCGAGCAGCCTGAGGACCATCGGCGTGAAGATCAGCTGCATGGCCAGATCCATCTTGCCGCCCGGGCACACAATGGTATTGGGCCGAGACATGAACGAGCCGTGCAGCATCGACAGCAGATAGGGAAAGTCGATGCCGTGCGGATCGCGGAATCGGATGATCAGCATCGACTCGTCCGCGGTGGGGATCGCCCTGGCGATGAACGGGTTTGAGGTGTCCACTACCGGAACCCGCTGAAAGTTGACGTCGGTATGCGAGAACTGGGTGCACATGTAGTTCACGTAATCGGGCATCCTGCGCAATATCGTATCGGCGACCGCCTCGGAGGTGTATCCGCGGGAAGCCCTGTCGCGGTGCAGTTTCTGAATCCACTCCAGGTTGATCACCGGAACCACCCCGATACGCAGATCGGCGTAGCGGGCCACGTCGACCTCGTCGGTGACGATCGCGCCGTGCAAACCCTCGTAGAACAGCATGTCGGAGCCGTCCGGGATGGCCTCCCACGGGGTGAACGTTCCGGGCGGCTGGTCGTAGGCTGCGGCCTCGTCCTCGTCGTGCAGATACTTGCGCACCTTCCCGCTGCCCGTGTCACCGTAGGACTGGAACAGTCCCTGCAGTTCCTCGAAGAGGTTACCGTCGGGGCCGAAATGACTGAACGCGTTGTTACCTTGCACGGCCGCTTGGGCAATCGCGGCCTTCATCCCGGCGCGATCGTAGCGGTGGAAGCTGTCACCCTCGACGTACACCACGTTGATTTCTTCGCGCCGGAAGATCTGTTCGAAGGTTCGCATCACCGAGGTGGTTCCGGCTCCCGAGGATCCGGTGATGGAGATGATGGGGTGCAGACGTGACATGGTTTACCTCGACTCGGATCCAAAAGTCATTGCAGGGCAGCGCGGAACAGTCCTCGCTCGCCGTACAGCGGCGACGAGGGTGGAAGGTCGTTCTTCTCTCTGTGGTACTCCTCGATCTTGAGCACTTCTTCGGCGGCACCGAAGACCAGCGGCACCCGCTGGTGGATCTGCGTGGGTACAACGTCGAGCAGTCGGGAACGCCCGGTGCTGGCGATGCCGCCGGCCTGCTCGATGAGCAACGAGATGGGGTTCGCCTCGTAGAGCAGTCGCAGGCGGCCGGGCTTGCTGGGGTCCTTGGAGTCCCGCGGATACAGGAAGACCCCGCCGCGGGTCATGATCCGGTGTGTTTCGGCCACCAGCGAAGCAACCCAACGCATGTTGAAATCCTTGTGCCGCGGACCGGTACGCCCAGCCAGACATTCGTCGATGTAGCGGTGGACCGCGGGCTCCCAGAACCGTCGATTTGAGGTGTTGATCGCGAATTCGGTGGTGGTGCGCGGGATCTGGATGGACGGACTGGTGAGCACGAACTCACCCATGCCGCGGTCCAACGTGAAGGCATGCACACCGGTGCCCACTGTCAGCACCAGCACGGTTGCCGGACCGTAGATCGCGTAACCGGCGCAGACCTGCTCGCAACCCGGTTGGAGGAACTCCTCGACGGTGGGATCCTCGCCGGGTGATGGTGCGCGCAGGATCGAGAAGATGCTTCCGACAGAGACGTTGACATCGATGTTGGAGGAGCCGTCCAGCGGGTCGAAGACCAACAGGTACTTCCCGCGCGGATACTGCGTCGGCAGCAGGTAGGGCTCATCGAGCTCCTCGGACACCATGCCGGCGACCTGGCCGGTCCACTCGGTGGCCCGCAGGAAGTAGTCGTTGGCCAGTACGTCGAGCTTGTGCTGCACTTCACCTTGCACGTTGACCGCGTTCGCGCTGCCCAGTACGCCGCCGACGGCGCCCTGGCCGAGCCGGTAGGCGATGGCCTTGCACGCCAACGCGACATCGAGAATCAACCCGTTGAGGTCACCGCTGGCGCCGGGATGTCGGCGACGTTCCTCGATGAGAAACTGCACCAGGGTCGTGTGATTAGCGAGCATGGTTTCCAGCCTGGGGCACCGCATCCGATGGACCATCACCCCGGCGGGTGGCTCGGCAGGGGATAGTGCCCGCAATGGCTGGTGCGGTGCGAGCGGACCGGCCTAGCATCCTCGGGCATGCGAGTCCTCATCTACAGCAGCGATGCTGCGACCCGCCGCGAGATCCGGCAGGGGCTGCGTGCCGACACCGATTGTCTCGAAGTCGGCACGCAGGCCGTGCTGCTGGCGCACATCGAAGCCGCGGTGTGCGAGGTGGCGATCCTGGACGGGGAGTCCACCCCAGCGGGCGGGATCGGTCTCGCGAAACAGCTGCGGGACGAGTTCTCGACGCTGCCGTGGCTCATTGTGCTCACCGGCAGGCCCGGTGACGGTTGGCTGGCCCGCTGGTCGGGCGCCGACGCGGTGCTCTCGCGGCCGATTGATCCGTTCGCGCTGGCCGCGGCGGTGTCCGCGGCCCGCGATTCGCCTCCTCCCATCCCCCTGATGGGGGATGGGAATCGGAGCGGATCGAGCCATTGTGACAGGCACGTACTGACCCTCGAGGAGGCATGATGGGCGACACACATCACGATCCGACCGATCACTTCCGCACGACGAATCAGCATGCGGGCGAGCACATGATCGACGTGTACTTCTGGCCGGGGTTGTTCCTGCTGGTTATGGGGGCGGCCGCGGTGATCGGAGCGGTCGCGTCAGCGGCCTATGGCCATTCGACTGGATTCGCCCTGATGGCCCCGACCGCGGTCGGGGCGACGATCGTTGGCGCGCTGTGGATCGGTTACGAACGGCGCCGGGTTCGCCGCATCGAAGCGCGGTGGCTGTCGGCGCACCCCGGCCATCCGCGCGTCGGTATCCATTGACGGTTGAGCGCCGCTCAGGCTTTGGTCGATGGTGGGCGAAGTGCTTGCCATCGGTGCGGTCGGGCCGGGGTCCACTGAGCAAGTAGGCCCCGGCCCGAAACCCTTTGCTCGTACTGGGTTTCACCGACGAGGAGCGCGACGTCAATCCGACGACGCGGCGTGACTGCGGGCGTGTGCGATCGCGTCGTCGAGGGAGTCGATGAGGTGGTTCTCGTGGCGCAGCGAATCGATGACCCCGACGTTGGTCAGCAGCTTCAGGTGCTCGGCTTGCACACCCTTGATGATGACGGTGATGCCGCGCGACTCCAGTTCCTCGGCGATGCGGCCCAGGGTGTGCGCTCCGGTGGCATCGAGCATGCCCAGTTGCGACATCCGGATGATGACCACCGTGACCTCGGGTTGGTCGGCACCGGTGATGCTGGTCGAAATGCGTTCGGCCGCACCGAAGAACATCGCGCCGTCGAGTCGCAGCAACGCGATGCGCTCGTCCCCGGGCTGTGCGGGGCCGGGTAGCCTCTCGCGGGTCACGCTGCTGCGCCGGGCCACCGAGCGCAGCGCGAAGAACGCCGCGACCAGAATGCCGATCTGGACTGCCTCGATCAGGTCGAAACACACCGTGACCGCCGCCGTCAGCGTGAAGATCCCCGCATCCGAGCGCGTCGAACGCAAGATGGTGAGGATGGTCGACCGCGAGATCATCCGGAACGCCGTCACCATCAGTACCGCCGACAGGGCGGCCAGGGGGATGGCCGAGACGGGCCCGGTGGCCAGGTAGACCACGCCGAGCAGCAGCAGGGAGTGCACGATGGCCGACACGCGGGTGCGGGCGCCGGAACGGATGTTGACCGCGGTGCGGGCGATCGCGCCGGTGGCGGGCATCCCGCCGAAGACCCCCGAGGCCACCGAGGCCAGACCCTGGCCGACCAGTTCACGGTCGGGGTCGTACGGGCCCGTCGGGGACATCGTGGCCGCGACCCGGGCCGACAGCAGCGACTCGATGGCGGCCAGCGCGGCGATGGCCAGCGCCGCGCCCAGCAGGGCGCGCAGCGCGCCGAGGTCGGCGTGGGGCAGGATCGGCGCGGGGAGATGATTGGGCAGTTCGCCGATCCGGGCGACCTGCAGGTCGAGGGCGATGACCAGGAGGGTGGCGGCGACGACCGCGCTCAGCGACTCCGGGATCGCACGATGCAGCCGGGGCAGCCCGACCATCAAGGCGGCGGCGAACGCCACCACCGCCAAAGTCGGTGCCGCGGTGCTCCATTCGGCCGCCGTGAGGACGTCCCAGGCCGCGAACAGGGCGGTCTTGCCCTCGGGGGTCGGCTGGCCGACGGCGGCGGGGACCTGCTGCAGGAAGATGATGGTGGCGATGCCCAGGGTGAAGCCCTCGATGACGGGCCACGGGATGAAGGTGACGGCGCGACCCAGGCGGGTGATGCCGGCGGCCAGCACGATGATGCCGGCGAGCACCGTGACCAGGGCGATGCTGCCCAGGCCGTAGACCGCGACGATGGGGGCCAGGACCACGGCCATCGCGCCGGTGGGGCCGGAGACCTGCACGTGCGAGCCGCCGAAGACCGCGGCCACCAGGCCGGCCACCACGGCGGTGACCAGTCCGGCGGCCGCACCGACCCCGGAGCTGATGCCGAACGCGAGCGCCAGCGGCAGGGCGACCACGCCCACGGTGACGCCGGCGACGATGTCCTGCCGCCAGGAGCGGGGGAGTTCGGCGTAATCGGCGCGGTGCGGCAGCAGGCGGGTCAGGGCCGACGTCACCGCGGACCCTTGATCGGGGGCAGGGCTCGCAGGGCCTCCAGGTGCTTACCGGCCGTCGACAGGGAGTCGGCGAGGAAGGTCCGGGAGATCGACAGCAACGCGGCGACCTTCGGGTGCGCCAACCGGTAGAAGACGGCGTTGCCGACGCGTTCGGCCGTGACCACCTGGTGGCGCTTGAGCACCGCCAGGTGTTGCGAGAGCAGCGTGGCCTCCATCCCGGTCTCGGCGAGGATCTCGCTGACCGGGGTGGGCTCGGCCGCCGCCGAGAGGATCTCGAGCACTCGTATGCGGGCCGGGTGGGCCAGCGCTTTGAACAGGTTCGCCTTGATCTCGTAGAGCGGCTTGTCGGACTCGAACGGCATCCGCGATTCTTTCATTTTATGGATTGACGGAATTATCAATCCACTATACGGATGCTTGGTGGGGCCGGCAACCGGTGCCAGGGCGCCCGTCGCTACGCGAAACCCTTGAGCATCAGGTTCCAGTACAAGAACGGCAGACCGTGCTTCTTCAGGTACCAGTACGCACGATGCGGCGTGGTGGGGTTCAGCAGCGGCACCGACGGCGTGAGTTCCAGGTCGTAGTCGAACTCGGCCAGCAGCATCGAGTGCGAGGACGTCACGATCGGACACGACCCGTAGCCGTGGTAGGCCTGGCTGAGGGGTCGGCCGGCCAAGTGGTTCTCGATGTTGGCGACGGCGACGGGTGCCTGCTTGCGGATCGCGGCACCGGTCTTGGAGTTCGGCGTCGATCCGGCATCGCCGAGCGCAAACACGTTGGGATAGCGCACGTGTTGCATGGTGTGCTTGTCGACCTCCACGTAACCGTTGGCGTCGTCGGTGCTCAGCGGGCTGGACTTGATCCAGTCCGGCGCCGACTGGTGCGGTGTCGCGTGCAGCATGTCGTAGGACAGCATGTCGGTGCCGCCGGAACCGTTGACACTGCCGACCGCGATCTTGCGGGAGGCGGAGTCAACGGCGGTCACCTCGGCCTCGGTGTGCACGGTGATGCCGTAGTCGGCTGCCACCCCGTCGAGGCTGTCGGCAATCGCGGGGATCCCGAACAAGCGTGGTGTGGGGATCACCAGATGAACGTCGATGTCGTTGAGTACGCCTTGGCGGCGCCAGTAGTCACACGCCAGGTAGGCGATCTTCTGCGGCGCCCCCGCGCACTTGATCGGACCGGACGGCATGGCGAACACGGCACTGCCGGACCGGGTCTCTCGGATGAAATCCCACGTGCGCGGGGCCAGGTCGTAGCGGTAGTTCGACGAGACACCGCCCTTGCCGAGGGCCTCCTCCAGGCCCTCGGTGCGCCGCCAGTCCAGTTGGATTCCGGGACAGACCACGAGCACCTCGTACCCGTGATCCGTCCCGTCCGCGCAGGTGACCATGTTGCGGTCGGGGTCCACTCGTACCGCCGAGCTGCGGATCCAGGTGGTGCTCTTCGGCAATACCGAGGCCATGGGGCGCTTCGTCGTCGCGGCGGCGGCGTGACCGCCGCCGACGAGCGTCCACAGTGGTTGGTAGTAGTGCTCCGCGGACGGCTCGATGATCGCGAGGTCGCGGTGGCCCTTGCGGGCCAGTCGCGCGGCCACCGAGACGCCGGCCGTGCCGCCGCCGACGATCAAGATCCGATGCCGGGTGGTCATGATGGGTGGTTCCCTTCTTCGTGGATGCCCCGATGTTCCTAGGCGTTCTGACGGGCTTCCGCCCAGGCGTTGTAACCACCCAGGATGTCGCTGACATCGGTGAATCCCTTGTGCCGCAGCAGGCTCGCTGCCACCGACGACCGGTAGCCGCCGGCGCAGAAGACGACGGTGGGCTTGGTCGGATCCAGCTCATCGTGCCGGGCGGGCAACTGCCCCACCGGGATGCCGACCGCGTTCGGGATACTGCCGCCCTCGACTTCACCGGGATTGCGGACGTCGATCACCTGCAGGTCGGTCAGCTCGTTGGTGCGCTGGTCGAACGCCGGCGCGGTCAACCGGGAGGCCCTCTGAACGTCGTCGGGATGGTTGATCATCGCTTCGAACGGCTGCTCCAGGTAGCCGATCACCCGATCGAATCCGATCCGGGCCAACCGCGTCTTGCCTTCTTGCTCGTGTCCCGGCTCGGTGAACAGCACGATGTCGACGTCGGACGGCACCACCGACCCCGCGTACTCGGCGTAGCGGCCTTCCAGGCCCACGTTGATCGCGCCACGCAGGTGGCCCTGCGCGAACTCCTCGGGGGCGCGACCGTCCACCAACACGGCCCCGGCGGCGGCCGCTTCGCGGACCTGTTCGTAGGTCATCGCGGCCGGCATTTCGGTTTCGTCGTACAGTTCGCGGTCCTTGCGGTTGAGGATCGCGTCGTAGACGAAGTAGCTCGGGGCCGGCGGCTGGTCCGCGGTGACCAAGTCCATGAAGCGTTCCCGGGTGGGGGCGCGCAACGCGTAGTTCGACTGCTTCTGCGCGCCGATGGTCGATGACAGGTCGGTGGACAGGTTCTTGCCGCATGCCGACCCCGCGCCGTGCGCAGGATAGACCCGGGTGGCCTCCGGCAGCGTCATCAGCTTGTTGTGCAGCGAGTCATACAGCTTGTGCGCCAACTCTTCTTGGGTGAAGCCGATCGACGCCAGGAGGTCTGGCCGGCCCACGTCACCGATGAACAGCGTGTCCCCAGTGAGCACCCCGTAGGGCGCCTCATCGTCGGCGTGCTCGTAGATGACGATGCTCATGGACTCGGGTGTGTGCCCCGGAGTGTGCCGGAACTCCAACGTCACCTCGCCCAGCGAGTAGCGTTCGCCGTCGGCCACACCCATGGATTCGAACTCGGTCTCGGCGACCGAGGAGTAGACGATCTTGGCGCCGGTGGCCTTCGCCAGCTCCAGATGGCCCGACAGGAAGTCGGCATGGAAATGCGTCTCGATGACGAGTTCGATGGTGAAGCCGTACTTCTCAGCGTCGGCCAGGTATTGACCCACGTCGCGCTGCGGGTCGACAACGACTGCGCGCCCGGTCTTTTCGTCGGCGACCAGGTACGACGCGTGTGACAGGCACTCCAGGTAGTACTGGATTAACTTCATGTCGGATTCCTTTCGGGAGAACTTTCACTCTGTGTTGGCTGGGCCTGATGACCCCGAGCCTGATATACCCCTACGGGTATAGCAAGTGCCTCGCGAGGTTTAAATATTCCGGTGTTGCAAATCCCCCCGGGGGTATGTATACCATGCAAGGAGGCATACCCCCATAGGTATATAGAACGCGCGCCACCAAATTTTGAAGGAGCTCTCAATGACCGTCCCCGCAACCATCCCCGCGCACGACCTCAGGGCCATGCTCGTCTCGGAACGGCCGCCGCGGCTGCTCGATGTCCGCACGCCGGGCGAATTCGAAACCGTGCACATCGCGGGGGCCTACAACGTGCCGCTGGACCTGCTGCGCGAACATCGCGCTGAGATCCGCCAGCACCTCGACGACGACGTGGTACTGGTGTGTCGCTCCGGTCAGCGGGCAGTGCAGGCCGAGGAGACGCTGCGCAGCGCCGGACTGCTCAACGTCCACATCCTCGACGGCGGCATCACAGCGTGGGTGGCCAGCGGCTTTGCGGTCAACCGCGGCGCCGCCCGTTGGGATCTCGAACGGCAGGTCCGTCTGGTCGCCGGTTTGATCGTGGCGCTCGGCATCTTGGTCAGCATCGTCTTCCCCTGGGCGAAGTGGGTGGCCGGCGCCGTCGGCCTGGGCCTGACCTTCGCGGCACTGACCAACACCTGCGCCATGGGCGCGTTGCTGTCCCGGCTGCCCTACAACCGCGGCGCCCGCTGTGACGCCCAGGCCGTCGTGTGTCAGCTGGTGGATTCCGCCGCTACGGACAAGAAGGCGAGCTGAGCCGCCATGGTTGCGCTCACCATTGCCCTGGCCGTGTTCGTCGGGATCGCCCTGGGCCTGCTCGGCGGCGGCGGCTCGATCCTGACGGTGCCGTTGTTGGCCTACGTCGGGGGCATGGACGCCAAGCAGGCCATCGCCACCTCGCTGCTGGTGGTCGGGGTCACCAGCGCGATCGGCGCCATTTCACATGCCCGTGCGGGCCGGGTGCAGTGGCGCACCGGGCTCATCTTCGGGGCGGCCGGCATGGTCGGGGCCTTCGCCGGCGGCGTGCTGGCCCGATTCATCCCGGGCACCGCGCTGCTGATCGGCTTCGCGGTGATGATGGTCGGCACCGCGGTGGCGATGCTGCGCGGCGGCCGGGCCGAAACCCGCGAGACCGGGGCGCGCCGACTGCCGGTCGTGAGAATTCTGGCCGATGGGCTGGTGGTCGGGTTGGTCACCGGGCTGGTCGGGGCCGGTGGCGGCTTCCTGGTGGTCCCGGCGCTGGTACTGCTGGGTGGGCTGTCCATGCCGGCTGCCGTCGGCACTTCGCTGATTGTGATCGCGATGAAATCCTTTGCCGGACTGGGCGGTTACCTGTCCAGTGTCACCATCGACTGGGGACTGGCCCTGGCGGTGACCGGTGCGGCCGTGGTGGGCGCACTACTGGGCGCGCGGATGACTGCCAAGGTGGATCCCGACGTACTGCGCAAGGCATTCGGGTGGTTCGTGCTTGTGATGTCGTCGGTGATCCTGGGCCAGGAGATCCATCCGGCCGTGGGCATTGCGGGAGCCGCGGTGACGACGCTGGCGGCGGTCGCCGTGTATGTGTGTACCCGCCGGGTGGACTGCTCGTGGCTGCGCCGTGCGGGAGTCGGGAGGTCGATGGGACCGCGCCGGATGCGCAAGCATCCCGCCGGAGTCTAGGTGGGTGGACCCGCGACGGCCGCTGCGCCAAATAACTGCGGCTGCCCGCGCGTCATACCCCGGAGGGTAAAGTTGAGAGCTGAGAGAAAAAGGAGATGCACCATGGTTGGTGACGAAGATGCGATTGCCGCGGTGCTCAACAGGTTGCGTCGTGCGCAAGGTCAACTGGGCGGCGTGATCTCGATGATCGAGGAAGGTCGCGACTGCAAGGAGGTGGTGACCCAGCTGGCCGCGGTGTCTCGCGCCTTGGACCGGGCCGGCTTCAAGATCGTGGCGACAGGCCTGCGGGAATGCCTGTCCGGACAGGGCGCTGACAACCAGGAGCCGATGTCGGAAGCCGAACTGGAAAAACTGTTTCTGGCGCTGGCGTGAAAGGAGTGGTGATCGAGCATGACCGGAACTGATGTGGCACTGAGTACAACCCTGCAGACCAGCTTTGACGACGCAGTGACACGCACCCGTAAAGCGCTGGCCGATCACGGGTTTGGTGTGCTCACTGAGATCGACCTCAGGTCGACCTTGAACGCCAAGCTCGGCGGCGGCGCCGGTGACGAGGTGGGGGACTACCTGATTCTGGGAGCCTGCAATCCGCAGTTCGCGCACCGCGCTGTTGAAATGTTCCCCCAGATCGGCGTGCTGTTGCCGTGCAACGTCGTGGTGCGCGCCGACCCGGCCCGGGACGGCGCGGTGATCATCGATGCGATGAATCCGCGGCTGATGGTGCAGGTGACCGACGAACCCGCGCTGGGTGAGATTGCCGACGAGGTCGGCCAACGGTTGCAGACCGCACTGGACAGCCTCGGCGCGTAATGGCGTTGCGGCACTGGAATCCGATTGGCTAAGGTGGCGGGCATGCAACGGCGTCTTCTCGTAGTAGCGCCCCGCAGCGGGGTCTGATCCAGACCGACCCCCCGCTGTGGGTCGTCAGCTACTGCCCGTCGGTCGCATCGGTTCGACCAGAGAAGACCGGCACATGCCTTACCTCGCCAGCACCACCCCACCACCGTCGACCCTCGTGGATGCGGCCCTGCCACGCGGCCTGCGCGACCGCACCGCGGGCATGTCCTGGGAGGCGGTCCTGGCCGCCCACGGTCCCACCGTCGGCCCCCTGCGGTTGAGCGGCTGGAAGTCCTCCGAACCCCGACACCAGGGCCGCCGTCCGTGGCTGGGACATCGAAAGTTCCAGGCCACCTTGGCAATTGGAGATCTCATCTGCAATGCGTCGGTCGCCGCGGGCGGTCCGGTGGCCGCGCTGACCGAGATGCTCTACGAGCACGGCTTTCCCGTCGAGATGCTCGAGTTCCACCAGCGCGACGCCGGCACCCAGACCGTCACCTTCGTGCACGGCAGCAACGGGCTGCGCGACGAGTGGGCGGTGGGTTGGGACTCCGACGCCACCCAGTCGGCGCTGCGAGCGGTCGTCGCCTGCGCCAACCGGGTGTGCGCCTGAGTCAGCGCAGCGGGCGCAGCACGATCGGCATACCGTCGATCGGCACCGGCATGCCGCCGTAGTCGTAGCGCGGCCGGTAGGTCGGGCTGGCCAGCTCCAGCCGGTACTGGCGCAGCAGCCGGTGCATCACGGTCTTGATCTCGAGCTGGCCGAACACCATGCCGATGCACTTGTGCGCGCCGCCGCCGAACGGGGCGAAGGCATAGCGGTGCTTCTTGTGTTCGGAGCGCGGCTCGGAAAATCGCTCCGGATCGAACTTCTCCGGCTCGGTCCACAATTCCGGCAGCCGGTGGTTGATCGACGGCCAGGTCACCACGTTGGTGCCGGCCGGGATGAAGTACCCCAGCAGGTCGGTGTCACGCACGGCCTGGCGGAAGTTGAACGGCAGCGGGGTCATCATCCGCAGCGCCTCGTTGATCACCAGGTCGTAGGTTTCCAGCTTCTCGAGCGCCTCGATGTCCAGCGGTCCGTCGCCGATGCGCTCGGACTCCTCGCGCAGTCGCTCCTGCCACTCGGGGTTGGCGGCCAGGTGGTAGGCCATCGTGGTCATGGTCGACGTCGACGTGTCGTGGGCCGCCATCATCAGGAAGATCATGTGGCTGACGATCTGGTCGTCGGTGAAGGTCTGCCCGTCCTCGTCGGCCGAGTGACACAGCACGCTGAACATGTCGGTGCTCTCGGTGCGCCGCTTCTCGGCGATCCGGCTGTTGAAGTACTCCTCCAGCGTCTTGCGGGCCTGGATGCCGCGCCACCACTTCAACGGGGGCACCGGCTTGCGCACGATGGCATTGCCCGCCCGCGTCGTCGTGGTGAACGCGTTGTTGATGGTGGTGACCAGTTCCTTGTCGGTGCCCGCGGGGTGGCCCATGAACACTTCGGAGGCGATGTCGAGCGTCAATTCCTTGAGGGCGGGGAAGATCAGGAACCGCGGGTCGTCGGCGACCCAGTCGTTGGCGACGACCTTCGAGGCCACCGAGTCGATGTGCGGGATGTAGCCGGTGAGCCGGGTGCGGGTGAAGGCGTCCTGCATGATCCGGCGGTGGAACATGTGCTCGTCGAAGTCGAGCAGCATCAGCCCGCCCTCGAAGAACGGGCCGATCACCGGGTCCCAGGCGCGCTGCGAGTAGTCCTTGTTGCGGTTCGAGAACACGGCCTGGGTGGCGTCGGGACCCAGGGCCATCACGGCCGACAGCGCGGGGGAGTCGGCGAAGTAGACCGGACCCTCGCGGTGGTAGAGGTCCAGGATGAAATCCGGACCGCCGCGGAAGATCTCGATCATGTGGCCGAGGACGGGCAGCCCGGAGTCGCCGATGATCGGCTTGAGGCCGCTACCCGCCGGCGGCTGCGAGAAAACGAACTGATCCCACTTCTTCTCCCGGAGGCGCTTTTCCACGGCGCCCATTCCGGGCAGGGTGTTGGGCGTCGGGGTCAGCCGGCGTTTTGCCTGGTCGAGAAGGTAATGCGGGGTGCTGATGGTCGCTGGGGCCACTTGGTGCTCCTTTGCCGCAAGTAGGGAAGGCGAGGTGTGGCATATGCCACCTTGCCCACCATTTCACCGGCTGACTTGACGCGTGTCAAGTTTCGTTACGGCGGCGGCGTGGTGCATGGTTGACGGGTGAGTGTTGAGCAGCGGGGGAAGCAGTCGGCTGCGGCGGAGCCCTCCTCGCGCCGCCGCGGCGACAAGCAGCGGCAGGCGATCGTCGACGCGGTGCGCGAGTTGTTGGAGGAGAAGCCGTTCGCCGACCTGTCGGTGAGCGCGATCAGTGACCGCGCGGGGGTGGCGCGGTCGGGCTTCTACTTCTACTTCGATTCCAAATACGCCGTGCTGGCGCAGATCCTGGCCGAGGCCACCCACGAACTCGAGGAACTCACCCACTACTTCGCACCTCGCGGCGCCGACGAGACGCCGGCGGCGTTCGCCCGACGGATGGTGCGCTCGGCGGCCGCCGTCTTCGCCCGCAACGACCCGGTGATGATGGCGTGCAACGCCGCCCGCACCAGCGACGCCGAGATCCGCAAGGTGCAGGACGACCAGTTCGCCGGCGTGGTCGACCAGATCGTGGGCGTCGTCCGCAACGAGATGGCGGCGGGCACCGCGAACCCGATCAGCGACGACATCCCGGCGTTGATCCGGACGTTGGGCGCGACCACCGTCATGCTGCTCTCGCGCGACCCGCGGTTCCTGAGCCCCGACGGCGACATCGAGCGCGGCGTGCGGGTGCTCGAACAACTGTGGCTCACCAGCTTGTGGGGTGGCGCCGCCGTTTGAGCGATACCGTCGGTATCGTTTCGTCCATGGCGAACACTTTCGGGGGGAAGCGGTGTTTCATCACCGGCGCTGCCAGCGGGATCGGGCGCGCGCTGGCGCTACGGCTGGCCGCTGACGGCGCCGAGCTCTACCTGACCGACCGCACCGCCGAAGGTCTGCGGCAGACCGTCGACGACGCGCGAGCCCTGGGCGCGCAGGTGCCCGAGTATCGCGCGCTGGACATCTCCGATTACGACGCGGTCGCCAACTTCGCCGCCGACATCCACACCCGGCACCCCGCGATGGACATCCTCCTCAACGTCGCCGGGGTGTCGGCGTGGGGGACCGTCGACCAGCTCAGCCACCGGCATTGGCGCTCCATGATCGACATCAACCTGATGGGCCCGATCCATGTGATCGAGAGCTTCATCCCGCCGATGATGGCCGCCGGCCGCGGCGGTCACCTGATCAACGTGTCCTCGGCCGCGGGCCTGGTCGCGCTGCCGTGGCACGCCGCCTACAGCGCCAGCAAGTACGGCCTGCGCGGGCTCTCGGAGGTGCTGCGCTTCGACCTGGCCCGCCACGACATCAACGTCTCGGTGGTGGTGCCGGGTGCGGTGAAGACCGGGCTGGTGCAGACGATCGAGATCGCCGGCGTGGATCGGGACGACCCGAAGGTCAGCCGGTGGGTCAAGCTGTTCAGCGGGCACGCGGTGTCACCGGAGAGGGCCGCCGACAAGATCCTCGCCGGGATGTCCAAGAACCGCTTCCTGATCTACACCTCGGGGGACATCCGCGCGTTCTATGCGTTCAAGCGGTTGGCCTGGTTGCCCTACAGCGCCGCGATGCGACGGGTGAACGTGCTGTTCACCCGGGCGCTACGGCCGCGGTCCGACTGGAGCGTCGCCGCGCTCAGCGCGAACCCCAGTGCCACGCCGGCGCGTCCAGCAATCCCTGACCGGCAACCAGGGTCTGACCCGACTCCTTGACCAGCTCGAGCACCGCGGCGTCCGCGCCGAGGAACTCGAGCAGCCGCGCCGAGTGGGTGACGACGAAGACCTGTGTCCGCTCGGCCGCGGCCCGAACAAGGCCGGCCAGCGGCCGCGCCAGGTCCGGGTACAGCGAGGTCTCGGGCTCGTTGAGCACCATCAGCGACGGCGGCTGCGGACTGCACAGCGCGGTCGCCCACAGCAGGAAGCGCAATGTGCCGTCGGACAATTCGGCCGAGCGCAGCGGCCGCAGCACCCCGGGTTGATGCAACTCGACGTCGAAGTACCCGTCGCTGACCGACGTGGCGACCGTCGCCCCGTCGAAAGCCTCGGCCACCGCTGCGGGCAGGTCCTCGAAGCCGGCCTCCAGGATGGTCTGGACGGCGGCGGCGAGGTTGTGTCCGTCGTCGGCGAGGACCGGACTGCGGGTGCCGACACCGGCCCGGCGGGCCGGGGCTCCGACGTCGACCCGGAAGCCATCGTAGAAACGCCAGCCGCGCAACCGATCTCGCACCGCGGCCAATTCCGGTGACTGTCCCGGGTGGGCGAACTCGGCCAGCACGCTGTGGTAGGTGGGCAGCGCGCGGGTCAGGTCGTCGAAGCCGCGGCCGGTGTCGGCGCAGGCCTGTGCCAGCGGGCCGGTGCGCCGCACCAGGGTGGTGTTCGGCCGTGGCACCGGGCCGGCGAACACCACTTCGCGCTTGATCTCGGGATCGCGGTGAAACTTCGAGTCGATACCGGCCATCTGGGGCAGACCAAGGTCGACGAGATAACCGAAATCGTCTGCGGCGTAACCGAGTTTGAGTTCCACCGTCCGCTTCTTGGTGCCGGTCCCGGCCCACAGCGCGGACTGCAGGCCGCCCTCCCGGGCCAGGGCCGCGACAATCTCCCCGCGTCCGCAGTCCGAGAGCAGGCGCAGTGCGCGATACACCGAGGACTTGCCGGTGCCGTTGGCGCCGGTGAGGACCGTCAGCCGGCTCAGCGGGAGCACGATGTCGCGCAGGGAGCGGTAACCGTGCACGGCTACGGTCGACAGCATGGGGCCGACCGTAGCCGGTGCCGGTGACACCGCGCGGAGCGGGACGGCTCAGCCCCCGATGCCCTCGATCTTGTCGGCGACCTTGTCGACGTAGGCCGGCACTACGGACTCCGGCACGTTCTCGCCGCAGATCGCGAAGTCGATGACGACGTTGTTGCGGGCCGCGAGCCCGTCCTGGCAGACCCATCCGCCGCCGCCCTCCTCGATCTTGGTGGCCGCCAGGATGCCGCCGGATTCTCCGACTCCGGCCACGGCCCAGAAGATCGGATCCCCGCCGACGACGCCGAGATTCACGGTCCGGTTCTCGCAGGCCCGCCACTTCGGCGCGGCCGCGGCCACATAGTTCTGCGCGGCCGCGGCATCGGAGAACGCCACGACCGTCTGCACGACCTTGCGCTGCGGTGTCTCCCCGGCGAGGAACTGCTGACGCGACGCGGTGAATCCGCTGCCGCGGTACGCCAACAGCTGACCCGGCGACAACGACGCGCAGTCGCCGTCGACGTAGGGTTCGTCGGCCATCGCCTCGTAGATCCGCTCGCCGGACAGAGGGCTGCCGGCCATGGTGGCCGATCCCGCGACGGCCGCGGCCTCCGGCAGGTTCAGCAGCAGCCCCGAGAGGGCTGCCACCGGCACCGGGGCGACCTCGTCCGCCTCATCGCCGGGAATCGACGGGTCATCGACGCTGTCGGCCGCGGCCGGCGTGACGCTCGGGGCCGGGGTCGGTGCGTCGCTGTCGTTGCCGGTGACCGCGACGACGGTGCCGATCAGGGCGGCACCGAGCGCCACCGAGGCGGACAGCGCGATCCACAGCGTGCGCCGTCCGGCCGGCCGCGGCGGCGGTGGTTGCCACGGCGGGACCTGCGGACGGGCGGACCAGTACGGCGCTGCGACGGGCTGCGGTGCCGGGCCGGGGCCGTGGCCGTGGGCCCCACGCGGGGCGATGCGTACCGTCTTCTCGTCGCTGTGGCCGGCGAAGCCGGGGATCGGCGCGTTCATGGGGTCTCCTGACGTTGTTCCGGGTGGGGGGTCAGTTGGTGGGGGCGGAATCACCGGCGATGGTCAGCGCGATCTGCTCGGCCCGGCCGGCCGGCTCGCCGCCGCGCAGATCGCAGGCCAGCACGTCGGCGACGACCCCGCCGTCCTTGGCGGTGGCGGCGCTCATCGCGCGTTCGCAGACGATGCCGCGACCGACCTGGCGTTGCACCAAAACGGTGTTGTCTCGGTGTAATTCGGCCGGGTCGAGCCGCCATTGGACGGTCTTGCCGGAGCTGCTGGTGAAGGTGATGGTCTGCGCGCCGCAGCGCGACCAGGCGCGGGTCGATGCCCGCAGTTGCGCCGTGGCCGTCTCGGTGTCGGCCGTTCCGAGCACCACCTGGTGCACGTAGTGGCGTGCCCGGCCTGGCTTCCCGTCGGCGGCGATCTGGCCGGCGATTCCAGACGGCTGCACCGCGTAACCGTCGCGGTGCCCTGGCTCGAACGCGCCGAGGCAGGCGGTGGGTTCGAGAGTCCCGCGGGTAGCGGTGAATTCGGTCGCCGACCCCACCACCCGCATGGGCGACGTCGAACCGGTGATGTGCGTGAGCTGCCGCGCGGTCGGCAGCAGCGCCTCCAGCGGCGAGACGTAGGTGAACGCCGGCGTCCGGTCGACGCCGGGGGTGGCCGCGGCGGGTGCGGCGCCGAAACCAGCCGCGGCGAGGGCGGCCGCGCCGGCCAGGACGGCGGCCGCGGCGGGTAGGGAGCTGCGATTCATCTCGATCTCCTCGATCCCCGATGTTGCATCGGATGCTACGACTTTAATCCTAAAACCGTAGCGATGCAAGCCTTGCGACGTTGCGGCAGTAAGATCGCTGAAATGCGAGGTAAAGCGGATTATTGCTGAGCGGTGTGGCGGGTTGACGCTACGTAATATGCGGATTTATGGCGATTCTGTCCGTGTTGGTATCCACTAAACCGAAGCATGAGCTACGATTTGTCGCGGCGTGGCGGATGGCCGTCGCGCAGGGACGGGAGGGTGGGAATGCTGAAGCTTCGACGGAGTGCGGCACGGACGATCGTGCTGGCGGCCCTGGCGGCCACCGTGGCGGCCGGCTGCGCGATACAGACCGAGGGGACCGCGGTGTCGCCGCTGTATGACCCGTATCGAGTGGGAGGACTGCCGGCGGTCGACGGCCCCAGCGGGATCCGGCCCGACGCGCCGCGACCCGTCGGCAAGGTGTTCAACACGGACAAGGGTGATATCGACACGCTGGCGTTGTCGGCCGTCAACGACATCGAGGAGTTCTGGTCGCAGCACTACCGCGAACCCTTTGCGGGGACGTTCCGCCGGGTCAACCGGCTGATCTCCTACGACGCCGAGGACCGGGACAGCCCGCGGATCTGCGGCGCCAGCCCGTACGGTCAGCCGAATGCGTTCTTCTGCCCCCGGGACCGCTCGATCGCCTGGGACCGCGGCGTGCTGCTGCCCATCGGGGTGAAGTACTTCGGCCCGATGTCCGTGGTGGGTCTGGTGGCCCACGAATACGGCCACGCCCTGCAGTACATGGCCGAACTCGTCGATCAGGACACCGCGCCCATCGTCCGGGAGCAGCAGGCCGACTGCTTCGCCGGCGTCTACATCCGCCATGTCGCGGAAGGTAATTCGCGGCGGTTCCAGATCGACACCGCCGATGGCCTGAGCCACGTGCTGGCCAGCCTGATCGCGATCCGCGACCCGCTGCTGGGCCCCGACGACGAGAAGATGCTCGAGTTCGGGCACGGCACGGCGGTGGATCGGGTGACGGCCTTCCAGACCGGCTTCGTCCGCGGCCTCGACGCCTGTGTCGCCATCGATCTGCGCGATGTCGAGGAACGCCGCGGCGAACTCCCCATGAGCCTCCAGGAGGGCCGCGACGGCGCGCTCGAGACCGGCGAGGCCCCGGTCAACGAACGCACCCTCGCGGTGCTGTTCGAGGGGCTCGATCAGATCTACGCGCCGACCGCGGCGCCCGAATTGGTGTTCGCCTCGTCGCCGGACGATCACGACTGCCCCGATGCCCGGGCCACCGCACCCGCGTCGTACTGCCCGGCGACCAACACCGTCACCGTCGATGTCGAGGCCCTGCGCGCCTTGGGGCAGCCGGGTGACGAGCGGACGAATGCGGTACTGCTGCAGGGGGATAACACTGCGCTGTCGATCGTCGTGTCGCGGTACCTGTTGGCGGTGCAGCACGAGCGCGGCCTGCCGCTGCGCTCGGCGGCGACGGCCCTGCGCACCGCCTGCCTGACCGGAATGGCGCAGCGGCATCTCAGCGAGCCGGTGGAGTTGCCCTCGGGTGAGCAGCTGTGGCTGACCGCCGGCGACATCGACGAGGCCGCCGCGGGGTTGCTCACCAACGGGCAGGCCGCCACCGACGTCGACGGCGCCACCGTGCCCGCCGGGTTCACCCGGATCGTGGCGTTCCGCTCCGGGCTGGTCGACCACGCCGACGGCGAGACCTGCTATGCCCGGTTCGGCTAGGTGGGTGGCTGCAGTTCCAGCCGCACTCCGAGGAGGCGCACCGGCCGGTCGAGCTCGAACTGGTCGAGCACGGCCAGTGCGGTCCCGATGACGGCGGCCGGGTCGGTGCCGGGGGAGGGCAGCTTGCGGATCTTGGTGCGGGTGTAGAACGTGCTGCTGCGCACGGTCACCGCGACCCGGGTGACCACGCGCCCGTCGGCGACCACCTCGTCGAGGGTGCGTCGCGCCAATTCGGTGACCGCCGAATCGATCTCGGCGCGATCGGTGAGATCGAGGGGGAACGTCACCGCGTGGCTGCGCGAGCGCGGGACCCAGGGTTGCGAGCTGACCTCGTCGTCCCCGCCACCCTTGGCCAGCAGCAGGATCCACAGCCCGGTCGACGGGCCGAAGGTCGCCGTCAAGGTCTCGGCGTCGGCGGCGGCGAGTTCGCGCACGGTGGTGATGCCCAGGGCGGCAAGCCGTTTGGTGGTTTTGGGGCCGACGCCCCACAGCGCGTCCACCGGGCGCTGGGCCATCACCTCCATCCAATTGGCGTCGGTGAGGGTGAAGATCCCGTCGGGCTTGGCGAAACCGGTGGCCACTTTGGCGCGTTGCTTGTTGTCGCTGATCCCCACCGAGCAGGACAGCCCGGTCTGCGCGGCGATGACCGACTTGACCTGCCGGGCGAGCGCGACCGGATCCTCGGTGCGGGCGCTGAGGTAGGCCTCGTCCCAGCCCCAGACCTCGCAGGGCTGACCGAGATCGCGAAGCAGGCCCATGACCACCTCGGAGGCCGCGTCGTAGGCATCGGGATCGGCGGGCAGGAACGTCGCCTCGGGGCAACGGCGCGCCGCGGCGCGCAGGGGCATGCCGGCGTGTACGCCGAATTCGCGAGCTTCGTACGACGCGCAGGTGACCACCTTGCGGGCCTCGGTGGGGTCGCCGTTGCCGCCGACGATCACCGGGGTGCCGACCAGGTCCGGCCGGCGCCGCAACTCGACCGCGGCGAGGAACTGGTCGAGGTCGACGTGCAGGATCCAGTGCGGCGGCCCGCGGTCCGGGCCGTCCTCGGTTGCCTCGGCTACCGTCCGCACAGCTTGCGGGCCAGGCTCTCCCACGCATCGCCCAACTGCTCGACGGTCAGGCCATCCGTGCCGATCCGGTGCTCCACGTAGTCCGCGGCCAACAGCGCCAACAGGGCATCCGTCTGGGCGTCGAGGTCGCCGGAGGTCTCGGCGGCCTCCAGCAGGACACGGACGTGGCGGCGCAGCACCAGCACCGCCGCGGTGGAACGCACCTGCGGATCGCGGCTGGCCGCCGAGAGCAGCGCGTGATGGGAGTGCGCGAAACGGATCCGCTCGCGGCCGAAGGCCACCAGCCGTTCCAGCGGCGGGGCACCGGGGCCCAGCGGCGGCGGACCGAACAGAAAGGCCTGTTGGCTGGCGCGTTCGTCCTCGTCGAGCAGGACCATCATCAGACCGGCGCGGCTGCCGAACCGGCGGAACAGGGTGCCCTTGCCGACCCCGGCGGCGGCGGCGATGTCGTCCATGGTGACGGCGTCGGCGCCGTGCTCGGCGACCAGGCGGCGGGCCGCGTCGAGCAATCGGAGGCGGTTGCGGGCCGCATCGCCGCGCTCGGTGGGCATAGCGTCGGTCAGCGGTAGCTCATAGGCTGCACCGACGGAATTCACATCCGCCACTTTAGCTCAGCCGGATTAAGCGGACCATGGTCCGGTTGAACGATGCGAGGATGTCAGCACACACGGACGAAGGGATGAGCATGGCTGAGACGGGTAAGACGGCGACGGATGTGAACGTACTGGTTCTGGTGGGCAGCCTGCGCGCTGAATCGGTGAATCGGCAGATCGCCGACGTGGCCGTAGCGAATGCGCCGGAAGGCGTGGCGCTGACGATCCACGAGGGCCTGGATCAGGTGCCGTTCTACAACGAGGACATCGACGTCGAACCCGTCCCCGCCGCGGCGGCCGCACTGCGGGACGCCGCAGCGGCCGCCGATGCCGTGCTGGCCGTGACGCCGGAGAACAACGGCACGGTGCCGGCCGTGTTGAAGAATGCGATCGACTGGCTGTCGCGGCCGTACGGCAACAGTCCGATCAAGGGCAAGCCCGTCGCCGCCATCGGCGCGGCGCTCGGTCGCTACGGCGGCACCTGGGCGCACGACGATGCGCGCAAGTCGTTCGGCATCGCCGGCGGCACCCCGGTCGAGGCCATCTCCCTGTCGGTGTCGACCAAGCAGTTCGACGGCAAGCATCCGGCCGAACACGCCGAGTTCGTCGGGCAGGTGCGCGGGGCCGTGCAAAGCCTGGCCGAGGAGGTCGGCGCGGCGTTGGTCGCCAAGTAGTCCACCGAAGAGTTTGGCTCCAGTCGCCGGCGGGTCTGTCTTGACCCGCCGGCGACTTTGCTGTAGCCCCCCTGCGGCCCGGGTCCGGCACGCCGGGAAATCCGATGCTCGCCGGCTTGTCGGTGGTCGGTGGTAGAGATGAGCCGCGAGCTACGCACAGTCCGCCGGTGCGCGCGGTGCTTTCGGCGTGTTGTGATCTACGACACGCCGAGTGCCGGGTCTTCAGTGGGCTTACGACCTGGGAATTTCACGAATGTTGTTCAGAACATCTGGTATCTCTTCGCAATGTCGGCCACTAGGTGTAGTGTCTGACAGGCCGACAGACCCAAGATGTAGAAGGTCAGCCGGACCGCAGAAACCGACCCGGATCACCTCCGGGAGCCACCGGCGGAGGCGGTGCCGCAGAGACGGAATTTCGGGGCCGACCGGCGCGCTGAACAGCAATGAGTGCCACCCGTTGAACAAGTCCGAAGTCAAGTACAAGTCGATCAACCATCGACTTCGCTGAGCAGAGTGAGGGAGACGTAGGAGAAGATGAGCGTCACCGTGTACACCAAGCCCGCCTGCGTGCAGTGCAACGCCACCTACAAGGCGCTGGACAAGCTGGGCGTCGCCTACGAGGTCGTCGACATCAGCATGGACAACGAGGCCCGTGACTACGTCATGGCCCTGGGCTACCTGCAGGCACCCGTCGTCGTCGCCGGCGACGAGCACTGGTCGGGCTTCCGGCCGGACCGGATCAAGGCGCTGGCCGCCGCGGCCGCGGAGATCGCTTAATCACATCCACCAACGAGACCGAGAGGGAGGGGTCGACCGTGCCGAGCACTGACACCGAGCGCGCCGAACACGCGCAGCCGGTGGGCAGCTTGGTCTACTTCTCCAGCGTGTCGGAGTACACCCACCGATTCGTGGAAAAGCTCGACTGGCCCGGGCCGGTGACACGCATCCCGCTGCATGACCGCATCGAGGTCCATTCCCCGTACGTGCTGATCCTGCCGACCTACGGCGGCGGACGCGCCAACGGCCCGGACCCCGACGCCGGGGGTTACGTCCCCAAGCAGGTCATCGCTTTTCTGAACAACGAACACAACCGGTCGTTGATCCGCGGCGTGATCGCCGCGGGCAACACCAACTTCGGCGCCGAGTTCGCCTACGCGGGCGAGATCGTCTCGCGTAAGTGCGGCGTCCCGTATCTCTACCGATTCGAACTCATGGGAACGACGGACGACGTCTTCGCCGTCCGGGCGGGCCTGAAGGACTTCTGGAAGGAACAGACGTGCCACCTACCGTCACAGCTGCAGAACCTGTAGTCACCTCGGGCGCGCACACTGCTGCGCCTTCCGGGACGCAGAGCGAACTCGACTACCACGCGTTGAACGCGATGCTGAATCTGTACGACGCCGACGGCAAGATTCAGTTCGACAAGGACGTGCTGGCGGCTCGGGAGTTCTTCCTGCAGCACGTCAACCAGAACACCGTCTTCTTCCACAGTCAGGACGAGAAGCTCGACTACCTGATCGAGAAGGAGTACTACGAGCGCGAGGTGCTCGACCAGTACTCGCGCAACTTCGTCAAGACGCTGCTGGATCGCGCCTACGGCAAGAAGTTCCGGTTCCCGACGTTCCTGGGTGCGTTCAAGTACTACACCTCCTACACGCTGAAGACCTTCGACGGGAAGCGCTACCTCGAACGCTTCGAGGACCGCGTGGTCATGGTGGCGCTCACGTTGGCCGCCGGCGACACCACCTTGGCCGAGAAGCTGGTCGACGAGATCATCGACGGTCGGTTCCAGCCGGCCACCCCGACGTTCCTGAACTCGGGCAAGAAACAGCGCGGTGAGCCGGTGAGCTGCTTCCTGCTGCGCATCGAGGACAACATGGAGTCCATCGGCCGCTCCATCAACTCCGCGTTGCAGCTGTCCAAGCGCGGCGGCGGAGTCGCGTTGCTGCTGACCAACATTCGCGAGCACGGCGCGCCGATCAAGAACATCGAGAACCAGAGCTCGGGCGTCATTCCGATCATGAAGCTGTTGGAGGACTCGTTCTCCTACGCCAATCAGCTCGGTGCCCGCCAAGGCGCTGGGGCGGTGTACCTGCACGCGCACCACCCCGACATCTACCGCTTCCTGGACACCAAGCGGGAGAACGCCGACGAGAAGATCCGGATCAAGACGCTGAGCCTCGGCGTGGTGATCCCGGACATCACCTTCGAGCTGGCCAAGAAGAACGAGGACATGTACCTGTTCTCGCCGTACGACGTCGAGCGCGTCTACGGGGTGCCGTTCGCCGACGTCTCGGTCACCGAGAAGTACTACGAGATGGTCGACGACGCGCGGATCCACAAGACCAAGATCAAGGCCCGCGAGTTCTTCCAGACGCTGGCCGAGCTCCAGTTCGAATCCGGTTATCCGTACGTCATGTTCGAGGACACGGTGAACCGCGCCAACCCGATCGACGGCAAGATCACCCACTCCAACCTGTGCTCGGAGATCCTGCAGGTCTCGACCGCCTCGGAGTACAACGAGGATCTGTCGTATTCCAAGGTCGGCAAGGACATCTCGTGCAACCTCGGCTCGCTGAACATCGCCAAGGCGATGGACTCGCCGGACTTCGCGCAGACCATCGAGGTGGCCATCCGCGGGCTGACCGCGGTGTCGGATCAGACCAGCATCGCCTCGGTGCCCTCGATCGAGAAGGGCAACAACGAGTCGCACGCCATCGGCCTGGGGCAGATGAACCTGCACGGCTACCTGGCGCGGGAGCGGGTCTTCTACGGCTCCGAAGAGGGCATCGACTTCACCAACATCTACTTCTATACGGTGCTCTACCACGCGCTGCGGGCATCGAACAAGATCGCCATCGAACGCGGCACCTCCTTCAGCGGCTTCGAACGCTCGAAGTACGCCTCGGGTGAGTTCTTCGACAAGTACACCGACCAGGTGTGGGAGCCCGCGACCGACCGGGTGCGTCAACTGTTCGCCGACGCCGGCATTCGCATTCCCACGCAGGAGGATTGGCTGCGGCTGAAGGAATCGGTGCAGACCCACGGGATCTACAACCAGAACCTGCAGGCCGTCCCGCCCACGGGGTCGATCTCCTACATCAACCACTCGACGTCCTCGATCCACCCGATCGCCAGCAAGGTGGAGATCCGCAAGGAAGGCAAGATCGGCCGCGTCTACTACCCGGCGCCCTACATGACCAACGACAACCTGGAGTACTACCAGGACGCCTACGAGATCGGCTTCGAGAAGGTCATCGACACCTACGCCGCAGCCACCCAGCATGTGGACCAAGGGCTGAGCCTGACGCTGTTCTTCAAGGACACCGCCACCACGCGCGACGTGAACAAGGCGCAGATCTACGCGTGGCGCAAGGGGATCAAGACGCTGTACTACATCCGGCTGCGCCAGATGGCCCTCGAGGGCACTGAGGTGGAGGGTTGCGTCAGCTGCATGTTGTGACCGCGGCGCCGGTGCCCTGCGGCGCCGGCACTGCGAATTCATCCGTCCGCGCGGCGTGTTTGCGGATGAATTCGCAGTCTCGCCCCGGTCAGTCCCCGCGCGCCTGCTCGGCGCGCACCGCCTTGAGGCGCCGCTGCTCGCGCAGCACTTCCTGGTAGCTCTCGCGCTCGGCGACCAGCCAGTCCGGCTGCTCCTCGAGCAGCGCATCGATCTGCTCGGTGGTCAGGGCCTTCTCGACGCCGCCTCGGGTGAGACCCGCGATCGAGATGCCCAGCTTGGCGGCCACCAGGTTCTTCGGGTGCGGCCCGTTCCTGCGCAGATCCTGCAGCCACTGCGGCGGATCGGCCTGCAGCGCCGCGAGTGCGCCGCGGGTGATCGGGTTCTCCTGGAACTCCGCCGGCGTGGCCGGCAGGTACACGTCGAGCTTCTTGGCCGCCGTGGCGGGTTTCATGGACTGCGCGTTCGGCCGGCTCATGGGGGTCAGCCTATCGGTAGCCTGAGGCGATGATCGCGCGCTCACTGACCCTCGGGTACGTCCCCGGCGCGACACCGGCCAAGTGGGCACGCAACTGGGCCCAGCGCCGGCCCGACGTGCCGCTGCAGCTGACCCTGGTGGCCGCGGCGGACGCGGCCGATGCGGTTCGGGCCGGCGTCGTCGACGTAGCGGTGCTGCGGTTGCCGGCCGACACCTCCGGGTTGGCGGTCATCCCGCTGTACGAGGAGGCGACGGTTGCGGTGGTGCCGGCCGATCATCTGCTCACCGCGGCCGACGAGATTACCGCAACGGACCTGGACGACGAGCCCGTGCTGGTGCCCCGCGATCACGTGCTGGACTGGGCGGAGCAGCCCGGCACCCCGGTCGAGCACCGGCCCGAAACAACCCGGGATGCAATGGAACTCGTCGCGGCGGGAATCGGTCTGCTGTTGGTTCCGCAGTCGTTGGCGCGGCTGCATCACCGCAAGGACCTCGCCTATCGCCCCATCGCGGATGCGCCCACCTGCCCGGTGGCACTCGCGGTCCCGGACGGCGAGCAGTCGGAGTTGATCGAGGAGTTCATCGGCATCGTGCGGGGCCGCAAGCCCGGGTCGTCGCGCGGGCAGTCGCAGCCGGCCCCCAAACGCACCGCGCGGGAGAAGACGCTCGCGAAGCAGGCCGCCCGGGCGACCGCCGGTAAGGGCGTCCGCAAGTCAGGGCGGGCCGGGCGTGGTCGACGCTGACGCGGGGCTGGCCTCGCCGACAGTGCGGTCTCATACGCGTGTGCGGCGTGTCGCGTAGCAAACCGCACTCTCGGCGCGCACGGCTTGCGGTCAGATCGTCACGGACCCATCGTCATTGATGGTCCAGAACGGGTTGTGCGCCACTTCCCACACGTGACCGTCGAGATCGGCGAAGTACCCCGAGTAGCCGCCCCAGTGGGTCTTGTGTGCGGGTTTGACGATCGTCGCGCCGGCCGCCTGCACCCTGGCCATTGTGGCGTCGACGTCGGCGTCGGTGCGTTCGTTGATGGCGATGCTGATGCCGCTGAACCGGCCGTCGACCACCTGTCCGGCATCGTCGGCAAGATCGTCGCGGCCGAACAACGCGAGCGCGATCCCGGGCAGTTGGTAGAAGACCACGCCTTCCGGGGCCTGCGCGGGGGTCCAGCCCAACCCGGCCTCGAAGAACTCGCGGGATCTGGCCAGGTCGTCGACGCCGAGGGTGATCAGGCTGATGCGTTGCTCCATAGTGGAAAGGTTAGTCGGCCGCGGCAACCGCGGATATCCGTCGATCACAGGCCGCGGACCTGCGGGACCCTCTAGTCTGACGAGCACGGCAAACTCGTGCTCGGCTGAGCGAAAGTGTCGGGGGGACATGCGCTACGACGGCTTCATCTCGTACTCCCACGCGGCGGACGGTGAACTGGCGCCCGCCCTGCAACGGGCCCTGCAGCGGATGGCCAAACCGTGGTACCGGCGACGCTCGCTGGAGGTGTTCCGGGACGAGACGGGGCTGTCGGTGGACCCGCACCTGTGGGGCGCCATCGTGGCCGCGCTGGACGACTCGGAATGGTTCTTGCTGCTGACATCCCCGCAGGCGGCCGCTTCCGAATGGGTCAATCGCGAGATCGAGCACTGGAAGTCGCACCGCTCCGTCGACAAGATCTTGCCCGTCCTGACGGAGGGCCACTGGGAATGGGACGCCGCCGCCGGCGATTTCACCGCGAATTCCGATGCGGTCCCACCGGCGCTGCGGGGCGTGTTCACCGACGAGCCGCGCCATCTCGACCTGCGCTGGGCCCGGCAGGAGAAGCAGGTCGACCTGCACAACAGTCGCTTCCGGAATGCCGTGGCGGAGTTGGCCGCACCGCTGCACGGCCGCAGCAAGGACGAGATCGAGGGCGAGGACGTTCGCCAACACCGACGGACCGTCCGGATCACGTGGGCGGCCACCATCGCCCTGGCGTTGTTGACGGTGGCCGCGCTGGTCGGGGCCGGGGTCGCGGTCCGCAACGCACAGCACGCCGAGCAGCGACGCATCCAGGCCGAAGCGCAGCGCCTGGCAGCACAAAGTCAATCCGAACTCGAACGTCCAGACCTCGCCTTCCTGCTGGCCGCACACGGATACCGCCTGGACGCCGGGGTGCGGACCCAGAGCGCCCTGCTCACCGCGGTGGCCAACCACCCCGAGATCAAGATGCGGATTGGCGCCGACGCACCGGTGACGGCCGTGGCCACTTCCGCTGCCTCCGACCGGGTGTGGATCGGCACCGCTGACGGCGGTCTTACGGTGCACCGCTTCTCCGACGGTGCCGAACTGGCGCGCGCCGACGAACTGTTCGCCCGCGAGGTGGTGGCGATGTATCCGGGCGGCGCCGGTTCCGACACGGTGGTGGCCACCGACGGCGCCGTCGTCCTGACCCTCGACGCTGACTTGGCGCTACGGCAGACCCGCACACCCGGGCAGGCGGTGCAATCCCTTGCCGTCGAGGCGAAGACCGGACGGGTGGCCGCCGGTACCGGCGACGGTCACGTGATCGTCTGGGAGCCAGGACAATCCGAGCCGACGGAGACGCTGACGGCGTCGGGCGCCGTCGCCGACGGCGAATTCTCCTGGGTCACCGCGCTGGCCTGGACACCCGACGGCGGGCTGATCGCGGCCAGCGCCGACGGATCGTTTCGTCGGTTCGATCCGGGCGCCGCGGACGCGCCGGTCTGGGAGCAACGAGACGCGGCCGCACCCGGCGGGTGGGTTTCGGCCATCGCCGTGGTGGCGGACGGCACCGTGGTCACCGGTGCGACCGACGGGACGGTCGGGTTCTGGTCCGGGGGCGACGGCGCCCTGACGGACGCCGGTCTCACAGCGCTGCACCTTGATTCGGTGACCGCGCTCGCCGCGACCGGCGATCCAGCGGAGTCCGGTTCGGTGGCCTCGGTGTCCGACGACGGGTCGCTGGTCTACTGGAACCACCTCAGTGGCGCCCAACCGCTGGCGCCGTTGCGCGTCGACGAGCAGGCGGTCACCGCCGTGGCGTGGGACCCCGCCAACCCGGCACACGGGGTCACCGGCGGCCGGGCCGGCGGGGTGGTGCTGCTCGACTACGGCGACGATGCGCGTCGACCGCTCGCACGGCCGGTCGAGGGATGGACCCGCGCCGTCGCGGTCGCCCTGGCCCCGGAGGGCGATCGGTTGGCCGTGGTCCGTGACGACGGCGCGTCGACGAGTCAACTGGTTCTCACCGGCGCGGATCAACCCGACCCGAACAGCAGATCGGTGCCCGTCGACGGCACGGTGGAACAGCTCGCCCTCACCCCCGACGGCAATCTGGCGTTGGCGGGCACCGGCGACGGTGCTGTCGCCGTCTGGGACGGTACGGCCGGGGCGACGACGGTGACCGAGGTCGCGCCGGGTCAGGTGGTCAGCCGGCTCGCCGTCGCCGCCGACGGCACCACGGTGGCCACCGGGGCCCAACACCTCGACGACACCTCGGGCGGGCCGGCGACTGTCCAGCTGTGGCGGCTCGAGGGCCGAGAGTTACTGGCACAGCATCAGATCGAAGCCCCGCGGTTCGGCTACGGGCTGGCCTTCACCCCGGACGGGACGGCCTTGGTGATCGGCGGCGCCGGCGAATTCCTGATCCATCCGATCGACGCCGGCGAACCGGTCCGGGTCGATCTGGGCGACGACTGGACCCGCTCGCTGGCGGTCTCGCCCGACGGCGCAACCGTGGCGGTCGGTTTGGGCAGCGGGCCGGTGCGGCTGTTCGACGTCCGCACCGGCGAAACCACCGGCGACGATCTTCGGGTGGCGGCGCGGGTCACCGACCTGGCCTTCGGGGCCGACGGCACGCAACTGGTGACGGTGTCCCAGGACGGCAGCTTCATCGTGTGGGATGTGGCCGGCCGCAGCCGATTGTCGGATCGCGCACTCACCGTGGCCGGGCCCGGCGCGGCGGCGACCGGACGTCTGCAGACCAGCCTGGGCCTCGCCCCCGACCGCGCGGTGACGGCCACGGCCGCCGATGGGCTGCTGGTGCAGTGGTCACTGTCCCCCGAAGACTGGATCGCCGAAGGGTGCCGGGTCCATCGCCGGGATTTGACCGCGGCCGAACAGGACCGCTACGACCTACAGGGCGCCCCGCCGATCTGTGCGCCGTGAGCGGTCAGGGCGCACCGGTGTCGCCAGGCGGGGCACCGTCGACCGGACGGTAGCGTTTGGCGAACTCCGGCGCACGGACCGGCCAGCACTCACCGGCATCGCCGCGCACCACCCAGTCACCGGCGTGGGCCGTCGCGGCACCTTCCAGGGTTTCGATGACCTCACCGTCGCGGGCGGGTCGGGCCAGGACCACGCCCCGGCGTCGCCACCGCCGCCCCTCGAGATGTTCGTAGCTGGATCGGAAGATGTCCTCGCGCACCGACCACGGCTCGTCGTCCTCGGACTCGCGGACTTCCCAATCGCCGGCCTCCCCGCGCAACGTCAGCCCGGAGTGCGTGACCCACGTCCACGGCCGGTCGCGCTGCACCGCGAGCACCGTTCCGGTGCGTTGAAAGGACTGCCAGCCACCGTTGATCATTCGGCCGCCGCCACCGGCCTGGAGCGGTAGCCGAGTTCGCGGAGCTTGGACAGGGTCGCCGCGAGGCTGGCCACGGCCTTGTCGAGCTTGTCCGGGTCGGCCTCGATATCGGACCAGTCGACCAGATTGGGGTGCACCTTGCGGCTGTTGTCACGGGTAGCCCCGGCCACCCAGCCGTACCGCCGGTAGAACCGACACCAGTCCTCGTGTTCGGCGCGGGCCATGGCGAAGATGGCGGATTCGTCGAATCCCATCGCCTTCAGCTGATCCAGCGGACTCAGGTGCTGCATCCCCTGGGCCGGCCAGGGGGCGGCCGAGGTGCCCCAGGTGTTCCAGGAGTGTCCCCCGATGGCTTCGACCATCCACAGTGCGTTGTTGACCTGGCGGCGATTGGATTCGCGGTAGAACTCGTCGAGTTCGTGCCACGGGGCGCTGGCCGATGTTCCACCGGGTCGCGCGTAGCGCTCGTGGATCAGCCGTGCGGCCAGCTCCCAGGCGTCGTGGGCCGCGTCGTCGGGGATGTCCATGGTCAACGGGTAACTGTGCAGCCGGCCGATCAGGGGAGCGCTGCGCCAGGCGCCCTGCTGGTCGGCGGCCGGGTCGAAGGCATGTATCGCGGTGTCCGGGTAGCGCACGGCGAGCCGGGTGCCGAACCCACGGACGGCATCGTCGTCGACGAGGATGACCGCCACCGACCGCGGGTCGGCGCCGTCGTCGTCGATCAGTGACATCATCAGTGGTACAGCGGGTTTGGCCGCGATGGCCGTCAACGCCGGCCGGTCGTGCGGCAATCCGGTCTGACGGCGGGAGTACTCGTGGTCGTTGAGGTAGTCGGTGGCATCCTCGGCGACGATGAGGGTCTGCGGCAGCGACGGCTGATCGTAATAGTCGCGTTCGAGTTGGCGTTGCGAGATCTCCGCGCACAGTGCCAGGGTCAGTCGCGAAGCGCCACACAGCAGTATGCGCGTGATGGCCGGGTCCGAGGTGACGTGCTCGACCAGCCGGCGTGCCGTCACTTCGTAGCGCCCCACGGCGTCGGGTGCCCAGAGCCGACTCGGATCACCGAATTGTTTTGCCCGCCATGCGGTCGCCTGCCACGGGTCGTCGATGCGCACGATCAGCGGGATGCGTATCCGGCCATCTCGGGTGCCGAGGTGGTCGGTGATGGTGGCCAGCCGGGCAAGATTGGCCGACGGGTCCGGTGCCAGCAGGTACAGCGCATCGAGTTTGCGCCACAACGAGACATCGGTGAGCGTGGCGGGTCGGTCGAAATCCACCGTGACGATTCGCGCACCCTGGCTGCGAGCCTGGCCGATGCAGGGCCGGTCCGGGTCGTCGGTGAGGATGACCAGGGTGCTGCGCGGATCGAGGGTGCGCCGGACGGCAGCGATCATCGACTGACCGTCGTCGTCGAGGTCGACGACCGCGGTGACCCGGCGGGCGAAATGCACTCGCAGGCGATCCAACCGGGCCTGGAACAACGCCATGCCGACCCCGACGATGCTCAGGAAGACCGCCGCCAACGCCGAGAGCTGGGCGACGTTGAGGGCCACCGGCAGCTCGGCCGGGCAGGCGCCCGTATCCAGCGATTGCTGGGGACTGCCCCCTTTGACCACCGACGCGGTCCACAGCACCGGCGTGAAGAACGTGGGGTGGGAGTCGTCGTGGCAGCGCCAGTAGGAGGCCATCCCCAGCAGCGCGCTGATCCCGGCCAGCCCGGCGACGATCGCCACCGGGGCGCCGCGGCGGTGTCCATCCCGGGACCGGTTCAGCGCGATTCCCAACACCGCCAGCACGGCGACGGTCACGGCGATACTCAGCGCAGAGTTGGGTTGCCCGAACCCGTTCAGCGGCGCCGGCACGGCGTCGCGCACCTGCGGCCACGCGGCGATGACGGCCAGATATCCGATCAGCAGCGCAGCGAGCGCGCCGAAGCCGACCCGTACCACGCTCCACGTGTCCCCGGCGCTGCGCACCGCCAAATCCTAGTAGCTGTGCTGCGGCCCCTGTGCCTTCTTGTACAAGCCTTTGAGTAACCGGTCCCGAAACGCGGCATTATCGAGCAGCTTGAGGCCCGTCTCGGCGACCTTCGGATGGCCGATCAACCGGTGAAAGATCCGCCCGCGCCGGTACTCCCGGCCCCAGCTGGCCTCCAGGCGCTGCTGGTAGTTGGTGAAGTCGTCGGGTCCGCCGTTGGTCAACGCCGCGACCGCGCTCTCGCCGGCCACCAGACCCGACTCCAGGGCCTTGGAGATACCCGCACCCGAGGCCGGTTTACCGGCCCCCAGCGCGTCGCCGGCGAACAGCACGCCCGGGCGCCACGGCGGCCACGCGGTGAAACCCATCGGCAGTCGCCAGGCCCGCACGCTCTTGTTCTTCTTGAGCTCGTCGATGCCGGGTAGCTCCCACTCGGCGGGCAGCGTGCGCAGGAACTCGCCGAGAAACTGAGTTGCGTTGATGGACTGCCAGTTTCGATAGCTGTTGACGTAACCCAGGCCGATGTTGAATCGGCCGCCGCCCATTGGGAACACCCAGCCGTATCCGGGTAACTGGTCGCCCTCGAACAACAGCTTGCAGTAGATGTCGAGGCTGTCGGTGTCGGGGCGTTCGGCGTGCATCTCGGAGCGGATCGCGATCGCCGAATAGCCGTTGTAGTGCGAGTCGATCTTCATCGCGCGCTTGATGGGGGAGTAGGCGCCATCGGCGGCGATCACCGCGTCCGCCAGGATCTTCTCGCCGCTCTTGAGCACCACCCCCGCGACGCGACCGCGGGCGTCGACCTCCGGGCCGGCGACCTCCGCGGACTGGCGCACCGTGACCCCGGCGGCCTCGGCGTGTTTGAGCAGCAGCATGTCCAGTTCGGAACGGCTGACGGTGTGGCCGTGGCTCGGCATGCCGGGGCGCTTGGGGAAGGACAGTTCCCACCGACTGGGGCTGAATACGGTGACCCGGTCGATGCGGTGGAACTTGCTGACCTCGGTGGCCAGTCCCATCCTCTGCAGGTAGCTGACCGCGCGTGCGGTCAGTCCGTCGCCGCATGGCTTGTCGCGGGGGAAGTCCGCCTTGTCGAGCACTATCACGCGGGCGCCGGCCTGAGCCGCCTGCCACGCTGCCGCCGACCCTGCGGGCCCCCCGCCAGAGATCGCCACGTCGAATCGCTGCGTCACAAATGGATCTCGTTTCGCTGCTCGTCGTTGCTGGTCATCGTTTTGTGGAGTTTGTGGTCCTGCTCAAGCGTACGCCGCGGCGCCATTCGGCGCGGTCCACGCGCCTGGCGGTCAAATACTTTGGGTTTCAAGTTGTTTCATCGGAGCTGACTGATCTGTGATCGATCTCATCGCCGATTCTCCGGCGTGTATGTCCTGTAGTGCCAGGTCAGCGCGCCGGTGGGAGTACAGTGCTGGGCGTGCGCGTGCCTCGACCCAAGCCGAAGCCGGGCGGTGAGACCACCGCCGGGCCGAAGGTCGACGCCCGCAGCGAGCGCTGGCGCGAGCACCGCAAGCAGGTTCGGGCGCAGATCGTGGACGCGGCCTTCCGGGCGATCGACCAACGCGGCCCGGAGGTCAGCGTGCGTGAGATCGCCGAGGAGGCCGGCACCGCCAAGCCGAAGATCTACCGGCACTTCACCGACAAGGCGGATCTGTTCCAGGCCATCGGTGAACGGCTGCGCGACATGCTGTGGGCCGAGATCTTCCCGGTGATCAACCTGACCACCGACTCGGCCAGCGAGGTCATCAAGCGCAGCATCGAGCAGTACGTGTACCTGGTGGACGAGCACCCCAACGTGGTCCGATTCGTGCTGCAGGGCCGTTTCCCGGAGCAGGCCGAGGCCACCATGCGGGCGGTCAACGAGGGCCGTGAGATCACGCTGGCGATGGCCGAGCTGTTCAACAACGAGTTGCGCGAGATGGAGCTCGACCGGCAGGCGATGGAGCTCGCGGCGTTCGCGACCTTCGGGACCGCCGCGTCCTCGACGGATTGGTGGCTGGGCCCGAGTCCGGACAGTCCCCGGCGGATGCCTCGCGACAGGTTCATCGAGCATCTCGCCACCATCATGATGGGCGCGATCATCGGCACGACGGCGCTGTTGGGCGTCAAAATCGATCCTGACCTGCCCATTCACCAGGCCGTCCCGCGCGACGAGGCCAGCGGGTAGTTCCCGGTACCGCCGGTTCCGCATATTGCGGGTAGCGTGGGTGCATGACCGACGCCAACGCGCCCGTGCACACCCGCGCTCTGATCATCGGCACCGGATTCTCCGGCATCGGAATGGCCATCGCCCTCCAGCAGCAGGGGGTGGATTTCCTCCTGCTCGAGAAGGCCGACGAGATCGGTGGCACCTGGCGGGACAACACCTATCCGGGCTGCGCCTGCGACATCCCGTCGCACATGTACTCGTTCTCCTTCGAACCGAAGCCCGACTGGACGCACATGTGGTCGTTCCAGCCCGAGATCCAGGACTATCTGCTCGGCGTCACCCGCAAGTACGGGCTGCGCCGCTACATCCACTTCGACGCGCACGTAGACCGGGCGGTGTGGGACGACGAGGAACTGCGCTGGCACGTATTCACCACCGGCGGTGCCGAATACGTGGCGCAGTTCCTCATCTCCGGCGCCGGCGGACTGCACATCCCGTTCATCCCGGAGTTCGAGGGTCTCGACGAATTCGGCGGCGCGGCTTTTCATTCCGCGCGCTGGGACCACGACGTCGACCTCACCGGCAAGCGGGTCGCGGTGATCGGCACCGGGGCCAGCGCCATCCAGATCGTGCCCGAGATCGTCCGCGAGGTCGCCGAACTGCAGCTCTACCAGCGCACACCGGCCTGGGTGATGCCGCGGCCCAACAACCCGATCCCACCGGCGCTGCGCCGGATCTTCTCCTATGTGCCCGGCACCCGGGCGGCCCTGCGTGCCGGCATCTACTGGGTCCACGAGGGCGTCGGGTTCGCGATGACCAAAGCTCCGCGGCTGCTGAAAATCGGTGAGCTGCTGGGCAAGTGGAACATCCGCCGCCACATCAAGGACCCGCAGCTGCGCCGCAAGCTCACCCCCGACTATCGGGCCGGCTGTAAGCGGATCCTCAACTCCGACACCTACTATCGCGGCATCGCCGATCCCAGGACCACCGTGATCACCGACGGGATCAGCCGCTTCACCGCCGACGGCATCGTCACCGCCGACGGCACCGAGCGGCCGGTGGACGTCGTGGTGTTCGCCACCGGCTTCCACGTCACCGACTCCTACACCTACGTCGACATCAAGGGGCCCGGCGGGGAGGATCTGGTGGACCGCTGGAACCGGGAGGGGCTCTCGGCGCTGCGCGGCATCACCGTGGCCGACATGCCCAATCTGTTCTTCCTGCTCGGGCCCAACACCGCGCTGGGGCACAACTCGGTGGTCTTCATGATCGAGTCGCAGATCCGCTACGTCGCCCAGGCGATCGCGGCCACCGACAAGGCCGGGGCGGCCGGGCTGGCGCCGACGCGCGCCGCCGCCGAGCGCTACAACGCCCGGTTGCAGGACGACCTGGCCGGCACGGTGTTCAACACCGGCGGGTGCCGCAGCTGGTACATGGACGCCCACGGCGTCAACCGGACGCTGTGGAGCGGCATGACCTGGCAGTACTGGTTGGCGACGCGGTCGTTGGACCTCGACGAATACCGGTTGATCCCGTCGAACTGAGCGCCCCGGCGACACAAGGTGTTGTGTTGCCGCGTGTTGTCGCACCCCAGCGGTAGTGTTGCTGGCACGGGTTAGTTCTATCGAGTTCCACGTCCAAGAGGGGTTCAGGTGTCCGACGGAATGAAGCTGATCGATCGGGTTTCGGCCATCAACTGGAACCGGGTGCAAGACGAGAAGGATGCCGAGGTCTGGGACCGCCTGACGGGTAACTTCTGGCTGCCGGAGAAGGTGCCGGTGTCCAACGACATCCCGTCGTGGGGCACGCTGACCGACCACGAGAAGCAACTCACCATGCGGGTCTTCACCGGCCTGACCATGCTGGACACCATCCAGGGCACGGTCGGCGCGGTCAGCCTGATCCCGGATGCGCTGACCCCGCACGAGGAGGCGGTGTACACCAACATCGCGTTCATGGAGTCGGTGCACGCCAAGAGCTACAGCCAGATCTTCTCCACGCTGTGCTCCACCGCCGAGATCGACGACGCGTTCCGCTGGTCGGAGGAGAACCAGAACCTGCAGCGCAAGGCCGAGATCGTGCTGCGGTACTACAACGGCGACGAGCCGCTCAAGCGCAAGGTGGCCTCCACGCTGCTCGAGAGCTTCCTGTTCTACTCGGGCTTCTACTTGCCGATGTACTGGAGCAGCCGGGCCAAGCTCACCAACACCGCCGACATGATCCGGCTGATCATCCGCGACGAGGCCGTGCACGGGTACTACATCGGCTACAAGTACCAAAAAGGTCTGGCCATGCAGGACGCCGCCGCCCAGCAGGAGCTCAAGGACTACACCTACGAGCTGCTGTTCGAGCTCTACGACAACGAGGTCGAGTACACCCAGGACCTCTACGACGAGGTCGGGCTCACCGAGGACGTCAAGAAGTTCCTGCGCTACAACGCCAACAAGGCGCTGATGAACCTCGGCTACGAGGCCCTGTTCCCGCGCGACGAGACCGACGTCAACCCGGCGATCCTGTCGGCGCTGAGCCCCAACGCCGACGAGAACCACGACTTCTTCTCCGGGTCGGGCAGCTCGTATGTCATCGGCAAGGCCGTCGTCACCGAGGACGACGACTGGGACTTCTGACCCGTCAGATGGTCGAGGCGTCGATCACGAACCGGTAGCGCACGTCGCTGGAGACCACGCGCTGGTAGGCCTCGTTGATGTAGGACGCCTCGATCACCTCGATCTCCGGGGTGACGTCGTGCTCGGCGCAGAAGTCGAGCATGTCCTGGGTTTCCGGGATGCCGCCGATCATGGAGCCGGTCAGGCTGCGGCGCATGGCGCCCAGTGGGAAGAACGGCACCACCAGCGGCTTCTCGGGGGCGCCGAGTTCGACCAGCGTGCCGTCGAGGGCCAGCAGGCCCAGGTAGGCGGCCATGTCCAGGTTGGCCGACACGGTGTTGATGATCAGGTCGAAGCGGCCGGCGAGTTGGGTGAAGGTGTCCGGGTCGCTGGTCGCGTGGTAGGCGACGGCGCCCAGCCGCAGCCCGTCCTCCATCTTCTTCAGCGACTGGCTGAGTACCGTGACCTCGGCGCCCATCGCGGTGGCCAGCTTGACGGCCATGTGGCCCAGGCCGCCGAGGCCGATCACGGCGACGCGCTTGTCCGGCCCGGCGTTCCAGTGCCGCAGCGGCGACCACACCGTGACCCCGGCGCACAGCAGGGGAGCGGCCTTGTCCAGCGAGATGGCGTCCGGGATGCGCAGCACGTAGTTCTCGTCGACCACCATCGCGGTGCTGTAGCCGCCGTAGGTGGGGCTGCCGTCGCGTTCGGTCGAGTTGTAGGTGCCGCGCATGCCGCCCGGTCCGGTGCAGTACTGCTGCAGCCCGGCCTCGCAGTTCTCGCACTCCCGGCAGGAGTCGACGAAACACCCGACGCCCACGCGATCACCGACCTGGTACCTGGTGACGGCCGAGCCGATCGCGGTGACCACCCCGGCGATCTCGTGGCCGGGCACCACCGGATAGTTCGCCCCGCCCCATTCCCCCTTGACGGTGTGGATGTCGGAGTGGCAGATCCCGGCGAACTTGATGTCGAAGGCCACGTCGTGCGGACCGAGGTCGCGGCGCTCGATGGTGGTCTTGGTCAGCGGGTCGGTGGCCGAGTTGGCGGCGTAAGCGGAAACTGTGGTCGTCATCTGTGCTGCGTGCCCTCTCCGGGTGGTCTCTGAGGTTGGATCTGGGAGCCGTCGTCTCCAGACCATGGTGGCAGAACCGCGCGCTACAGGCCGTTCGCGCGCAGCGATCCCGCGAAGCTCAGCCGCTCGTAGCGCACCAGCCCGGCCAGTTGGTACGGGTCCTCGGCCATGAGCTTCTCGGCCTCGGCGACGTCGATGTCACCGGTGATCAGCACGCCGCCCTGCTGGGACTCCTGACGTCCGGCCAGCAGCAGCCGGCCGGCCTCGATCTCGCGCTCGATCCACGCCACGTGCGCGGGCCGGGTCTGGTCGACGACCTCTAGGGGTTGCAGGTAGTCGAGCTTGAGCACGTGGAACATGGTGGGCCTTTCTGGTTCTTCGGGCGCTAGTTGATCGGGGCGTTGAGCCAGCGCAGGTCGTCGAGGATGCCGCGGGCGGCCACCGGGCCCTGACCGGTCTGCCAGACCTCGTTGTTGACGATGAACACCCGGTTGTCGCGGTTGGCCGACAGTGCGCGCCAGGCGTCGCTGCCGAGCACCGTGGTGGCGCGCTCCTTGGCCGCATCGGAGGCGAACGACACGTAGACGATGTCGGCCTCGACGGGGGCGAAGTCGGCGTCCTCGAGGTCGGTGGTGTCGATCTCCTCGAACGGCTGGTCGGTGAACCGTTGTGCCGCAGGACGATCCACCCCTACGGCGCCGAGCACGCTGGCCGGGAAGTTCTCGGCGCCGAACACCCGCACGGAGTCCTCGGTGAACTGCACCACCGAGGCCTGGAAGTGCGTCGCGTCGTTGGCGACACCGGTCTGCTCGGCATCCTCGTCGAAGTTGTCGACCACCTCGTCGGCGGCGTGCGCGCGGCCCGCGGCGGCCCCGATCGCCCGGACGTTGTCGCGCCAGTCGGCGCCCGCGGCGCCGGTGAAGACCGTCGGCGCGATCGCGGTCAGCCCGGCGTAGGCATCGGGGGTCAGCGCCCGCGAACCCAGGATCAGGTCCGGTTCCATCGCGGCGATCGCCGCGGTGTCGACCTCGGTGCGGCTGCCGACCGCCGGCAGCTCGTGGATCACGGTGCCCAGATACGACGGCTGGGCATCCGCACCGTCGGGCACGGCCGCGGCCACGATGCGCGACTGCAGGCCCAGGGCGCACAGCACGTCGAGCGCATCGCCGGCGAGGACGACGATGCGCTGCGGATCGGCCGGCACGTCGACCTCGCCGCGCTCGGTGCCGCTGGGCACCCGCCGGGGCGACTCGCCGGGATCGACGGCGGCCGGCTCGGCGGCGCAGGACTCGTCGGGCCGGCGCTGATTGCCCAGCACGCCCGCGCCGGCGATCGTCGTCGTACTGGTGATCACGCTGTCCGTCGGCGGGACCGGGGTCAGGCCTTGCGGCTCCGAACAGCCGGCGACCAGCAACGTTAACGTTGCGGCCAGAGCGACGGAAGTGGTGCGAATCGGCACGGATCCGACGGTAACACCCGGCCGCATCGCGACATCTACGACAGATTGTCGGACCCGCGCCGACAACGACGAAGATGGGGGATAGGATTCAGGCACAGAAGATCTAAAGTCCCCTGGCGCCATGCCCGGACATCGGATATTTGGAGGAGTTCTTGACCGCCGAAGCGCCCCCGTTGCGGGAACTCGAGGCCAATCGTCCCTACCGGGAGCGGATGGGCCCCAAGGGCAACCTGATCTACAAGCTCATCACGACGACCGATCACAAGCTGATCGGCATCATGTACTGCGTCGTCTGCTTCATCTTCTTCTTCATCGGCGGCCTGATGGCCCTGCTGATGCGCACGGAGTTGGCGATGCCGGGCCTGCAGTTCCTGTCGAACGAGCAGTTCAACCAGCTGTTCACCATGCACGGCACGGTGATGCTGCTGTTCTATGCGACCCCGATCGTGTTCGGCTTCGCCAACCTGGTGCTGCCGCTGCAGATCGGCGCGCCGGACGTGGCGTTCCCGCGGCTGAACGCGTTCTCGTTCTGGCTGTTCCTGTTCGGCGCACTGATCGCCACCTCCGGGTTCATCACCCCCGGTGGCGCCGCCGACTTCGGCTGGACCGGCTACGCGCCGCTCTCGGACGCCATCCACTCGCCGGGCGCCGGCGCCGACCTGTGGATCATGGGTCTGGGCGTCAGTGGTCTGGGCACCATCCTCGGTGGCGTCAACATGATCACCACGGTGGTCTGCATGCGCGCCCCGGGCATGACGATGTTCCGGATGCCGATCTTCACCTGGAACATCCTGGTGACCTCGATCCTGGTGCTGCTGGCCTTCCCGCTGCTGACCGCGGCGCTGCTGGGCCTGATCGCCGACCGACACCTGGGTGCGCACATTTATGACCCGGCCAACGGCGGTGTGCTGTTGTGGCAACACTTGTTCTGGTTCTTCGGACACCCCGAGGTGTACATCATTGCGCTGCCATTCTTCGGCATCGTCAGTGAGATCTTCCCGGTGTTCTCGCGCAAGCCGATCTTCGGTTACACCACGCTGATCTACGCGACGCTGGCCATCGCCGCGCTGTCGCTGGCGGTGTGGGCGCACCACATGTACGCGACCGGCGCCGTGCTGCTGCCGTTCTTCAGCTTCATGACGTTCCTGATCGCCGTGCCAACGGGTATCAAGTTCTTCAACTGGCTGGGCACGATGTGGAAGGGCCAATTGACGTTCGAGACACCGATGCTGTTCTCGGTCGGCTTCATCGTGACCTTCCTGCTCGGTGGCCTCTCGGGCGTGCTGCTGGCCAGCCCGCCGCTGGACTTCCACGTCACCGACAGCTACTTCGTGGTCGCGCACTTCCACTACGTGCTCTTCGGCACCATCGTGTTCGCCACCTACGCGGGCATCTACTTCTGGTTCCCGAAGATGACCGGCCGGATGCTCGACGAGCGCCTGGGCAAGCTGCACTTCTGGCTGACCCTGGTCGGCTTCCACACCACCTTCCTGGTGCAGCACTGGGTCGGCGATGAGGGCATGCCGCGCCGGTACGCCGACTACCTGGCCACCGACGGCTTCACCACGCTGAACGTGGTGTCCACCATCGGCTCGTTCATCCTGGGTATCTCGGTGCTGCCGTTCGTGTGGAACATCTTCAAGAGCTGGCGCTACGGCGAGGTCGTCACGGTCGACGACCCGTGGGGCTTCGGTAACTCCCTGGAGTGGGCGACCAGTTGCCCGCCGCCGCGGCACAACTTCACCGAGCTGCCCCGGATCCGTTCCGAGCGGCCCGCCTTCGAGCTGCACTATCCGCACATGGTCGAGCGGATGCGGGCCGAGGCGCACGTCGGACGGTCGCACGGCCCCGACGACGGTGACGTCACCCGGCTCGACGACGCAAACGTCCGCACTTAAGAGGTGACCGTGGCCCCCTTATCGGGGAAGGTACCGGTCCTCATCACGGTCACCGGTGTGGACCGACCGGGCGTCACCTCCGCACTGTTCGGCGTGCTGTCCACCCACAAGGTGGAGCTGCTGAACGTCGAGCAGGTGGTGATTCGCGGTCGGCTCACGCTCGGTGTCCTGGTGTCCGGATCGGCCGAGACCGTCGGCGGGACGGACTTCCACGACGACGTCGAGAAGGCGATCCACGGGGTCGGCCTCGAGGTCACCATCGAGCGCAGCGACGACATCCCGGTCATCGTGGAGCCCTCGACGCACACCATCGTGCTGCTGGGGCGGCCCATCACCGCCGAGGCCTTCGGCGTGCTGGCCCGCGAGGCCGCGGCCCTCGGCGTCAACATCGACACCATCCGGGGCGTGTCCGACTACCCGGTCACCGGGTTGGAGTTGCGCGTCTCGGTGCCGCCTGGTGGGGCCGCGGAGTTGCAGAACGTGTTGGCGCGGGTGTCCGGTGAGCAGGGCGTGGACCTGTCCGTCGAGAACTATTCGCTGGAGCGACGGGCCAAGCGGCTCATCGTCTTCGACGTCGACTCGACCCTGATCCAGGGCGAGGTCATCGAGATGCTCGCCGCGCGCGCCGGCGCGGAGGCCAAGGTCGCGCAGATCACCGAGGCGGCCATGCGCGGCGAACTCGACTTCGAGGACTCGCTGCGGGAACGGGTGGCCACCCTGGCCGGTCTGCCCGCCGAGGTGGTCGACGAGGTGGCCCAGGAGCTGCAGCTGACCCCGGGGGCCCGCACGACGCTGCGGACCCTGCGCCGCCTCGGTTTCCACTGCGGCGTGGTCTCCGGCGGCTTCCGGCAGGTCATCGAGCCGCTGGCCGAGGAACTCATGCTCGACTACGTGGCGGCCAACCACCTCGAGATCGTCGGCGGCAAGCTCACCGGCCGGGTCACCGGACCCATCATCGATCGGCCCGGGAAGGCCAAGGCGCTGCGGGACTTCGCCAGTCAGGCCGGGGTACCGATGGAGCAGACCGTCGCGGTCGGCGACGGCGCCAACGACATCGACATGCTCGCGGCCGCGGGCCTGGGGGTGGCGTTCAACGCCAAACCCGCGCTGCGCGAGGTCGCCGACGCGTCGCTGAGTTACCCCTATCTCGATACGGTGTTGTTCTTCCTGGGCGTGACCCGCGGCGAGATCGAGGCCGCCGACGCCGTGGACGGCACGCTGCGGCGCGTCGAGATCCCGCCGGGCCAGTAGTCAGACCACCGGCCCGCCGGTCTTCGGTGCGGTCACCAGCTCGGCTCCGGTCACCGTGGCCCAGGCCTGCGCGAGTCGCGAAACCCCTTCGGTCAGTTGATCTTCGGGCAGTGTGTACGGCACCCGGATAAAACGCTCCAGCGTCCCGTCCACGCCGAACCGCGGTCCGGGCGGGATGTCGACACCCAGCCGGGAGGCCGCGGCCGACAGCGCCGAACTCATCGGCGTCGGCAGCCGCATCCACAGCCCCAGGCCGCCGGTGGGCAGACCCGCATTGGACTCGCGCCACTGCGGCAGGTGTTCGGCGAGCAGGTCCCGCAGCAGGCGGCGGCGGGCGGCGATGAGTTCGCGCCGCTCGGGTAGCACGTCGGGGGCGTTGTCGAGCAGGCGGGCCGCGGCGAGTTGTTCGAGGATCGGCGTGCCGAGGTCCAGGGCGGGGCGGCGCGCGGCGAGGACCGCCAGGGTGGCGCGTTCGGCGCGGATCCAGCCGATCCGCAGACCGCCCCAGAACGCCTTGGACATCGACCCCACGGTCAACAGCAGGTCGGCGCGTCGGGTCATCGACGCGGCCACCGGAGGCGGCGTCGGGGCGTCGAGCCAGATCTCGCTCAGCGTCTCGTCGATGACGGTGCGGGTGCGGGTCTCGGCGACGATCTTCGCCAGCCGGTCGCGCTGCTCGGCGGGCATGGTCAGGCCGGTCGGATTGTGTTGGTCGGGAACCAGATACGCGAGGTTGGGTGCGAGCTGACGGATCGCGATGTGCATGGTGTCGATGTCCCACCCCTCGTCGGGCGGGAGCGAGACCGGCACGGCGCGGGCACCGCGGGCCGAGATAGCGGCCAGCGCACCGGTGAACGTCGGTTGCTCGACCAACACGCGGTCGCCGGGCTCGACGAAGCTGGCCAGGATCAGCCCGGTGGCCGCGAGCCCGCCCGAGGTCACCATCACCTGATCCGGTTCCGTGGGCAGCCCTCGGCGACAGTACATTTCGGCGATCGCGACCCGCAGCGGCTCGACGCCGTACAACTCCAGGCCGGTGTGGTGCAGGTAGGAGGCCACCTCGTGGGCGGCGTCGGTGAAGGCGTCGCGGACCGCCGAGGCCGGTGCCGACATTGCCGCCGCGGCGAAGTTGATCGGCCGGTCGTCGCCGGGTTCGGGTGCCCACGCGGCGATGGTGTCGTGGCGGGGCAGGGCGACGGTGCTGCGGGCGCCGCGGCGCGCGGTGAGGTAGCCCTCCTCGCGCATCTGCGCGTAGGCGGTGGTCACCGTGGTGCGCGAGATCCGCAGCGTTTCGGCCAGCGACCGCTCGCTGGGCAGGCGCGAACCCACCGGCAGCCGCCCGTCGACGATCAGCATGCGCAGTCCGTCGGCCAGCCCCCGGTACACCGGGCCGGCGCCGTTGGCCGTGCGCCAGTTGCCCAACTCGCGGGCCAGCAGCGTCACGTCCAGCCTGCGACTCGCCGTTTCCGTGCTCATCGCAGGCCAGTTTGCCATGACTGGCTATTGATCAACAGGCCACTTTCTTCGGATCATCGGTGCCATGGAGCTTCGTCAGCCGCGCCGGACCGCCGCGCGCGCCGCCCTGCGCACCGCCCTGTTGCTGACGGGGCTGCTCGCCTACGGCTTCTCGATGGCGCTGATGGTCCGGGCCGGACTCGGACTGAACCCGTGGGACGTCTTCCACCAGGGCCTGTCGCGCCACACCGGCTGGAGCCTGGGCACCACCACCGCCGTCGTGGGCCTCGTCGTGCTGCTCGTCTGGGTCCCACTGCGGATCCGGCCGGGCATCGGCACCGTCGCCAACGTCGTCGTCATCGCGATCGCGGTGGACCTCTCGTTGGCCTTCCTGCCGGCCCCGTCGGCGCTGCCGGTGGCGGCCGCCATGCTGATCGGCGGCGTGGTCCTCAACGCCATCGCCACGGTGTTCTACATCGGTGCCGGCCTGGGGCCCGGGCCACGCGACGGGCTGATGACCGGGCTGGTGGCGCGCACCGGCCGGTCGGTGCGCGGGGTGCGGACCGCGATCGAACTCGGCGTGTTCACCATCGGGGCACTGCTGGGTGGTTCGGTGGGCGTGGGCACCGTGCTCTACGCGCTCGGCATCGGCCCCCTGGTGCAACTGTTCCTGCGGCTGACCCCGGCCGCGCTGCTGTTCGATGACTTCGGTGCCGACGGGGTGCGGCGGGCGCGCGAGTCCCGAAATCGCATGACTACCATGGTCGAGTGCCCGAAGCCGATACCGAACAAGCCGACGTCACCGACGCCGACCTGCTGATCGACTTCCGCGGCGTCGAGTTGCGCCGCGGCGGGCGGACCCTCGTCGGACCGCTCGACTGGCAGGTCGAACTCGACGAGCGGTGGGTGATCGTCGGCCCCAACGGTGCGGGCAAGACCTCACTGTTGCGCATCGCCGCCGCCACCGAGCATCCCTCCGCCGGCACCGCGTTCGTGCTGGGGGAGCGGCTGGGCCGCACCGACGTCTCCGAACTGCGCTCGCGGGTCGGGCTGTCGTCCTCGGCGCTGTCGCAGCGGGTGCCCGACGACGAGGTGGTGCGCGACCTCGTGGTCTCGGCCGGCTACTCGGTACTGGGCCGCTGGCGGGAACGCTACGAGGACGTCGACTACGCCCAGGCCATCGACATGTTGGAGAGCGTCGGCGGCGAACACCTGGCCGAGCGCACCTACGGCACCCTCTCGGAGGGCGAGCGCAAACGCGTGCTCATCGCCCGGTCCCTGATGACCGACCCCGAACTGCTGCTGCTCGACGAACCGGCCGCCGGGCTGGACCTCGGCGGCCGCGAGGAACTCGTCGCCCGGATGGCCGATCTGGCGGCCGACCCCGACGCCCCGGCCATCGTGCTGGTCACCCACCACGTCGAGGAGATCCCGCCGGGCTTCACCCACTGCCTGCTGCTCGCCGAGGGGGCGCCGGTGGCCAGCGGCCTGCTCACCGACGTCCTGACGTCGGAGAACCTGTCCCGGGCCTTCGGCCAGGCCATCACCGTCGACACCATCGACGGCCGTTACTTCGCGCGACGGGTGCGCAGTCGCGCCGCACACAGGAGGCGCGCATGAGCGAGGACCGACCCGAGCCACTGCCCGTCCGGCCCGCCGCGACGGTCATGCTCGTGCGCGAGGAGGCCGACGGCACCGAGGTGTTCCTGATGCGCCGGCATCGGGCGATGGAGTTCGTCGGCGGCGTGGTGGTCTTCCCCGGCGGCGGCGTCGACGACCGCGACCGCAACGCCGACATCGACTGGCACGGCCCGCCCCCGTCGTGGTGGGCGCAGCGCCTCGGCGTCGACGAGGACCTGGCCCTGGCGCTGGTGTGCGCGGCGGCCCGCGAGACGTTCGAGGAATCCGGCGTGCTGTTCGCCGGCGCCGCCGACGACCCGGATCTGTTGGTCGACGACGCGAGCGTCTACCGCAAGGCGCGCAGGGCGCTGGCCGACAACTCGCTGGCGTTCGGGGACTTCCTGCGCAGCGAGAAGCTGATGCTGCGCGCCGACCTGCTGCGGCCGTGGGCCAACTGGGTGACCCCCGAGGAGGAGCGCACCCGGCGCTACGACACCTACTTCTTCGTCGGGGCGCTGCCGCCGGGCCAGCTGGCCGACGGGGAGAACACCGAGTCGGACCGGGTCGCCTGGGCCAAGCCGGAGGCCGCGCTCACCGAGTTCGCCGCCCAGCGCATCTTCCTGCTGCCGCCCACCTGGACCCAGCTGGACTCGCTGGCCGGCGGCCGCACGGTCGCCGAGATCCTGGCCGTCGAACGCCAGATCGTCCCCGTGCAGCCGCACCTGAGCGAGGCCAACGGCAACTGGGAGATCGAGTTCTTCGACAGCGACCGCTACAACGCCGCGCGCGCCGGACGCGCCCCGTGACCATCCAGCGCGAGTTCGTCAGCCTGCACACCGATCCCCAGCAACCGGGCATCGGCACCATCTGGCTGTCCCGGCCGCCCACCAACGCCCTGACCCGGCAGATGTACCGGGAGCTGACCGCCACCGCCGCCGACGCCGCCGCGCGCGACGACATTGCGGTGGTGATCCTGTTCGGCGGGCACGAGATCTTCTCCGCCGGCGACGACGTGCCGGAACTGCGCACCCTGACCCGCGAGCAGGCCGACCGGGCGGCCACCGTCCGGGACACCGCGATCGAGGCCGTCGCGGCCCTTCCCAAACCCACCGTCGCCGCCGTCACCGGGTACGCGCTGGGCGCGGGACTGTGGCTGGCGCTGGCCGCGGACTGGCGGGTGGCCGGGGACAACGTCAAGGTCGCCGCCTCGGAGATCCTCGCGGATCTGATCCCCGGCGGCGCCGCCCTGGACCGGCTGACCGCGGCCGTGGGCCCCGGCCGCGCCAAGGACATGGTGTTCAGCGGGCGGTTCGTCGACGCCGAGGAGGCCGCCACCGTCGGTCTGCTGGACCAGCTGGTGGCCCCCGACGCGGTGTACGACGCGGCGTGCGCCCGGGCCCGGCGCTACCTGACGGCGCCGGGCGTGGCCGTGGCCGCCGCCAAGGACATCATCGACGGCCGCTGCGACGGCGCTGAGCAGCGCCGCCGCTACCTCGACGTGTTCGCCGCGGGCAGCAACGTTTAGGCTGGCTCCCTATGACCAGCACGCACGAATCGCCGGCGCCCAACCCGCACGCCACCGCGGAGCAGGTCGAAGCGGCCATGAAGGACAGCAAGCTCGCCCAGGTGCTCTACCACGACTGGGAAGCCGAGAGCTACGACGACAAATGGTCGATCTCCTACGACCAGCGCTGCGTCGACTACGCCCGGGGCCGGTTCGATGCCGCGGTCCCCGACGAGGTGCAGCGCGAGCTGCCCTACGACCGGGCCCTGGAACTGGGCTGCGGCACCGGGTTCTTCCTGCTCAACCTGATCCAGGCCGGCGTCGCGCGCCGCGGGTCGGTCACCGACCTGTCCCCGGGCATGGTCAAGGTCGCCACCCGCAACGGCCAGGGCCTCGGGCTGGACATCGACGGCCGGGTCGCCGACGCCGAGGGCATCCCGTATGAGGACAACACCTTCGACCTGGTGGTCGGCCACGCGGTGCTGCACCACATCCCCGACGTCGAACTGTCGCTGCGCGAGGTGGTCCGCGTGCTCAAACCGGGCGGGCGCTTCATCTTCGCCGGCGAGCCCACCACCGTCGGCAATCGGTACGCCCGCGAACTGTCGACCCTGACCTGGCGGATCGCCACCAACGTCACCAAGCTGCCCGGCCTGCGTGAGTGGCGCCGCCCGCAGACCGAACTCGACGAGTCCTCGCGCGCCGCGGCCCTGGAGGCCGTCGTCGACCTCCACACCTTCGATCCCGCCGACCTCGAGCGGATGGCCCGCAACGCCGGTGCCGTCGAGATCCGCACGGCCAGCGAGGAATTCACCGCCGCGATGCTCGGCTGGCCGGTGCGTACCTTCGAGGCCGCGGTGCCGCCCGGCAAGCTCGGCTGGGGCTGGGCCAAGTTCGCCTTCGGCAGCTGGACCTCGCTGAGTTGGGTCGACGCGAACGTGTGGCGCCGGGTGGTGCCCAAGGGCTGGTTCTACAACGTCATGGTGACGGGCGTGAAGCCCGAGTCCCCGGCCGAGGCCGCCGGCAGCTGAGTTCCGGGCTGGCCTTCACCCTCGACGACGTCGAGTACCTGACGTCGCCGCGGGGCGTGGCGGCGCTGGCCGAGGTGGCCGCGCTGGACCTGGCCGGCGACCGGATCGCCGACATCGCCGCCGTGCGGGCGCGCCACGGCGCGCGCACCGCCGTCCTCGTGGAGACCACGTTGCTGCGCCGCAGGGCGTCGCAGAAGCTGCCCGACGCCGAGCACTGGCTGTTCACCGACGAGGCGCTGCAGCAGGCGACCGCGGCGCCGGTCGCCGCGCAGCGGGCGCGCCGGCTGGCCGGCCGCACGGTCGCCGACGTCACCTGTTCGGTCGGTGCGGAGCTGGCGGCCCTGTGCGGCACCGCAACCGCCGTCATCGGCAGCGACATCGACCCGATCCGGCTGGCCATGGCCCGGCACAATCTCGCGGGCGCACCGGTGTTGCTGTGTCGCGCCGACGCTTTGGCGCCGATCACCGCCGAGGCGGCGGTGATCGCGGATCCGGCGCGGCGCAGCGGCGGCCGGCGCCGCTTCGACCCGCGGGACTACGCCCCGGCCCTCGACGACCTGCTCGCGGCGTACGCGGGCCGGGACCTGGTGGTGAAGTGCGCCCCCGGCATCGACTTCGATGCGTTGGCGGACATGGGTTTTCGCGGCGAGATTGAGATCACCTCGTGGCGCGGCTCGGTGCGCGAGGCCTGCCTGTGGTCGGCCGGGCTGGCCGAGCCCGGCATCGCCCGGCGGGCCAGCGTGCTCGACACGGGGGAGCAGGTCACCGACGCCGAGAGCGACGACTGCGCCGTGGGCCCGGTGGGACGCTGGATCGTCGACCCGGACGGCGCCGTGGTCCGCGCGGGGTTGGTGCGTCATTACGGCGCGCGGCACGGGCTGTGGCAACTGGACCCCGACATCGCCTACCTCACCGGCGACGCCGTACCGCCCGGGATCCGCGGCTTCGAGGTCATCGAGCAGATTCCGTTCACGGAAAAAGCGTTGCGGCAAGCGCTTTCGGCGCTGGACTGTGGTGCCCTGGAGATCTTGGTGCGCGGCGTTCGGGTGGATCCCGATCAGCTGCGGCGCCGGATGCGCCCGCGCGGCGACACCCCGCTGTCGGTGGTGATCACCCGCGTCGGCGCCGGTCAGGCCGCCCGCGCCGTCGCCTTCATCTGCCGTTCGCCGCGGCCGGAAGCGGCGCGGGACTAGGCTCGTGCCATGATGCGCGTCTGGTTGCTCACCGCGCTGCTCGCGGCGGCCCTGCTGGGATGGACGCCGGCGGCCGGCGCCGCCAACGGCTGCGGCGACCTGGGCGGCACCCTCGACCAGGAGGGAATGTGCCGCACGCAGGAATCGCGGACCCACTACGACCTGGACATCGCGTTCCCGGTGGACTATCCGGACCAGGCGGCCATCACGGAGTTCATCACCACCACCCGCGACGGTTTCGTCGACACGGCGCTCGACCGGCGCGCGCACAACCTGCCCTACCGGATGGAGATCCAGTCCACCGAGCACGCCACCGAGACCACCCGATCGGTCGCGTTCGAGGTGTACCAGAACGTCGGCGGGGCCCATCCGTCGTCCTGGTACCAGACGTTCAACTACGACCTGGCGCGGCAGCGGCCCATCACCTTCGAGGCGCTGTTCGCCCCCGATACCCGGCCGCTGGAGGCGATCTACCCACTCGTGCAGCGTGAGTTGGCCGACCGGCTCGGGGTACCGGACCCGGTGTCGCCGAAGACGGGTCTGGACGCGGCCAGTTATCAGAGCTTCGCGATCACTCCCGATCAGCTGATCTTCTACTTCGACCGCGGCGCGATCATGGCCGGCGCCGCGGGCGCGCACACCGTGGCGTTGCCGCGCGCGGAGTTGCCCCGGTTGGCGGTCTGACTCGACGCTCCGGGTCGGTATCGTGACGCCCATGCTGACCCGTTCGCTGGCCGCCTCGGCCGTCCTGATGCTGGCCGCCTGGACTCTGGGCGCCCTCGGCGTCGCCGGACCCGCGGCCGCCGCGCCGCCGACGTGTGCCGACATCGACGCGACGGCGGTGGGACAGACGTGCCAGATCCAGCTGTCCGATCCCGGTTACCGCGTGGACATCACCGTCCCGGCCACCTACCCGGACGCCGAAGCGCTGTTCGACTACGTCACCCAGACCCGCGACGGCTTCCTCAACGTCGCGCGCACCCCGGATGCCCGGTGGGCACCGTATGTGTTGGAGATGAAGTCCACCGAATACCGGTCGGCGGTGCCACCGCCCGGCACGCAGTCCGTGGTCCTGGAGACCTACGAGAACGTGGGCGGCCCGCACGCGGCCACCTTCTACAAGACGTTCACCTGGGACCAGGAGCACCGCGAGGCCGTCACCATCGACACCCTGTTCCGAGAGGGGACCGATCCGTTCCCGGTGCTGCGCGCCCTGGTGCAGGACGAGGTGACCCAGCAGTTCGGGGTCACCGAACCCATCCTGGGCGGGGCCGGGACGAATCCGCGGACCTACCAGAACTTCGCCCTCACCGACGATTCGGTGATCTTCTTCTTCGACAGCGGGACGCTGCTGGCCGAGACCGCCGGCGCCTTCCAGGTCAGCGTGCCCCGCGAGCCCCTCGACGCGCTGCTGGCCTGAGACCGGCTCAGCGGCCTTCGAAGCTGTAGACCTGCCCGGCGCTGGTTGCCGCGACCACCCGGCGATCGTTGCCGACGGCCACCCCGACCGGGAAGCCGCGCGCATCGGGCAGCGGATAGCTGTTGACGGACTGGCCGTCGCGCGGATCGAAGACCAGCAGCGCCAGGCCCGATTCGCCCTCGTCGCGCACCACGGTGTAGGCGACCTCCGCGCCGGCCTGACTCGCCGAGGTCAGGGTCTCGACATCGCCGCGGCGCCAACGGATCTCGGCTTCATCGCCGGTGTCCTCGATGCCGGTCAGGGTGGCGTCCGGACCGCCGCCGGCCACGATGGTCCCGTCCGGGGCCACGGTGGGCGGGGTCTGCGCCAGGTAGTCCAGCGGCACCGACCACTTCACCTCGCCGTCGGCCGCGTTCAGCGCCCACAGCTGCCGGTCGCGTCCGTTGACGTAGACGGTGGACCCGTCGGCGGACATGGTTGGCGCGGCCAGCACCCCGTCCTCGACCGCGTCGCTGGTCCACTCCCGGGTGAGCAGCGGATTCTCGCCGTGCCGGTAACGTAGCCCGACCAGCGTCGCCGCGTCGGCGCCCGGCCGCCACAGGCTCACCACGATGATGTTGGACTGCGGGGAGAACGCCGGCGGGGCCGCCACGGGGCAGCGCGACCGGGCCGGCGCGCAGTCCTCGAGACCCCGCTCCGGATCCGTCGGATCGACCCCGTCGACCAGATCGATCGGGTTGCCCACCACGGTGCCGCGGTGCGAATCGAACACCAGGACCTGGCCCAGGTGGGTGACCACCAGGAGTTCGCCGTTGCCCAGAAGCCTTGGCGTCAACGGCATTCCGATGACCTGCTGGCGCCAGCGGATCCACTGCGTGGGAGGGAAGGACAGGATGGCGCCGGGCTGGCCGACATAGAGGTTGTCGAAGCCGTCGAACAGCGGACCGCCGAAGCCCCCGCCCTGGGCCAGCCGGGTGCACCAGCGCTGGCGGCCGTTGTTGTCGTTCTCCCACACCATCAGCGAGCAGCCGGCCTCGGTCTGGGCGTTGGCGGCCAGATAGCCGTAGGCGCCCAGCGCGACCCCGGCCCCGAGTTCGCCCTTGACCGACCGGATCCAGGTGGCCTCGAGGTCCCGGGCGCCGGCGGTGTCGCTGTAGCTGCTGTTGGCGGCGTCGGCGTACGGGGCGGCCCAGCCGTCGGCCGGGGTGGCGTGCACCCACGGGTCGCTGTCGCTGCAGCCGGCCAGCACCACCGCGGCGACCAGGGTGGCGGATGCCAGTGCAGCAAGTCGCCGAAGCACCAGGGGGATCCTTTCCGGTCGGCTCGATCACGGTCGAAGTCCACCGAGGGTAACCCGTCGGGGTTCGGCGCTCGCGTATGCTTCCCGCCCATGACGACCATGTGGGGTGCACCAATCCACAAGCGGTGGCGCGGTTCGCGGCTCGGTGATCCGCGGCAGGCGAAGTTCTTGACGCGCGCATCGCTGCGATGGGTGCTGTCCAATCGGGCCTACACCCCGTGGTACCTGGTCCGGTACTGGCGGCTGCTGAAGTTCAAGCTGACCAACCCGCACATCATCACCCGCGGCATGGTGTTCCTGGGCAAGGACGTGGAGATCCAGGCGACCCCCGAGTTGTCGCAGATGGAGATCGGTCGCTGGGTGCACATCGGCGACAAGAACACCATCCGTTGCCACGAGGGATCGCTGCGCATCGGCGACAAGGTGGTGCTGGGCCGCGACAACGTGATCAACACCTACCTGGACATCGAACTCGGTGATTCGGTGCTGATGGCCGACTGGTGCTACATCGTCGACTTCGACCACAAGATGGACGACATCAACCTGCCGATCAAGGATCAGGGCATCGTGAAGAGCCCGGTGCGCATTGGCCCCGATACCTGGGTGGCGGCCAAGGTCAGCGTCCTGCGGGGCACGTCCATCGGCCGCGGCTGCGTACTCGGTTCGCACGCGGTGGTCCGCGGTGAGGTGCCGGACTATTCGATCGCGGTCGGCGCACCGGCGAAGGTGGTCAAGAACCGCAAGCTGGCCTGGGAGAACTCGGCCGCCCAGCGCGCGGAGTTGGCCGCGGCGCTGGCCGACATCGAGCGCAAGAAGGCCGCCCGCTAATTGGGCCCGCCTTCAGCGCGAAGGTGCGCGTCCCCGGGCAACACGCCGAGCGAAATCCCGGGTTTGCACACGGTCGCACCAGGCCTCAGCCGTAATCGGGCAGCGGCCGTTCGATGATGACGCGGCGCCGCTGGGGTTCCCGCTCGCCGCGTTTGGCGGCCAGGTACACCTGCGAGGTGTCGTCGGCGACCGTCGACCAGGAAAAGTCGGCGGTGAGGCGCTCCCGCGCGGCGACGGCGCGCTGCTGGGCCGCAGCCGGATCGTCGAGCACCGTGCGCACCGCCGCGGCCAGCGCGGCCACATCGCGCGGCGGGCAGGACACCCCGGTGAAGCCGTCGATGACCGCCTCGCCGAGGCCGCCCACGTTCGAGGTGACCAGGGGAGTGCCGGTCGCGGCCGCCTCGAGTGCCACGATCCCGAACGGCTCGTAGTGCGAGGGCAGCACCGCGGCGTCGGCACGGTGCAGCAGCCGCAACAGTTCCTGATGGTCGACGCGGCCGATGAACTTGGTTGCCTTGCGCACCTTGTGCTTACGCGCCAGCTCGACGAGCCAGTCCAACTGGGTGCCGTCGCCGGCGATGGTCAGCGTGGTGCCCGGATGCGCCCGGCGGATCCGCGGCAGCGCGGCAATGGCCTCGTGCACGCCCTTCTCGTATTCGAGGCGACCGAAGTACAGCAGTTCCGGGGGACCGGCGTGCGGTTGCCGCGGCGCGAACGGCCAACCGGCCGTGTCGATCCCGTTGGGGATGACGCAGATCTCCGACAGTCCGGGGCCGAACAGTCGGGTGATCTCCTCGCGCATCGAGACCGAACATGCGATCAGCGAATCGGATTCGTGCACCAGCCAGGATTCCAACGCGTGCACCTGCCGGCTGACCTGCCCGGAGATCCAGCCGGAGTGCCGACCGGCCTCGGTGGCGTGAATCGTGGAAACCAATGGCACATCGAAGTATTCGGCCAAGGCGACGGCCGGGTGGGCGACCAGCCAGTCGTGGGCGTGCACCACGTCGGGCTGCCAGTCGCGCAGCGTCAGACCGGAGCGGACCATGGCGTGCCCCATGGCCAGCGTCCAGGCCATCATGTCCGTGCCGAAGGTGAACTCGTGCGGGTCCTGCGCGGCGGCGATCACGCGCACGCCCTCGGAGACCTCGTCGGTGGACGGATGGGTGCTCGGATCGGTGCCGGTGGGACGACGGGACAGCACGACGACCTCGTGGCCGGCCGCGACCAGGTCGGTGGCCAGGTGGTGCACGTGCCGGCCGAGCCCGCCGATCACGACCGGGGGGTACTCCCACGACACCATCAGGATCTTCACTGGCCTGCCTCACAACGGGTCGAGCGTGCGGAAACTACGGAAAAGTCGCGGCGTGTTGCCCGGGGACGCCCCTGCAAGCGGGGGGCCCCAGCCCGCTCGCAGAAAAGGGGCTCGCGCAAAAGAGGAGCAGTCATGGGCGGGGTAGCCGCCTCGCATCCAGCGCGCCGAACAGGCCGTCGGCGCGGTTCCAGCCCTCGGCCAGGCGGACGGCCGCATCGCGGCGCCCCGAATCCAGCGCGGCGGCCATCTCCCGGGTGGCGTGCGCGTGCAGATGCGCGCGGTAGCGCGCGTACTCGGCCGCGGAGTCCTTGCTGACCATGAACGGCCAGTCGCTCGAGACCGTCAGCAGCGTCTCGCGCAGGATCTGATCGGCGACGTGGTCGCGGGCCGGGGTGCGGCCCGGACTGCTGGCGTGCGCCAGCGCCTTGTCGACGCTGGCCAGCGCCGTGTCGACGACCTCGGCGTTGAGCTGCACCAGGTCGGCCACCTGCTCGCCGGACCACACCTGCCAGTCCTTGCCGGAACCCCAAGAGCTGGGCGGCAATTCGACCGGAGACCCGGTGAAGCCGGCGGCCGCGGCGGCGCGCAGGGTACCGACCTCGATGCCCGCCTCGGGCAGGGCGCGCAGCACCTTCTCCAGCCACATCGGCCCCTCGTACCACCAGTGCCCGAACAGTTCGGTGTCGAAGGCGGCGACGACGTGGGCGGGCCGGCCGATGCGCTCGGATTCCGAGATCAGCCGGCGCCGGATCACCTCGACGAAGTCGGCGACGTGGGTGTCCACCGCGGCCGCGGCGCGCGCCGGGTCATACGGCGCCTTGTCCTCGGAGGCCACCTTGCGTCCGGTCACCCGCGCCGGCTTGAGGCCGGTGGTGTGGTCGTAGGTGTGGAAGTCGCGGTAGGCGCCGTGGCCGGGGTAGCCGGACTTGGGCGACCACACCCGGTAGCTGACCTGCAGGTCGCGCCCGAAGGCCAGCACGTCGGTGTCGCCCACCGGCCGGCCCAGCGCGGTGTCGCCGTGCAGCGACGGCCCGTCGACCATGAAGTGGGTGACCCCGGCGGCGGCGTAGCCGGTCTCCATGCCGGGCGCGTAGGCGCATTCGGGCGCCCAGATCCCGTCGGGGGTGTGCGCGAAGCGCTGCTGCGCGTCGGCGAGGCCCTCGCGCAGCGCGAACTCGCGCAGCCGGGGCGCCAGCAGCGGCTGGAACGGATGGGCCAGGGGACCGCCGAGCAACTCCAGCGTGCCGGCGTCGATCAGCTCGCGCAGCAGCGGGCTGCCGCCGTGGCGCCACAGTGTGGTGAAGTCCTCGAGGGCCTCGGTGGCGTGGCCGTGTTCACGAATCCCGAACTGTCGCAACGCCTCCGAGTTGTCACCGGTCAGCGTGGTGGCTTCCAGGGCACGCAGCTGCCAGTTGGCCAGCCAGTGGTGCATCCCGTCGAGGCAGTACGGGTCGTCGAGTTGCGCGGTCACCACCGGGGTCATGCCCAGGGTGAGCAACCCGCGCCGGTCCTCGGCGGCCAGCCGGCGCAGCACCCGCATCAGCGGCAGGTAGCAGGCCGACCACGACTGGTAGAGCCATTCCTCGCCGACGGGCCAGCGACCGTGATGGGCCAGCCACGGCAGGTGGGTGTGCAGGACCAGGCTGAACATGCCCGGGACCCGGGTCGTCATGGCCGCACCGCGACGGCGACCAGATCCAGGCTCGCGTCGATGTCCACGCCGGCGTCCTCGGCGTCGAGCAGGTCGAAGTCGGCGCTGGCGACCCCGGCGACGTCGGCCAGCAACTCGGCGGGCCAGGGCGCGTCGGCCAGCGCGCGGGCGATCTGGGCCTCGATGATCGACCCGCCGTGCTTGTCGTCGAGGGCGCGCAGCGCCGGCCCGTGGAACACACCGAGCATCGACTCGACGGTGAAACCGCCGTCGACCAGCAGTTCGGTCAGTTCGGCGGCGTTGAGTTCGCGAGTATGGAACGGGTTGATCGGGGTGTCGCTGCCGGGGGTGAAGGTGATCCGGTTGGGCGTGGAGATCAGCAATTTGCCGCCCGGACGCAACACGCGCAAACACTCGGCGACGAATTGTGACTGATCCCACAGGTGCTCGATGACCTGGAAGTTGACCACAATGTCGGCCGATGCGTCCGGCAGCGGAAGTTCAGCGAGATTCCCCTGCCGGGCGTCCACCCGCGGGTAGCGGGAGCGGACGTGCGCGACGGCCGACTCGTCGTAATCCACCCCGATGACGCCGCGGGCGACACCGGCGAGCAGATCGGCGCCGTAGCCCTCGCCGAATCCCGCCTCGAGGACGTCGCGATCGGCGCACAGCGGCGCTAACTGCAGGTAAACGACTTCGTGGCGGCGAAACCAGTAGTTCTCGACATCCAGTCCGGGGATGGTTCGCTCCCCGGTGAGCGGCAACTCCGACGGCGGCACGGTGCCGGGCCGCGACGCCGGCTCGGCGGGATTCGGGTCAACTGGACCGTCGGTCTCTAATGCGCTCATGGTGCAGGCAGGCTAACCCGAAGCTCTCAACTGACACAGTGCCGCGTTGTGGTAGCGCGCAACCGGACCGTAAGAACATGCAGCGTGCTCGGTTATGGTGTACGAGCGGACCACCATAAGTTACCGGCTAGTAACATTGCGAGGTGGGACGAACACTGGCCCAAGGCCCAAAGTTACTCACAGCGGTTGCCGCCGCCGTGGGGCCCGTCGAGGAGGACGAACCAGAGTCATGACGAACATCGTGGTCCTGATCAAACAGGTCCCAGACACGTGGTCGGAGCGCAAGCTGTCCGACGGCGACTTCACGCTGGACCGTGAGGCCGCCGACGCCGTGCTGGACGAGATCAACGAGCGCGCCGTGGAAGAGGCGCTGCTGATCAAGGAGAGGGAAGGCGGCGACAGCACGGTCACGGTGCTCACCGCCGGACCCGAGCGCGCCACCGAGGCCATCCGCAAGGCCCTGTCGATGGGTGCCGACAAGGCGGTCCACCTCAATGACGAAGGTATGCACGGTTCCGACGTCGTCCAGACCGGCTGGGCCCTGGCCCGCGCGCTGGGCACCATCGAGGGCACCGAGCTGGTCATCGCCGGCAACGAGGCCACCGACGGCGTCGGCGGCGCGGTTCCGGCGGTCATCGCCGAGTACCTGGGCCTGCCGCAGCTGACCCACGTGCGCAAGCTGAACGTCGAGAACGGCAAGGTCACCGGCGAGCGGGAGACCGACGAGGGTGTCTTCACCCTGGAGGCCTCGCTGCCCGCCGTGGTCAGCGTCAACGAGAAGATCAACGAGCCCCGCTTCCCGTCCTTCAAGGGCATCATGGCCGCCAAGAAGAAGGAAGTCACCACTCTGACCCTGGCCGAGATCGGCGTCGAGGGTGATGAGGTGGGCGTCGCCAATGCCGGTTCGACCGTGCTGGCCTCGACCCCCAAGCCGCCCAAGACCGCGGGCGAGAAGATCGCCGACGAGGGTGACGGCGGCACCAAGATCGCCGATTACCTGGTCGCCCAGAAGCTGATCTAAGACTTCCAACTCAGAGCAAAGAGGCTAAGAATCCATGGCTGAAGTACTTGTGCTCGTCGAGCACGCCGACGGTGCCCTCAAGAAGGTCACCGCTGAATTGATCACCGCCGCCAACGTTCTGGGTGAGCCCTCCGCCGTCGTGGTGGGCGCCCCCGGGACCGCGGCCGGCCTGGCCGACGAGCTGAAGGCGGCCGGTGCCGCCAAGATCTACGTCGCCGAGTCCGAAGATGTGGACAAGTTCCTCATCACGCCCTTCGTCGACGTGCTGGCCGGCCTGGTCGAGCAGAACGCCCCGGCCGCGGTGCTGATCGCCGCCAACGCCGACGGCAAGGAGATCGCGGGCCGGTTGGCCGCGCGGCAGGGCGCCGGCCTGTTGGTCGACGTCGTCGAGGTCAAGGAGGGCGCCAAGGGCGTCCACTCGATCTTCGGTGGCGCGTTCACCGTCGAGGCCCAGGCCAACGGCGACTCGCCGGTCATCACCGTGCGTCCGGGTGCCGTCGAGGCGGTGCCGTCGGCCGGTGCCGGCGAGCAGGTCACCGTCGAGGTGCCCGCGCAGGCCGAGAACGCCACCAAGATCACCGCGCGCGAGCCCGCGGTGGCCGGTGACCGTCCGGAGCTGACCGAGGCCTCGGTCGTCGTGGCCGGTGGTCGTGGCGTGGGATCCGCCGAGAAGTTCTCGGTGGTCGAGGAACTCGCCGACGCCCTCGGCGCGGCCGTCGGTGCCTCGCGCGCCGCGGTCGACTCGGGCTACTACCCGGGCCAGTTCCAGATCGGTCAGACCGGTAAGACCGTGTCGCCGCAGCTGTACATCGCCCTCGGTATCTCCGGGGCCATCCAGCACCGCGCCGGCATGCAGACCTCGAAGACCATCGTCGCCGTCAACAAGGACGAAGAGGCGCCGATCTTCGAGATCGCCGATTACGGCATCGTGGGTGACCTGTTCAACGTCTCCCCGCAGCTGACCGAGGCGGTCAAGGCTCGCAAGGGCTGATCTGTTTCGCATGACGGCCCCCGGACCCAATGAGGTCCGGGGGCCTTCTGCGTGCCGGGTGCGGCGAAGTCGTCACCTGACGCTCACGAACACGTCACGCGGTGCTTGCCGCCACGCCCGCTGGCTGCGCGAACGTGCAGGCCATGAGCACTGCAGCTGTACTCATTCCCGCCGAGAAATCCGCCGCCTCCGCCACCGCGGCACGCTATTCGCTGCTGCTGTCGACCGACGCCGAGCTGATCGAGGCCGCCCAGCGGCTGCGTTACGACGTGTTCAGCACCGAGCCCGGGTTCGCGTTGCGAGCCCCGGACGGCCGCGATCACGACGAGTTCGACGAGTTCTGCGACCACATCCTGGTGCGTGACGACGACAGCGGCGCCCTGGTCGGGTGCTACCGCATGTTGCCGCCGCCCGGGGCGATCGCCGCCGGGGGCCTGTACACCGCAACGGAATTCGACGTCCGCGGGCTCGATGCGCTGCGGCCCTCGCTGGTCGAGATGGGCCGCGCGGTGGTGCGCGCCGAGCATCGCAACGGCGCGGTGGTGTTGATGATGTGGACCGGCATTCTGGCCTACCTGGACCGCTGCGGCTACGACTACGTCGCGGGGTGCGTGTCGGTGCCGGTGGCCGATCCGCACGGCGACCTGGCCCCGGGCGCCCAGATCCGCGGGGTGCGCGATTTCGTGAACCGCCGCCATGCCGCGGCCCCCGAGCACACGGTCTTCCCGTACCGACCCGTGGTCATTGACGGGCGCGGCCTCGACGACATCGACCCGCCCGCACGCCCGGCGTTGCCGCCGCTGCTGCGCGGCTATCTGCGCCTGGGCGCCCAGGTCTGCGGCGAGCCCGCCCACGATCCCGATTTCGGCGTCGGAGATTTCCCCGCCCTGCTGGCCAAGAACCGCGCCGACACCCGCTACCTGCGGCGGCTGCGGTCGATGGCGGGCACCGGGGCGGGGCTGTGATGTCCGAGCACGCCTGGCTGCCGCGGGCCTCCTGCACCGACGCCTGCCTGCGCGCCGGCGCCGCCCCGGCCGGCCGCCGTCCGATGGTCGCGACGCGGGTGGCGCTGCGCGCGGGCCTGGCCCTGCTCCTGCTGCCGGCGCTGCCGTTGCTGGCCGTCCCGCTGCCCGGACGCTCGCACCTGCAGCGCGGCTACTGCCGCCTGATGCTGCGGGCCCTCGGGGTGCGAATCACCATCTCGGGCGGTCCGATTCGGAATCTGCGCGGGGTGCTGGTGGTCGCCGGGCACGTGTCCTGGGTGGACATCTTCACCATCGGCGCGGTGCTGCCCGGGTCCTTCGTCGCCAAGGCAGAGATGGTGCGCTGGCCGGCTCTGGGCGTGGTCGCGCGGCTGATGAAGGTGATCCCGATCGAGCGGACCAGCCTGCGCCGGTTGCCGGCGGTGGTGGCCACCGTGGCGACCCGGCTGCGGGCCGGTCAGACCGTGGTCGCCTTCCCCGAGGGCACCACCTGGTGCGGGCTGGGCTACGGGCGGTTCCGCCCGGCGATGTTCCAGGCCGCGATCGACGCCGAACGCCCCGTGCAGCCGCTGCGGCTGACCTACCACCACCGCGACGGCAGCACCTCGACGGTGCCGGCCTACATCGGCGAGGACACGCTGTGGGCGTCGTTGTGCCGCCTGGTGGTCGCCCGGCGCACCGTGGTGCACGTCCGCGTGGAGTCGCTGCAACTGCCCGGAACGGACCGGCGCGAACTGGCCGGGCGCTGCGAAACCGCGGTGCGCGCGGCCGCCGTCGCGGCCGTGCCGGCCGGGCACGCCCTGGCCGCGTAACTCGCGGGTGGGGGCCTGCGGTCCGGCGGGTACCCTGGACGGGTCATGAGCCCCGCCACTTCGGTGTATCTCGACCACGCCGCCACCACCCCGATGCACGCTGCCGCCATCGAGGCGATGACGGCGGTGCTGGCCACGGTCGGGAACGCCTCCTCGCTGCACACCGCCGGCCGCGCCGCCCGGCGCCGGATGGAGGAGTCCCGCGAGAGCATCGCCGCCGCGCTGGGCGCCCGCCCCTCCGAGGTGATCTTCACCGCGGGCGGCACCGAGAGCGACAACCTCGCCATCAAGGGCATCTACTGGGCCCGCCGCGACGCCGAGGACCATCGGCGCCGCATCGTCACCACGGGCATCGAACATCACGCGGTGCTCGACGCGGTCACCTGGCTCGGCGAGCACGAGGGCGCCGAGATCACGTTTGTGCCCACCGACGCCGACGGCACGGTGACGCCGGCGGCCCTGCGCGCCGTGCTCGAGGAGCACGACGACATCGCGCTGGTCTCGATCATGTGGGCCAACAACGAGGTCGGCACCGTGATGGCAGTCGACGAGTTGGCCGCCGTGGCCGCCGAGTTCGACGTCCCGATGCACACCGACGCCGTACAGGCCGTCGGGCACCTGCCGGTCAGCTTCGCCGACAGCGGCTGCGCGGCCTTGAGCGTGACGGCGCACAAGTTCGGCGGTCCGACCGGCGTGGGCGCCCTGCTGTTGCGCCGCGACACCGCGTGCGTGCCGCTGTCGCACGGCGGCGGTCAGGAACGCGATGTCCGCTCGGGCACACCGGATGTCGCGGGCGCCGTGGCCATGGCCACCGCGCTGCGGATCGCGGTCGAGGGCCGCGAGGCCAACAGCGCCCGACTGCGCGAATTGCGCGACCGGTTGATCGCCGGCGTGCTCGACGAGATCGACGACGTGGTGGTCAACGGCTCGCGCACGCACCGCCTGCCGGGCAACGCGCACTTCACCTTCCGTGGCTGCGAGGGGGACTCGCTGCTGATGCTGTTGGACGCCAACGGGATCGAGTGCTCCACCGGTTCGGCCTGCACGGCCGGGGTGGCCCAGCCCTCGCATGTGCTGCTCGCGATGGGCGCCGACCCGGCCGCCGCGCGCGGCTCCATCCGGCTCTCGTTGGGGCACACCAGCGTCGAGGCCGACGTCGAGGCGGCGCTGCGGGTGCTGCCGGCGGCGGTGCAGCGGGCCCGCCAGGCGGCCCTGGCCAGTGCGGGGGTGCCGCGCTGATGAAGGTGCTGGCGGCCATGAGCGGCGGGGTGGATTCCTCGGTCGCCGCCGCGCGGATGGTCGACGCCGGACACGACGTGGTCGGTGTGCACCTGGCGCTGTCCTCGGCGCCGGGCACGCTGCGCACCGGTTCGCGCGGGTGCTGTTCGAAGGAGGACGCGGCCGACGCCCGCCGGGTGGCCGACGTGCTCGGGATCCCGTTCTACGTCTGGGATTTCGCGGACCGCTTCAAGGAAGACGTGATCGACGACTTCGTCGAGTCCTACGCGCGCGGCGAGACCCCGAACCCGTGCGTGCGGTGCAACGAGCGGATCAAGTTCTCCGCGTTGGCCGCCCGGGCGCTGGCGCTCGGTTTCGATGCGGTGGCCACCGGCCACTACGCCCGGTTGGCGCAGGGCCGGCTGCGGCGCGCGGTCGACAAGGACAAGGATCAGTCCTATGTGCTGGCGGTGCTCACCGCCGAGCAGTTGCGGCACGCGGCGTTCCCGGTGGGGGACACCGCCAAGCCCGAGATCCGCGCCGAGGCGCAGCGCCGCGGACTGTCGGTCGCGCAGAAGGCCGAGAGCCACGACATCTGCTTCATCCCGACCGGGGACACCCGCGCGTTCCTCGGCGCCCGGATCGGCGTGCGCCCCGGTGCCGTGGTGGACGGCGGCGGTACCGTGCTCGCCGAACACGACGGGGTGCACGGGTTCACGATCGGGCAGCGCAAGGGCCTCGGCATCGCCGGCCCGGGTCCCGACGGCGCGCCGCGCTACGTCACCGAGATCGACGCCGAGTCCGGCACCGTGCGGGTCGGCTCGGCCGACGACCTCGACGTCGTCGAATTACGGGGCGAGCGACCGGTTTTCACCTCCGGGCAGCCGCTGCGAGGACCCCTCGAATGCGAGGTACAGGTGCGCGCGCACGGCGGGCTGGCCCCCGGTGTCGTCGAGGTGGTCGACGGCGAACTGCGGATGCGCCTGCACACCCCGCTGCGCGGGGTGGCGCGCGGTCAGACGATGGTGCTCTACCGCCCCGACGCGGACGGCGACGAGGTGCTGGCCAGCGCCACCATCGGGGCTACGGCTCGACCGTGACCTTGATGGCCTCGCCGTTCTTCACGATCTGAAACGCATCGAGCACCTGCGCGAGCGGTACGTGCCGGGTGATCAGGTCCTTGACCGGCACCTGCCCGGTCGAGATGTACTCCAGGGCGCGCTTGTTGTGCTCCGGGGCCGACCCGTTGGCGCCGTGGATGTGCAACTGCCGGTAGTGCACGACGTTGGAATCGCAGGTGATCGTCGGGTTGTTCTTGGGCAGGCCGCCGAAGAACGAGATGCGCCCGTTGCGGGCGGCCATCGCGATGGCCTGCTCCTGGGCGATGTTGGCCGCGGTGGCAGTGATGACGACGTCGGCGCCGCGCCCGCCGGTCAGTTCCATGACGCGCTCGACGACGTCGACCTTGGAGCCGTCGATGATCTCCTCGGGTGCGACCGCGTCGGCCGACATCTGCAGCCGGGCCTCGTTGACGTCGACGAGATAGACCGGGCCGCAGCGGTGCACGCCGCGGGCGATGCGGATGTGCATGCAGCCGATCGGGCCGGCGCCGAAGACCACCACCGTGTCGCCCTCCTCGATGCCGAGCAGGTCCTGGGCGTTGATCGCGCAGGCGAACGGCTCGGCCGCCGACGCCTCGTCATAGCCGACGTTGTCCGGGATCCGGTTGAGCCCATCGACTTTGAGCACCTGCTTGGGCACGATCATGTACTCGGCGAAGCCGCCGTCGTACTGATATCCCATCGAGGTCTGGTTCTGGCACACCGCCATCCAGCCCTTGCGGCACTCGTAGCACTCACCGCACGGCACCGCGGCGATCACCTGGGTCCGGTCGCCCACCTGCCAGTTCGAGCCGTAGGTGGCGTTCACATTCGCGCCGACCTCGACGATCTCACCGGCGATCTCGTGGCCGATGGTGCGCGGCGGGGAGAGGTTCTGGTGGCCGTTGTAGAAGATCTTGACGTCGGTGCCGCACGTCGAACAGTTGCGCACCCGCAGCTTGATCTCGTCGGGACCGCAGGTCGGTTCGGGAACGTCCTCGAGGCGGACATCCTCGGGTGCGTAGAAGCGCAGGGCCTGCATGGTGGTGTCCTTCCGGCGTCGGATCTGGGTGTGTACATCGGGGTGTGCACGAGGTGTGACCTGACAGCACTGTAGCGACCTTATCGGCAATCCGGGCACAAAACCACCAAAATGTTCGCCCGGATATGCCCGAATGCTTGCCGATGTGCCCGTTTGTGGGGTTTACTGCTAGTCAGGTGATGTGACTGGCATCACTGTCGCGCCGAGACCGGAGGTCCTGAGTTGTCCACCATTGAAGCGTCGTCACCGCGGACCGGGCTGCGGGTCCGGGTCCAGAAACTCGGCACCGCGCTGTCGAACATGGTCATGCCCAACATCGGCGCGTTCATCGCCTGGGGCCTGATCACCGCGCTGTTCATCGAGACCGGCTGGCTCGCCGGGATTTTCGAGGCGCTGCGCGACCCCGACGGCTGGGTGGCCAAGATCGGCGGCTGGGGAGCCTACGAGGGCGCCGGTGTCGTCGGCCCGATGATCACCTATCTGCTGCCGCTGCTGATCGGCGCCACCGGCGGCCGGATGGTCTACGGCGTGCGCGGCGGGGTGGTCGGCGCGATCGCCACCATCGGCGTCGTCGCCGGGGCCGACGTGCCGATGTTCATGGGCGCGATGATCATGGGCCCGCTCGGCGGCTGGGCGATGAAGAAGGCCGACGAACTCTGGGAGGGCAAGATCCGGCCCGGCTTCGAAATGCTCGTCGACAACTTCTCGGCGGGCATCCTGGGTATGTTCCTGGCGATCTTCGGCTTCTTCGGAATCGGGCCCATCGTCTCGTCGTTCACCCGGGCGGCCGGCAGCGCGGTGGACTTCCTGGTGGAGAACGACCTGTTGCCGCTGACCTCGGTCTTCATCGAACCCGCCAAGGTGCTGTTCCTCAACAACGCGATCAACCACGGCGTGCTGACCCCGCTGGGCTCCACCCAGGCGTTGGAGACCGGCAAGTCGATCCTGTTCCTGCTGGAGACCAACCCCGGACCCGGCCTGGGAATCCTGCTGGCCTACATGGTGTTCGGCCGCGGCATGGCCCGGGCCTCGGCGCCCGGCGCGGCGATCATCCAGTTCTTCGGCGGCATCCACGAGATCTACTTCCCGTACGTGCTGATGAAGCCCAAGCTGATCGCCGCGGCCATCCTCGGCGGCATGGCCGGCGTGTTCATCAACGTGCTGTTCAACTCCGGCCTGCGCGCGCCGGCGGCGCCCGGTTCGATCATCGCCATCTACGCGCAGACCGCCACCGGCAGCTTCCTGGGGGTCACCCTGGCGGTGCTGGGGGCCACCGCGGTCTCCTTCGCGGTGGCGGGGCTGCTGCTCAAGACCGACCGGGCGACCGAGGAGCCCGACCTCGCCGCGGCGACGGCCGAGATGGAGTCCATGAAGGGTAAGAAGTCCAGCGTGGCCGCCCAACTGGTGGACGGTCCTCCGCGCGGTCCGATAACCAGCATCGTGTTCGCCTGCGATGCGGGCATGGGCTCCTCGGCAATGGGGGCTTCCGTGCTGCGCAAGAAGGTGCAGCAGGCCGGCCATCGCGAGGTCAAGGTCACCAACCAGTCCATCGCCAACCTCACCGACAGCTACGGCCTGGTGGTCACCCATCGCGATCTGACCGACCGGGCGCGTCTGAAAACGCCGTCGGCCGTGCATGTTTCGGTGGACGACTTCATGGCCAGCCCACGCTACGACGAGATCGTGGAACTGCTGGGTCGCGACGGCGCGCCCGATGCCCCCGAGTCAGGCCAGGCGCCCGAGACCCCGGCCGTCGAGGAGGATGCGACCCCGGCGGGCGAGGAGGTGCTGCGGCTGGAGTCGATCGTGTTGGCCGGCGCGGCGCGCACCAGCGCCGACGCCATCAGCGAGGCCGGCCGGCTGCTGGTGGACGCGGGTGCCGTCGAGGCGTCCTACGTCGACGCGATGCACGAACGCGAGACCTCGGTGTCGACCTACATGGGCAACGGCCTGGCGATCCCGCACGGCACCAACGAGGCCAAGGACTCGATCCGGCGCACCGGGATGTCGTTCGTGCGCTACGCCGAGCCCATCGACTGGAATGGCAAGCCCGCCGAATTCGTGGTGGGCATCGCCGGCGCGGGCAAGGACCACATGGCGCTGCTGACGCAGATCGCGCAGGTGTTCCTCAAGCCCGACGAGGTGGCGCGGTTGCGCGCGGCGACCACGCCCGAAGAGGTGCGGGCAGTGCTGTCCGGCCAGTAGGCGGGACCGACGGTGGATTCCGAGAGCCGGCAGGCCCGCATCGTCGAGTTCGCCCGGACCAGGGGGCGGGTCGAGGTCGGGCCCCTGGCCGACGAACTCGGTGTCGCCAGCGAGACCATCCGCCGCGACCTGAAGGTGTTGGCCGGGCGCAAGTTGCTCAAGCGGGTGCACGGCGGGGCGATCGCGCTGGAGACCGCCGGATTCGAATCCGGGGTCGAATATCGCAGCCGGGTCGACCTCGCGCAGAAGCACCGCATCGCCAATGCGGCCGCGGGGCTGCTGCACGGCGCCGAAACGGTCTATCTCGACGAGGGTTTCAGCCCGCGGCTGATCGCCGAACGCCTGGCCGAGTCCGCGCTCACGGTGGTCACCGCATCGCTGTTGGCGGCCGAGGCCCTGGCCGACAGCACCAGCGTCACGGTGTTGCTGCTCGGCGGGCGGATGCGCGGCCGGACGTTGGCGACCGTCGACCATTGGGCCGTCAGCCGGCTGCAGACCCTGGTCATCGACGTGGCTTATCTCGGTACCAACGGGATCTCGATCGAGCACGGCGCCACCACCCCGGACCCGGCGGTGGCCGCGGTCAAGCAGACCGCCCTGAGCGTGGCGCGGCGCAGCGTCCTCGTCGCGGCGGCTTCGAAATTCGACGTGGCGCACTTCTGCCGGTTCGCCGGCGTCGCCGACTTCGAGACGATCGTCACCGGAACGGAGTTGTCCGCGGCGGCCGCGCAGCGCTACGAGGCCCTGGGGCCGAACGTGATCCGGGTCTGACGCGGCCTACTCGGGGATGCCGCCGAGCAGGTTCGCCAGCACGATCTCGGGGACGGTTTCGCCGAACGCGCAGAACGTCACCTCGGCGACCACCACCGCCTTGAGCCGGTAGTCGCGGCCGCACTCACCCGAGCGGGTCTGCAGGGCGGACCCGTCGGCGCTCACCTCGCCGAGGTAGGTCTGGCCGAATCGGGTCTGCGCGCAGTCGGTGGCGGCCCGGGTCAAGGTGTCGAACACCGTCCGCGCGGCTGGCTTGTCGACGTACACGGCGGCGGCCTGGGAGATCAGCCCGGCGTCCGGCGGGCTCTGGTAGCTGATCTTGTGGAAGTCGTCGATGCTGGTGCCGAACGTCGCGGTCTCGGCGAACAGGAACCGGCACGGCGGCGGGGTCTGCTCGGCCAGCGGTTCGATGTCGACGGGATAGGCGGTGTCCATCGAGGGGATCACCGACAGGTCGGTGCCCGCCCCGGTGATGGCCCGCATGGTGTTCAGGTCGAGCAGCACCGCGTGGGCGTCGATCAGCGGCGGTGCCCACAGTTCTGCGCCGGCGGGGGAGCGGGCGAGCCCGTCGACGGTCGTGGTGCACGCCGGTAGGGCCAGCGCGGCGAGACACCAGCACAGCAGCCGTACGACGAGGCCCACGTCCTGAACTCTAGCGGCGATCCCATACGGTTGACCGGTGAGCATCTTCGCGACCGCAACCGGGATCGGCTCCTGGCCGGGGACCGCTGCGCGGCCCGCCGCCGAAATCGTTGTGGGCGAATTGCATTCGATGTCGCACCTGGTCGAACTGCCGGCCCGGGGCGTCGGTGCCGATCTGATCGGCCGGGCCGGGGCGCTGCTGGTCGACATCGCCATCGACACGGTGCCCCGCGGGTACCGCGTGGTCGCGCGGCGCGGGGCGGTCGCGCGGCGGGCCACGAGCCTGCTCGGAGAGGACATGGACGCCCTCGAGGAGGCCTGGGAGCTGGCCGGATTGCGTGGGTCGGGGCGCCCGGTGAAGGTGCAGGCGCCCGGGCCCATCACGCTGGCCGCCGAACTCGAACTGGGCAACGGGCACCGCGCCATCACCGACACCGGCGCGGTGCGGGATCTGGCGGCCTCGCTGGCCGAGGGCGTGGCCGCCCACCGCGCCGAACTGGGCCGGCGCCTCGACACCGAGGTGGTGGTGCAGTTCGACGAGCCGACACTGCCGGCCGCGCTGGCCGGGCGGCTCAGTGGCGTCACCAGTCTGAACCCGGTGCACCCGGTCGACGAGTCGCTCGCGGTCGAACTGCTCGACGCCGTTGCCGACCGGGTCGGGGCCGAGGTCATGCTGCACTGCTGCGCCGCCGACGTTGCGTGGAACGTAGTGCGCCGCAGCACGATCGGCGCGGTCGCGGTGGACATTACTGTGCTCGAGGCCGCGGACCTGGATCAGCTGGGGGAGTTCCTCGAGTCCGGCCGCACCGTGCTGCTGGGGGCGGTCCCCGCGCTCGAACCGGCGCGGCGGCCGTCGGTCGAACAGGTCGCGGGCGCCGTCGCCGCGGTCACCGACCGGTTGGGCTTTCCTCGCGCGGTGCTGGCCGAGCGCATCGGGGTGACGCCGGCCTGCGGCCTGGCCGGTGCGACACCCGAATGGGCCCGGCGGGCCGTGGAACTGTGTCAGAAGGTGGCCGACGGCCTGGCGTCCGATCCCGACGCCATCTGAGCAATGGGCAACCAGAAGGTTGCGCATAATCTCTTCCAGTCGTAACCTCTCAATAGGAAACTAGGAGGTTGCATATATGTCCACCGATCGCATCGAGAAGAGCGCCGTCCTGCGCGCGCCGCTGGACCGGGTCTGGCGCGCCATCAGCGACGCCGAACAGTTCGGCACCTGGTTCGGCATGCGCGTCGACGGCCGGTTCGTCCCCGGTGCCTCGATCGTCTGCGCGATGACCGGGACCGCCGTCGACGAGGAGATCGCCGCGGCCCAACGGGCCCACGAGGAAGAGTCGTTCGTTCTGCAGATTGTCGCCGTGGAACCGCGGCGCCGGTTCAGTTTCCGATGGAATCCCCTGCCCGGAGCGGAATTTGCCGATCTGACCACGCTCGTCGAGTTCACGCTGTCCGAGACCGACGACGGAGTCCTGCTGGAGATCGTCGAATCCGGATTCGACGCGCTGCCCGCCGCCCGGCGCGGCGCCGCGTTCACGGACAACTCGCAGGGCTGGGCCGAGCAACTGACCCTGATCGGTCGCTACGTCACGGCGCCGCAGTGGGCTTGACCGCACCCGAGGCCGCGGCCGCGCCGGTCTTCGACGCCCTCGGCGACCCGAACCGGTTGCGCATCATCGACCGGCTCTGCGCGGACGGGCCCTGTTCGACCTCGACGCTGACCCAAGCGATCCCGGCGACCCGGCAGGCGGCGACCAAGCACCTGACGGTGCTGGAATCGGCCGGTCTGGTGCACAGCGAAAAACGCGGCCGGGAACGGATCTGGACCATGCGGCCGGAATCGTTGACGGCGGCCGGCGATTATCTCGAAGCCCTGTCGCGGCGCTGGGATCAACGGATCGAACGGTTGCGCACCTTCGTCGAGGACGTGTCGGAGTAGCCTGCGACGAACCGAGCCCCGTGGAGGTTGTCATGCCCGAAGCGATCATGCCCACCGACCTGCCCGCCGACCCGGCCGTCAACAACACGTACTCGTACGGCGTGCGGGCCGGCGACACCCTGCACATCGCCGGCATGGTGTCCTTCGCGGCCGACGGCGCGATCGTCGGGGAGGGCGACATCGAGGCCCAGACCGAGCAGGCGATGAAGAACATGAAGGCCGTCGTGGAGGCGGCCGGAGGGTCGATGGACGACATCGTGCGGACAACGACCTACCTCGTCGATGTCGCTGACGCACCGATCGCCTCGGCGGCCCGTGCCAGGTACTTCACCGGCCCCGTCAAGCCGACGCACACCGTCGTCGGCGTCGCAGCGCTGGGCCGCCCGGCGTTCCTCATCGAGATCGAGGCGACGGCTTACCTGGGCGACTAATCCGCGTGTCGAGTTCCTTGATGTGCTTCTTGGCGGCGGTCAGGCGGAAGGACGCGTCCACCAGTTCGGTGACCTCGTCCCAATCCACCTTCGCGGCGGCCAGGTTGAGCCCCAGCCAGCCGAAGGGCCCCAGGTACATCGGGAAGAAGAACCGAGGGTCCTGCTCGAGGGCGGGCCGCTCGGCCTCGTCGACCTTGACCAGCACCGAGTGCGGGAACGAGACCATCTCGCCGGTCGTCTTGCAGGTGCCGCCGTACATGGCGAACATCTTCGGGGCGTGGAACACCGGGCGACCGTGCGAGACCTTCTCGGCCGCGCCGGGAAAGTCCAGCGCGATGCGCCGCAATTCGGCCAGGCCCGGGTCGTCGTCGTCGAACATGATCGGATGGGGCACGCCCGAAGCATATGTGCGTGGGTTCGGTGTCGGCCGACTTGGTTAACCTGCCATGGTGAGCCCCGCTGACCCCGACCTCGGAGATGCCGTCGAAGCAGATCCGCAGGAAGCCGATCTGCGCCGCGAGTGGCAGGACCTCGCCGACGAGGTCCGTGACCACCAGTTCCGCTACTACATCCGGGACGCGCCGATCATCTCCGACGGGGAGTTCGACGCGCTGCTGGGCCGGCTCAACGCGCTCGAGGAACAGCATCCGGAGCTGCGCACCCCGGATTCACCCACCCAGCTGGTCGGCGGCGCGGGTTTCGCTACCGAGTTCGCCCCCGCCGAGCATCTCGAACGGATGCTGAGCCTGGACAACGTCTTCAACACCGACGAGCTGGCGGCCTGGACCTCGCGGCTGCGCGCCGAGATCGGCGAGAATCAGAACTTCCTGTGCGAGCTGAAGATCGACGGGGTCGCGCTGTCGCTGGTGTACCGCGACGGCCGGCTCGAGCGCGGCGCCACCCGCGGCGACGGCCGCACCGGTGAGGACGTCACGCTCAATGCCCGCACCATCGAGGGCATCCCGCTGCGGCTGACCGGCAGCGACGAGTACCCGGTGCCGGCGGTGCTCGAGGTGCGCGGCGAGGTGTTCTTCCGCGTCGCGGACTTCGAGGCGCTCAACGCCAGCCTGGTCGCCGAGGGCAAGCCGCCGTTCGCCAACCCGCGCAACAGCGCGGCGGGCTCGCTACGGCAGAAGAATCCCGCCGTCACCGCGCGGCGCCGGCTGCGGATGATCTGCCACGGCCTCGGCCACGTCGAGGGCTTCACCCCGACCTCGTTGCACGACGCGTACCTGGCGCTCAAGAGCTGGGGGTTGCCGGTCTCCGAGCACACCGCCCGGGTGCAGGGCCTGGCCGCGGTCGAGGAGCGGATCGCCTACTGGGGCGAACACCGCCACGACGTCGAGCACGAGATCGACGGTGTGGTGGTCAAGGTCGACGACGTCTCGCTGCAGCGCCGGCTTGGCTCCACCTCCCGCGCGCCGCGCTGGGCCACGGCCTACAAGTACCCGCCCGAGGAGGCCACCACCAAGCTCCTCGACATCCGGGTCAACGTCGGGCGCACCGGGCGCGTCACCCCGTTCGCGTACATGGAGCCGGTCAAGGTGGCCGGTTCGACGGTGGGGCTGGCCACGCTGCACAACGCCTCGGAGGTCAAGCGCAAGGGCGTGCTGATCGGCGACACGGTGGTGATCCGCAAGGCCGGCGACGTCATCCCCGAGGTGCTCGGCCCCGTCGTCGATGTCCGCGACGGCTCGGAGCGCGAATTCGTCATGCCGACAACGTGTCCCGAGTGTGGCAGCCCGCTGGCGCCGGCCAAGGAGGGCGACGCCGACATCCGCTGTCCGAACTCGCGTAGCTGCCCCGCGCAGCTGCGGGAGCGGCTGTTCCACATGGCCGGCCGCGGCGCGTTCGACATCGAGGGGCTGGGCTACGAGGCGGCCACCGCGCTGCTGCAGGCCGGGGTCATCGCCGACGAGGGCGAGCTGTTCACCCTGACCGCCGAGGATCTGCTGCGCACCGAGCTGTTCACCACGCAGAAGGGTGAGCTGTCGAAGAACGGTGAGCGGCTGCTGGGCAACCTCGATCAGGCCAAGGCCCAACCGTTGTGGCGGGTGCTGGTGGCGCTGTCGATCCGGCACGTCGGGCCGACGGCGGCCCGCGCGCTGGCGGGCGAGTTCGGCAGCCTCGAGGCCATCGAGGCGGCCTCGGAGGAACAGCTGGCCGCGGTCGAGGGCGTGGGGCCCACCATCGCGGCCGCGGTCGTCGAGTGGTTCACCGTCGACTGGCACCGCGCGATCGTCGAGAAGTGGCGCGCCGCCGGCGTCCGGATGGCCGACGAGCGCGACACCAGCATCGAGCGCACCCTTGAGGGCCTGTCCATCGTCGTGACCGGCTCGCTGGCCGGCTTCTCCCGCGATCAGGCCAAGGAGGCGATCCTGGTGCGAGGCGGCAAGGCGGCCGGCTCGGTGTCGAAGAAGACCGCCTACGTGGTCGCCGGCGACGCGCCCGGTTCCAAGTACGACAAGGCCGTGGAACTCGGCGTACCCATCCTCGACGAGGACGGGTTCCGTCGACTTCTCGAAGAGGGCCCGGACAGCAGCCCGGGCTCGGACGACTGATGAAAACGAAAGCGGGACATGGCAGAACTGGAGAACTGC
>Ga0265293_10000736_pt1 | contig 75422 bp, 66 predicted proteins | sample Munlanlewell138R_FD_192505 | JGI IMG/M metagenome (GOLD analysis project Ga0265293, IMG submission 192505) | Leachate microbial communities from a municipal landfill in Southern Ontario, Canada - Leachate well 138R | ecosystem: Engineered > Solid waste > Landfill > Unclassified | place: Canada... | reverse complement strand
GGCCCTGCAGGAATCCGGCGAACTGGTCGGCGAGATCCGCAAGATCAGCCATCCGGTGAAGTTCTTCGAGAAGGGCGACCGCCCGCTCGAGATCGTCTCGACCCGCCAGTGGTACATCAAGAACGGTGCACGAGACGAAGATCTGCGTGCACGGCTCCTCGCACACGGGAAGGATCTCTCGTGGCACCCCGACTTCATGCGCGTGCGCTACGAGAACTGGGTGGAGGGCCTCTCCGGCGACTGGCTCATCTCGCGGCAGCGGTTCTTCGGGGTTCCCCTCCCGGTCTGGTACCCGCTCGACGCCGATGGCAACCCGGTTTACGACGAGCCGATCTTGCCGAGCGAGGAGCAGCTGCCCGTTGACCCGTCGAGCGATGCGCCCGCCGGATATACCGAAGCGCAGCGCGGAGCCCCGGGCGGATTCCTGGGCGAGGTCGACGTGATGGACACGTGGGCGACCTCGTCACTCACGCCTCAGCTCGCGGGTGGCTGGGAGCGCGACCCGGCGCTCTACGCTCTCACGTTCCCCTTCGACCTGCGCCCGCAGGGACAGGACATCATCCGCACCTGGCTGTTCTCCACCCTGCTCAGATCCGAACTCGAGTCGGGGACCCTGCCCTGGAAGAACGCGGGCATCTCCGGCTGGATCCTGGATCCGGATCGCAAGAAGATGTCGAAGTCGAAGGGAAACGTCGTCACCCCCGCGGGGATGCTCGACCAGCACGGTTCAGACGCGGTGCGCTACTGGGCCGCTTCAGCGAAGCTCGGGACGGATGCGGCGTTCGACCCGCAGAACCCGACGCAGATCAAGATCGGTCGTAGACTCGCCATCAAGCTCCTCAACGCCGCGAAGTTCACGCTCTCCTTCGACGCGAGCGGCGCGGGTACCGTCACCGAACCGCTCGACCGTTCAATGCTCGCCGGCCTGGCCGGGGTGGTTGAGGGCGCGACGCGCGCGTTCGACGCCTACGATCATGCGCGGGCCCTCGAACTCACCGAGTCCGCATTCTGGACGTTCTGCGACGACTACCTCGAGCTCGTCAAGGAGCGCGCGCACAACGGCGAGGGGCAGGTTCAGGCATCTGCGGTGACGGCGTTGCGCATCGCGCTCTCGATCTTCGTCCGCCTGTTCGCGCCGGTGATCCCGTTCGCTGCGGAGGAGGTCTGGTCCTGGTTCGGTGAGGGGTCCGTTCACCGAGCGGCCTGGCCTGCGAGTTCCGAGGCGAGCGAGCATGCGGGATCCGACGCGGATCCCGGGCTGCTCGACCTCGTCGGGGCCGCGCTGATCGGCGTGCGGGGCGCGAAGACAGACGCGAAGGCCTCGCAGCGTACCCCGGTCGAACTCGCGGTGGTCCAGACTCCTGCGGCGGATCGCGACCGACTCCAGCTCGCCGCTCCGGATCTCGCGGCCGTCGGCCGTATCGCTGAACTCAGGATCGAGGCGGCCGAGGTTGACGCAGTCACCGTCAGCGAGATCCGGCTCGCCCCGACCGAGAGCTGATCGTGCGGTTGGGTGCGCGGTGGGCGGTCGGGGCCTCCCCCCACCCGAGTGTGCCGAGGGAGCTGCACGGCACGATCGCGGAGCAGGAACAACGGCACGCGGGAGCGGGGTCATGGACGCTGACCTGGCTCGAGGGGCGACCGCGCTGCGCCCTAGATGACCTCGTCACCGTCACGCTCGGAGCTGAGGGCGGCGTGGTGATCGAGGAGGAACTGGAGACTGGTGACGATGACGACGACTGGCTCGCGTGAAACCCGTCCGAGGAGGAGCTGAGATGGCTGCGGAAATGCCCCGTGCGCGTCGCGTGACGCTCAGCTGCCTGAGCTGGCTTGCAGCGTCAACGCTGGCTCTCGGGATCGCGGGGTGCGCTCCCGAGCCCGGGAGTGACGTTCCGCCTCCGGAGGAGATTGCGGGCGCGGGCAAGGAGGGACTCGCGGAGGGTGAGCCCCGTCCGGCGCCGGATCCCGAGGCGTTCGAAAAGACTACCGAGCTTCCGCCGGGGTTTCCGAGCGACCTCTTCGCACTTCCCGAGGGCTCCGTTGTCGATGATGTCGGCGAGCGGTCGAGTGACAGCTGGTTCATCGTGCTGCGCGCGAACGCTGGAAGCGATGCGGACGCGCTCTGGGCAGCGGTGATCGAGCAGAACGGCCTGCAGAGCACCGAAGATGGCGGTGAGGGTGAGCTCGTCGTGCTCGAGGGAGCTTCGCTCCGCGTCGAAGCGCTCCGAGTGCCCGACGGTGATCAGGAGTTGCTGAGCTACGACCTCACACGCACTGTCGGCTGACACCGTCGGCTGAGGTTTCGCGCCACAGCCGTTCCGAACTCAGGCGCTGCGTTCGCTGCGCCCGCGAGACTGCAGCACGCGCGGTGGAGCTTCGCCGGCGACGGACTCGCGGGTGACAATCACCTTCGTCACATCCCCCGCGCTCGGCACTTCGAACATGACCGGCCCGAGCAGGTCCTCCATGATGGCCCGAAGCCCACGCGCGCCCGTCTTGCGATCGACCGCTTTCTCTGCGATCGCTTCGAGTGCGTCAGGCTCAAATTCGAGCCCCACACCATCGAGCTCGAACATTCGCTGATACTGCTTCACCAGCGCGTTCTTGGGTTCCGTCAGGATCCGCGTCAGTGCTGAGACATCGAGCGGGCTGACGGTCGCCACGACGGGGAGTCGGCCGATGAACTCGGGGATCAGACCGAACTTGTGGAGGTCCTCGGGCTGCACCTCGGCGAAAAGCGAGTCGTCGTTACGCGTGCTCGCGACGGGCGCGCCAAACCCGATGCCACCCTTTCCGAGGCGGGAGCCGATGATCTCCTCGAGTCCCGCGAACGCACCGGCCACGATGAACAGGACGTTCGTCGTGTCGAGCTGGATGAACTCCTGGTTCGGGTGCTTCCGGCCACCCTGCGGTGGGATCGACGCTACCGTTCCCTCGAGGATCTTCAGCAGCGCCTGCTGGACACCCTCGCCCGAGACATCGCGTGTGATCGACGGGTTCTCTGCCTTACGCGAGATCTTGTCGATTTCGTCGATGTAGATAATTCCGGTCTCGGCGCGCTGCACATCGAAGTCCGCCGCCTGCAGGAGCTTGAGCAGGATATTTTCCACATCCTCGCCCACGTATCCGGCCTCAGTGAGGGCCGTTGCGTCGGCAACCGCAAACGGAACGCCGAGCTGACGCGCCAGCGACTGTGCGAGATAGGTCTTTCCGCAACCGGTCGGGCCGATGAGCAGAATATTCGACTTCGCGATCTCCACCTGCTCGGAGGCCGCCTCCGCGCTCATGAGCGTCGAAGCGGCGCGCACCCGCTTGTAGTGGTTGTAGACCGCGACGGCGAGAGACTGCTTGGCGCGCTCCTGCCCGATCACGTACTCGTCAAGGAAGTCGGCGATCTCCCGTGGCTTGTGCAGTGTGAAATCGGTGGGCTCGGCGGTCTGGTTCTCCGCCAGCCGCTCCTCGATGATCTCGTTGCAGAGCGCGACGCACTCGTCGCAGATGTATATCTGCGGACCCGCGATGAGCTGCTGGACCTGCTTCTGCGACTTCCCGCAGAACGAGCACTTCAGCAGCTCACTGCTCTCGCCGATCTTCGCCACGGGCAGGCTCCTCACGCTCGATGTGAAACTACTTCCTAGAGACTAACCGCACCCGCTGACATTCGCTTGCGGGGCACGCCGCAACCCACCGCGCTCCGGGCCGCGACGACCCGGAGCGCGGCTGCTACTGTGCGATCGGTGCTGGCGGATTCTTCCGGCTCGTCAGCACCTGGTCCACGAGTCCGTACTCGAACGCCTCCTGCGCACTCAAGATCTTGTCGCGGTCAATATCCTGGTGCACCTCCTCAACGGAGCGCTTCGAGTGCTTCGAGAGGGTCTCTTCGAGCCACTCGCGCATGCGCATGATCTCGGCGGCCTGAATTTCGATGTCCGACGCCTGGCCGTGGCCCGCCTGCCCCGTCGAGGGCTGATGGATCAGTACCCGCGCGTTCGGCAGCGCCAAACGCTTGCCAGGCTGACCCCCAGCGAGCAACACCGCAGCCGCGGAAGCGGCCTGGCCCAGGCACACCGTCTGCACGTGCGGACGAACGTACTGCATGGTGTCGTAGATCGCCGTCATAGCGGTGAATGAGCCACCGGGCGAGTTGATGTACATGGTGATGTCGCGCTCGGGGTCCTGGCTCTCTAGCACGAGCAGCTGCGCCATCACGTCATCGGCCGAGGCATCATCAACCTGAACGCCGAGGAAGATGATGCGATCCTCGAAGAGCTTGGCATAGGGATCCTGGCGCTTGAAACCGTACGCGGTGCGCTCCTCGAAGGAGGGCAGCACGTAGCGGGACTGCGGCATGTGAAGGGTGTTCATCGGGTTCTCTGCTTCCTGATACTCGACGCCGGCTACTTGCTGGTCCCGCCGCCCCCGACAACGTCGGACGCAGAATCGCGGATGAAGTCGACGAAGCCGTACTCGAGTGCTTCGTCGGCGGTGAACCAGCGGTCCCGGTCACCGTCAGCATTGACCTGTTCAACGGTCTTTCCGGTCTGCGCAGCGGTGATCTCTGCCAGACGGTTCTTCATCGAGGTGATGAGCTGCGCCTGTGTTTGAATATCGCTCGCCGTGCCCCCGAAGCCGCCGTGCGGCTGGTGCAGCAGGACCCGGGCGTTCGGCGTAATGTACCGCTTCCCCTTCGTCCCCGCGGTGAGCAAGAACTGCCCCATCGAGGCCGCCATGCCGATGCCCACCGTGACGATGTCGTTCGGCACGAAGCTCATCGTGTCGTAGATCGCCATGCCGGCCGTAATCGAACCGCCCGGCGAATTGATATAGAGGTAAATGTCCGCCTCCGGATCCTCCGCGGCAAGCAGCAGGATCTTCGCGCAGATCTCGTTGGCGTTCTCGTCGCGCACTTCGGAACCGAGCCAGATGATCCGGTCCTTGAGCAACCGGTCGAACACCTGATTCGGTGGGGACGTCTGTTCTGCCATAGCGGCACTCCATTCCTCTGGTCTCTGCTTCGAGGCTATCGAGTCGGCGGGCCGTGCGCGGCCGTGTTCGCTGACGGCGACACCGCCGACAAACGGCTGAGGGATCCCTCGCCTCACGGCGGGGATCCCTCAGAGTTGACCGCGGAAGACTACTTGTCTTCAGCCTCGGCAGCCTCGACGATCTCTTCGGCTTCCTCGACGACCTCTTCCTCAGCGGCCTCCTCCGAGTCGACCGCGGTGAACTCACCGAGGTCAACGGAGTTACCGGACTTGTCGACGACCTTGGCCTTGCCGAGCGCCACAGCAAGCGCCTTGTTGCGGGTCACCTCGCCGAGGATCACGCTCATCTGGTCGCCCTGGCTGACGGCCTGCAGGAACTGCGAGGGGTCCATGCCGTACTGCTGCGCCGACTGGAAAATGTACTGCGAGAGTTCGTTCTGCGTCGGCTGCACATCTTCGCTCTCAACGATCGCGTCGAGGAGCAGCTGCAACTGGATCTGCTGCTCGGAAGCCTTCCGAACCTCGGCGCGGTGCTCGTCGTCCTCAAGACGCCCCTCGCTCTCGAGGTGGCGGTGCACCTCCTCCTCAACGAGTTCCTCGGAGATCGGAATCCCCGCCTGCTCGATGAGGGTCTCGGTAAAGATGTCGCGAGCCTGCTGCCCCTGCGTGAACACCGATTTCCGGGCGACCTGCTCCTGCAGGCTCTCACGCAGTTCGGCGATGGTGTCAAACTCGCTCGCGAGCTGCGCGAACTCGTCATCGGCCTCGGGAAGCTCCCGCTCCTTCACCGCGGTGAGGGTGATTTCGACCTCGGCGTCCTTCCCCTCGTGCTCGCCACCGAGCAGCTGCGAGGCGAAGGTCGTACTCTCACCAGCGGTGAGAGTGTCGACTGCTTCGTCAATTCCCGCGAGCAGGTTGCCCGAGCCGACCTCGTACGAGACACCCGTGGCCTGATCGACCTCTTCACCATCGATCTTCGCGATGAGGTCGATCTCGACGAAATCTCCCTTCGCCGCAGGGCGTTCAACGGTGACAAGCGTACCGAACCGCTCACGCAGCTTGATCAGCTCGGCCTCGACCTCATCTTCATCGATCTCCGCGTCGTCAACGACGATCTCGATGCCGTCGTAGTCGGGCAGCGTGAATTCCGGGCGCACCTCGACCTCGAACGCGAGCACGAGTTCGCTCTGCTCATTTCCAGTCTCGGGCCAGGCCTCGACGTCGGCGCTCGGGCGGCCCATGGGTCGCTCCCCCGACTCCTCCAGGGCAGTGCGGTAAAAGTCGTCGAGCGAGGAGTTGACGGCCTCCTGCACGACGGCCTCGCGGCCGACGCGTTGATCAATGATCGGGGCCGGCGCCTTGCCCTTCCGGAAGCCGGGAATCTGCACCTGCTCGGCGATCGTGCGGTACGCCTGCTTGAGGTAGGGCTCCAACTCAGACTGGGCGACGTTCACGCTCAGCTTGACGCGGGTCGGAGTGAGCTTCTCAGCGGTGGTCTTCGGCAATTTGGCCTCTCAATACGTCGTCTCCTGCAATTGCCCGGATGGGTCTGATGACCCTGGTCGGGGCAACAGGATTCGAACCTGCGACCTCCCGCTCCCAAAGCGGGCGCTCTAGCCAAGCTGAGCTATGCCCCGAAACCCGTGGGTTTCACCTAAACGATGCGCGTGCGACGCGCAACCCGAGCAAGTCTAGCCGACCAGCGCGTGAAGCACGAAACCCCCGCCGATCGGCGGGGGTTTCATATGGAGGGGCTGACGGGAATCGAACCCGCGTAACCAGTTTGGAAGACTGGGGCTCTACCATTGAGCTACAGCCCCGAGCTGCGATGAGCCAGGGTGCCGAAGCACCTCGTCAAGCATAGTGCATCAGCCCGACCGAGATGCACATCGCTCACTACGCGCGCGTCGCGAGCCGATGCCGCTCCGTGTATTCGGCGTACACGGCCGAATTCTCCCGCACCATTTCACGGTCCGCGTCGCGAAGTTCACGCACAACCTTGCCCGGCACGCCGGCGACGAGCGAGTGCGGCGGGACCACCGCATTCTGGGGTACGAGCGCACCCGCGGCGATCAGGGATCCCTCACCGACGACTGCGCCGCTCAGCACCGTCGAATTCATTCCGATCAGGCAGCCGTCACCGATCTTCGCAGCGTGCACGACCGCGTGATGCCCGATCGACACGTCGTCGCCGATCAGTGCAGCGCCGTGATCTCCGCCGTCACCACCGCGCATCGTGTGGATAACCACGCCATCCTGCAGATTGCTCCGCTCCCCGATACGCACTCGATTGGAGTCCCCGCGCACCACAGCGTTGTACCAAACGCTCGAGTCCGCACCGATCTCGACGTCGCCGACGACCACGGCGCCCGGCGCGATCCATGCCCCATCGTCGATGCGCGGAGCGCCATAGGGTGGGACGGCAATGATTCGCCCGTGATGGTCGGGATGCGCAGATTCGGACACGAAAGACCCCCTTGTGTGCAAAGAGCCCCTACCTCACGGTAAGGGCTCTGTGTCGGCTCCCCCGGCTGGGCTCGAACCAGCGACATCCTGATTAACAGTCAAGCGCTCTGCCAACTGAGCTACAGGGGATCATCGCCTCGCGGCAACTCGTCAATGCTACCAAGCCCTGCTCCAGCCTCGCAAATCCAGCGAGTCAGCCACGCGGAATAGGTGTGGCGAACCTACTCCTCGGCGATCTCGTCGTAGGCAGTAGCACGCAGGGCCTGCGCGAGCAGCTGCACGTACTCGTGGTCCGCGTTGCGGAAGATCTCGTTGATATCTCCCTCGCCGACCAGCCTGCCCTGCTGCATCACGAGCACCTCCTGCACGAGCGCCTCGAGCATCCCGATGTCGTGACTGATGAGGATCATCGAGGCACCGGTGCGCTCCCGATACCATTTGAGGAGTTCCACAATCCGCGGCCGGTTGTTCGCGTCCACGCCGAGCGTCGGCTCATCCGCGATGAGAAGCGCGGGATCGAGCATGAGCGCGCGGATCACCGCAACACGCTGACGCTGCCCCTTGGAAAGCTCGTACGGGTATTCCTGGAGCTTACTCAGCGGCAGCGCGACGATGTCCATCATCTCAGCGATCCGCTCCCCGAGTTCCTCGCGGTCGAAATGCTTCGAACGCTCGACAATCGGCTCGAACAGCACATCGCCGACATTAAGCTCGGGTGTGAGCGTCGCACCGGCGTCTTGGGCGAGGTGACCGACGTAGGCAGTGAGTCGGGCACGCGCGCGGCGTCCAAGTCGACGTAGGCTCGCGCCCATGACCTGGGCTTCACCGCCGATCAGCTTGATTCGCGACTCCTTCTGGCCCGCCTCCGTGCCCCGGCCCGCGAGAAACCGTGTAAGCGTCGACTTTCCGGAGCCACTCTCACCGAGCAGAGCCGTGATCCCTCCCCGCGGGAGTTCGAATGACACGCCCTCGACCGCTTGGAACGCACGACCGCCGGCATGCGCCGGAAAGGTGAGCGAAAGGTCGGAAACACGAACCACCGGGTCCGTCGCCGGGTCGAGAACGGCCATCAATCCTCCCTGAATCGCAGGCTCCGCGAGTGCGCGGGCACTGCACAAAGACTAGTACGCTCCACGACCCGTCATTCTGCACGCAATCCACGTCTCGCGGATTCGAGCGCGGCGAGTTGCTGTTGGATCCGTCGCGAAGCCGGATCCGCGGGGTCGCCGATACGCTGCATCCGGGCGAGAAGCTCCCGCTTCAGACCGAGGAGATCTCGGTCGAGCAGCGAGACAACTACATCTCTTGCGTACCCGCCCAGCTGCTCCGAACGTCGCTCTGGCATCGGCGCGATAGCAAGCTCGCGGACGAGACCGCGGTGCGATTCGGGGGCCGCATTCACGACAGCATCGAGCCACCCAGCATTGCCCAGCTCGGGCAGGGTTGCCGAGATCGCGTCTCGCACTACGCCGAGGTCGGGCGTGCCGATTTGGGCGGTCACGGCCTGCTGCATGAGTTCCGCACCGATGGCGGGTGCCTGCTGCAGCATCGCCATGAGCGCGTCGCGTTCGAGCCAGACCGTCGGGTGAGACGGAAGCGCGGAGATGGTCACCTGAGGTGCCGACGCCACAACCCGATCGCTCGCGCGCGGCGGCTCTTGTTGACTCTGCGTGCGCCCCGCGAAGGTGCGCACCGCCTGCTGCGCCTCTCCGAGTTCAACGCCGACCATGCGCGCGAGTTCGCGGGTGTACCCCGGCCGGAGCGAGGGATCCTTGATCTCGGCGATGATCGGCGCACCTGCCCGCAACGCGTTCACCCGACCCTCCACCGAGTTCAGATCGAAACGCCCGATCGCCTGCCGCAGGGCGAATTCAAACAGGGGCACCTTGCGCGTGAAGAGGTCGCGCACGGCCTCGTCGCCCCGGTGCAGACGCAGGTCGCTCGGATCGAGTCCTTCTGGAGCGGTAGCGACGTAGGTCTGTGCGGCGAAGCGTTTCTCCTCGCTGAATGCCCGAAGCGCCGCCTTCTGGCCGGCTTCATCCGGGTCGAAGGTGAAGATGACCTCGGCGGCTGCATCGTCGCTCATGATTCGTCGGAGCACCGTGATGTGTTCCGACCCGAATGCGGTCCCGCAGGTGGCGACCGCAGTTTCCACCCCAGCGAGGTGACAGGCCATGACGTCGGTGTACCCCTCGACAATCACCGCGCGCCGGCCGCGCGCGATCGCCCGCTTTGCGAGGTCAAGCCCATAGAGCACCTGCGACTTGTGGTACACGGGGGTCTCAGGGGTGTTCAGATATTTCGGCCCCGTATCGTCCTCGTAAAGTCGGCGCGCGCCAAACCCGAGGGTCTGTCCGCTCGTGTCGCGGATCGGCCACACGATCCTACCGCGAAAGCGATCGTATGCACCTCGCCGTCCCTCGGAGGCGAGGCCGGCCTGAACGAGTTCTTCCGGCGTGTACCCGACACCCCGCAGGTGTTTGAGCAGCTCGTCCCAGCCGCGAGGAGCGTAGCCGACGCCGAAGTGCGCGCACTGGGCACTGTCGAACCCGCGGGAATCCAAGAACTGTCGCGCTGCGGCCCCCTCGTCCCCGGCTAGCTGTGCAGTGTAGAAGGCGGCCGCCGCCTGATTCGCCGCCAGCAGTCGGGCGCGATTGGGGCCGTCCTCCCGCGTGAAACGGCCCTCCTCATAGGTGAGGGGGTATTGGATGCGTGCGGCGAGCCGTTCGACCGCCTCGACAAAGGTGAGGTGGTCGGTGCGCTGCACGAACGTGATGGCGTCGCCCGACTCCCCGCAACCGAAGCAGTGGTAGTAGCCGAGTCCAGGTCGAACGTGGAAGCTTGGGCTGCGCTCGTCGTGGAAGGGGCACAGCCCCTTCATCGAGTCCACACCAGCGCTCTTGAGGGTGACGTGGTCGCCGATGAGGTCCGCGAGGTTGGTGCGCTGTTTCACCTCCTCGACGTCACTCTGTCGGATCCGGCCTGCCATACGCACAGAGTCTACTGTCGCCGGCCCCTCCCGAAGCACGGGAGCGTCCTGCGCGATCGACAGATCAGACGAGAGGCGCCTCGCACAGGCGTCGATACCATGCGATTGCCGACTGATCGGTGAGCGAGGCGACCTGGTCGACAACCGCTCGACGTGCCGAAGCTTCACTTTCGGCAGCCCGGTAGTCTGCCGCGTATGCGGGCTCGAGTTCGATGCTCCCCGCTTCCCAGAGGGTGTGCAGCAGCTCGGTGAGAAGTGCTCGCTGTCGGCGGTATGTGGGCTGTCTGCGGCCGCTCTGCATCACGAACGCCGCGACGATTCCCTTGAGCACTGCGATCTCGGCCTGGATCTCCCGCGGTACGACGACCTCTGCACCGTAGCGAGCGAGCGAGCGACCCTCCGCCCCGTCGAGGGTTGCGCGGATCGCGGCCCTCGCGAAACGTCCGATCAGGTCGCTCGTGAGGTTCTTGAGTTTCGCCTGGTCTCTTCGCGAACCGTCCCAGCTCGTGAGCCAGCTGGGGCTGCCGGCGATACTCTCGTAGGCGGACCCGAGCTCGTCGGCAGTAAATCGGCCTCCCGCCCATTTGGAGACTGCGCGGATGAGCGCCTCATGCCCCGAACGGGCGGAGAGGATCGCGGGATCGATGTGCTCGCTGAAGATCGCGTCTTCGAAGTCGTGCACTGAGTAGGCGATGTCGTCGGAGAGGTCCATCACCTGCGCTTCCACGCACTTGCGTCGCTCGGGCGCTCCCTCGCGAAGCCAAGCGAAGATCTGACGGTCGTCCTCGAAATAGCCAAACTTCGTGCTGCCCGGCTGCGCCTCTGAAAGCGACCACGGGTACTTGCAGCTCGCGTCGAGTGTTGCTCGCGTGAGATTCAGACCAACGCTCTCACCAGCGGGGCCAAAATGTTTGGGCTCGAGTCGCGTCAAAATGCGCAGCGTCTGCGCGTTTCCCTCAAACCCTCCGAACTCTGCGGCCCACTCGTTGAGCGCCCGCTCACCGTTGTGGCCGAACGGCGGGTGCCCGAGATCATGTGCCAGGCAGGCGGTGTCCACAACATCCTGTGACAAGCCGAGAGCCACGGCAAGCTCTCGGCCAATCTGGGCCACCTCGAGCGAGTGAGTCAAGCGGTTCCGGGCAAAATCAATTCCTGCCGTCGGGCTCAGCACCTGAGTCTTCGCAGCGAGCCGCCGCCAGCCGCTCGAGTGAAGGACACGTGCGCGATCCCTCGCGAAATCGGTGCGATGGCCACCGTGCTGCTCCGGAAAGAATCGCTCCACATCATGGGCCGTATATCCAGTCTCGAGCGCGGGTGCCACGGGCCGCTCGGCCACGGACCGTTCAGCCACCGTCAACCCCGACGCCCGCGACCTCCGCGCCCATGAGCGCTTCGACGTCGATGTTCGAACTTTCGCGGGTGTCGAGCCAGCCGTCCGGCAACGCTACCCGCTTCGGGCTTCCTGCCCGGCCCCGCTGACCTTCGGCCCCCTGCCCCGGGTACGGTATCGAGGCATCCATCGTCGTAAAGATGTCGTCCATGTGGGCGAGCGATTCAACCGCGGCGAGGGATCGACGGGTGTCGCCACCAACTCCGTAGCCTTTGAAGTACCAGGCGACGTGCTTACGGATGTCGCGGCACGCCCGCGACTCGTCACCGTCGTAAAACTCGGTCAACAGCACGGTGTGCCGTCGAAGCGCGTCCATCACGAACCCGAGCGGGGGCTGAACGTGTGCGGCCTCCGCATCCGCTCGATCGATCTCACCGCGCTCTGCTCGGAACGCCGCCGCAAGGTCACCGAAGAGCCAGGGCCGCCCGAGGCAACCGCGGCCCACAACTACGCCATCACAGCCGGTCTCCCGCACCATCCGGGTTGCATCCTCCGCCGACCAGATGTCACCGTTGCCGAGGATTGGTACGCTCGTTACGGCCTCTTTCAGCGTCGCAATCGAGCTCCAGTCCGCCTGACCAGAGTAGAACTCGTTCGCGGTTCGCCCGTGCAGCGCGATCGCGGCGACTCCGGCCTGCTCCGCGGCTTTCGCGGCATCGAGGTAGGTGAGGTGGTCCGCGTCGATTCCCTTACGCATTTTGATGGTGAGTGGGATCTCCCCGGCCGCACGCACGGCACCCTCGACGATCGCACGGAAGAGATCGCTCTTCCAGGGCAGCGCCGAACCGCCGCCCTTCCGCGTTACCTTCGGCACGGGGCAACCGAAGTTGAGGTCGATGTGGTCGGCGAGATCTTCGTCGACGAGAAAGCGCACCGCCTCCGAGACCGTTCGCGGATCGACCCCGTACAACTGGATCGAACGCGGAGTTTCACTCTCGTGATGCTTGATCAGACGGAGCGAGGCCGGCGTGCGCTCCACAAGTGCGCGACTCGTAATCATCTCACTGACGTACAGCCCTGCGCCGTACTCGCGGCAGAGGCGTCGGAACGCGGTGTTTGTGATCCCGGCCATCGGTGCGAGTACGACCGGAACGTCGAGCCGAATCGGTCCGATGTGGAGGCGGGAATCATTGCGGGTGTGGGTCGTCATAGCCCGCCCATTGTCTCAGATAGATCTTGTGCCCCGGCTTATCCGCGAGGCCCAGCTACCCCGGGGGTATCGACGGCGCCGCCGAACCGCCGGTCACGCGAGTGGTAGATCTGTATTGCACGCCACAGGTCACGCCTGCTGAAGTCGGGCCAGAGGGTGTCGAGGAATACCAGTTCGGCGTAGGCGGACTGCCACAGCATGAAGTTGCTCGTCCGTTGCTCGCCGGAACTGCGAAGGAAGAGGTCGACGTCGGGGAGTTCAGGGACGTACAGGTGCTTCTGGATGGTGCGTTCGCTGATGCCGTTCGGCGAGAGCCTGCCGGCCTGCACCTCGGCCGCGATCGAACGCATCGTGTCGGTCAGCTCATTCCTACCCCCGTAGTTCACGCACATCGTGAGGGTCAGCCCCGTGTTACCGGCCGTCTCGAGTTCCGAGGTTTTCAGTTCGCTGATCACTGACCCCCACAGGCGGGGTCGACGACCCGCCCACCGCATCCGCACGTTCCAGGCGTGCAGCTGCTCTCGCCGCCGCCGCAGCACATCACGATTGAACCCCATGAGAAAGCGCACCTCATCGGGTGAACGGCGCCAATTCTCCGTCGAGAAGGCGTAGACGCTCAGGTGTTTCACGCCCGCTTGGATGCCACCGGCGACTACGTCGAGCAGCGCCTGCTCCCCCATGCGGTGACCTTCGACTCGCGGCAACCCCCGCCGGTTCGCCCACCGGCCGTTTCCGTCCATAACGATCGCGACGTGCTCGGGGGGTGGCCCTGCGAACTCGGGCGGGCGCTCCCCCGTCCAGTCGACAGGAACGAGTGACGATGGTGCGCGCTGCATGTCTGCGATTCTATTGCGCTCCAGGGTCGCGGAGCCCCAGGGAGCGCAGCCCTCGCTCAAGATGGAACTGCGTGTAGGCGGCAGTGATGCCCGACGCCTGCGCCCGGGCCCGCTCATCACTCACCAGCGCCGAATCCCAGTCACCGCGGACGAGGGCCGCGAGCAGGGAGATCGATGAGGGATCCAGCCGCGGGGCTCCCGGCACGCGACAGTCTTCGCAGACCACGCCACCCAGCTGCACCGCGACCGTCGTGTGGGGCCCTGGCGCCCCGCAACCCACGCAACGGTCAAACCCGGGGGTCCATCCGGCCACGCTCATCGCGCGGAGCAGGTAGCCGTCGCGGACCAGCGCCGGTGGAATGCGCGCGGCAGCGAGGGTGCGGAGCGCACCGACGAGCAGGTGGAATTGCTCTTCTGAGGGGCCGCCCTCAGCCAGCCGCTCAGCTGCTTCGACCATCGTGTTCCCCGCGCGATACCGGTCGTAATCGCTCGAAATGCTGGCTCCGTACGGCGCCAGAGTTTCCGCCTGCGTGATCGTGTCCAGTGAGCGCCCCTCGAAGCACTGCAGGTCGGCGACCATGAACGGTTCCAGTCGGGCACCGAACTTCGACGAGGTCCGCCGCACGCCCTTCGCGACGGCCCGCAGCAGGCCTCGTCCACGGGTGAGCAGCGTCACAATACGGTCCGCTTCGCCAAGCTTCTGCGTCCGCAGAACTACGCCAGCGTCACGATACAGGGCCACGATGACTAGTATCCCTCAGCCGGTGCGGGAGAATACATTCGTGTTCGAAGAAACCTACACGTTCCCAATCTAGGTGGACCTTGCCGCTGAGAAGCGTCGAGAAAACCCTCAGGAGCGCGCTCCTCGCCGACGGCCCCGTTTCGTCTCTGCCTCTCGCCACGCGCGCTGCGCCGGGGTTTCCGCGCCAGCCGCACCCGGCCGGCGCTCGAAACGCTCCATCCGGCTCGCGGCACCTCCCCGTCCGAGGTGCCAGGCGTGCGTGATCGCAAGTGCGAGCGCATCGGCGGCGTCGGCGGGCTTCGGTGGCGCCTCAAGCCCCAGCAGCCGGGTCACCATCGCGGTCACCTGCGCCTTCTCGGCAGCCCCGTACCCCGTCACCTGAGCCTTCACCTCGTTCGGCGTGTAGATCGAGACCGGGATCCCCCGCTCAGCGGCAAGATACATGACGACGCCGCTAATTTGGGCGACACCCATCACACTCGCCACATTGTCCTGGGCGAAGACACGCTCGAGAGCGACCCCCGCCGGCCGCTCCCCATCCAGCAGCCGCTCGATGCTCGCACCGATCCGATGGATGCGCTCCGGAAGCGGCATGTCGGCGGTGCTCGTGAGCACCTCCACATGCTCGAATCGCACCTGTCGAGACGCACCGGCTGTCACGATACCGATTCCGCAGCGCGTGAGGCCCGGGTCGACCCCGATAATGCGCATAACTCGCCGCTACTCGCCGCTACTCATCAGCGGCAAGCTCCGCCTGCACCTCAGGTGTGAGGTCGAAGTTCGAGAAGACGTTCTGCACGTCGTCGCTGTCCTCGAGGGCATCGATCAGCTTGAACACCTTCCGTGCGGTGTCCGCGTCGATCTCCACCTTCAGGTTCGGTACGAACTCCGCCTCGGCTGAATCGTAATCAATCCCCGCATCCACCAACGCTGTGCGGGCAGCCACCAGGTCCGACGCTTCAGTGAATACCTCGAAAGATTCGCCGTTCGGGGTGGGAGTGACCTCTTCAGCGCCGGCGTCGAGCACGGCCATGAGCACGTCATCCTCGGTCGTGCCTTCAACTGGAACGGTGATAACGCCCTTGCGGGCGAAGTTGTAGGCAACGCTACCGGGGTCTGCGAGTGTGCCGTCGTTGCGGCTCAGCGCGGTACGCACCTCTGCAGCCGCCCGATTCTTGTTGTCAGTGAGGCACTCGATCATGAGGGCGACGCCGTTCGGGCCATAGCCCTCATACATGATCGTGGTGTATTCGACCGCGTCACCCGTCAGCCCGGCACCGCGCTTGATCGCGCGGTCGATGTTGTCGCCCGGAACAGAGTTCTTCTTCGCCTTGTGCACGGCGTCGGCGAGTGCGGGGTTTCCGGCGAGGTCGGCCCCACCGATTCGTGCGGCGACCTCGATCACCTTGATGTACTTCGCGAACGCCTTTGCGCGCCGTGAATCGAGAATTGCCTTCTTATGCTTCGTGGTCGCCCACTTGGAGTGTCCGGCCATCGGGAGCTCCTTCGTCGTCTGTGTTGCGTACTGGGTTCGTGTCGGAGTGGGGTGCCGGCGACAGTGCGGCGGCACCGGCCTCACACGTTGGGAGGGTCTTCCCAGGCGGTCGCCAGTAGCGTGCGGACCTCACCCAGCAACTGCGGCAGCGCTTTCGTCTTCGCCACGATCGGGAAAAAATTCGAGTCGTTCGCCCACCTCGGCACAATGTGCTGATGCAGGTGTGCGGCAATACCGGCACCGGCGACTTCGCCCTGGTTCATGCCGATATTGAACCCTTCGCAGCCCATTGCACGTCGAGCCGCGCGCATCGCGATCTGCGTGAGCTCCCCGATCTCTGCGATCTCCTCGGGGGTGGCCTCATCGTACTGCGCAATATGCCGGTAGGGGCATACGAGCATGTGGCCGTTGTTGTATGGAAACAGGTTGAGGAGCACGTAAGCGGTTCGCCCGCGCGCCACGATGAGAGCGTCCTCATCGTCCCGGTCCGGTGCCGCGCAGAATGGGCAATCCGAACGCCCGGGCTGATGATGATCCGCAACATAGACGAGCCGGTGCGGCACCCACAACCGCTGCATATCGTCGGGCTCGCCGACCGCGGCCGTGGTGCCGAGGCTCTCGGGTGTGCTCATATTATTCCGACCAGGCCGTGTCGACCAGTTCGTGATCGGCGATAGCTCGCACGATCCGCGAAATCGCCTCGTCGACCTGTACACCGTTCATCTGCGTTCCATCTCGGAACCGGAAACTCACTGCACCTGCCGCGCGATCCTCTTCTCCGGCGATCAGCTGGAACGGCACCTTCGACTTGGTGTGTGTACGGATCTTCTTCGGCATGCGGTCGTCACTGTGGTCGACCTCGGCACGCACGCCCTGGGCACGTAACTGCGAAACAACACCGTCGAGGTACTCGCCGTACTCCGCCGCGACGGGAATACCTACGACCTGCACCGGCGACAGCCAGACCGGAAAAGCGCCGGCGTAGTGCTCGAGCAGGATCGCGAAGAAACGCTCAATCGAGCCGAGCAACGCACGGTGGATCATGACCGGCTGCTTCCGCGTGCCATCGGCGGCCGAGTACTCAAGCTCGAAGAGCTCAGGCTGGTTGAAGTCGAGCTGAACGGTCGACAACTGCCAGGTCCGACCGATCGCATCCCGCGCCTGCACCGAGATCTTCGGTCCGTAAAACGCTGCGCCGCCCGGGTCTGCAACGAGTTCCAAGCCGGACTCTTCGCCGACCTCGCGGAGCGTTTGCTCGGCGACCGCCCACTGTGCGTCCGTCCCGACCGACTTCTCCGGATCCCTCGTCGACAGCTCAAGGTAGAAGTCGTCGAGACCGTAGGCCCGCAGCGTCGCGAAGACGAAGTCAAGCTGCCGCTTGATCTCCCCCTTCACCTGCTCGTCGGTGACGTAGATGTGAGCGTCGTCCTGCGTGAGCCCCCGTACCCGGGTCAGTCCGGAAAGTGTGCCGCTCTTCTCGTAGCGGTACACGGTACCGAACTCAGCCATTCGCAGCGGAAGCTCTCGATAGCTTCGGGCACGCGAGCGGTAGATGAGGTTGTGGAACGGACAGTTCATCGGCTTCAGATAGTAATCCTGCCCCGGCTTGACCACAGCACCGTCATCGCCCACGACCTCGTCGAGGTGCATCGCCGGGAACATGCCGTCCTTGTACCAGCTGAGATGCTGACTCGTCTCGAAGAGCGCACCCTTCGTGATGTGCGGGGTGTTCACGAGCTCGTAGCCGTTCTTCAACAGCTCCTCGCGCATGAAATTCTCGATCTCGTGGCGGATGATCCCGCCCTTCGGGTGGAAGACGGCGAGCCCCGAACCGATCTCATCAGGGAAACTGAAGAGATCCAGTTCGACACCCAGCTTCCGATGGTCGCGCTTCGCCGCTTCCTCAAGGCGTGTCTGATAAGCACGGAGCTCGTCCTTCGTCGGCCAGGCCGTACCGTAGATTCTCTGCAGCATCGGGTTCTTCTCGCTGCCGCGCCAATACGCTCCGGCACTGCGCATCAGCGCCCAGCCGTTGCCGATCAGCCGAGTATTCGGGAGGTGCGGGCCACGGCAGAGGTCCTTCCAGCACACCTCTCCCGTCTTCGGGTCGACATTGTCGTAGATCGTGAGTTCGTTTCCACCAACCTCGACGTTCTCATTGTCGCTGCCCGTGTCGCCGCCCTTCAGCCCGATAAGTTCGAGCTTGTAGGGCTCTGCTGCGAGTTCCGCACGGGCCTCGTCCTCGCTCACAACGCGGCGCACGAAGCGCTGACCCTGCTTCACGATCTTCTGCATTTCCGAAGAAATGCGTTTGAGATCCTCCGGAGTGAACGCGACTTCAGGGTCGAAATCGTAGTAGAAGCCGTCGGTGATGGGCGGCCCGATCCCGAGCGTGGTTTCTGGGTTGATGCGCTGCACCGCCTGCGCGAGCACGTGAGCTGCCGAATGCCGGAGAATTGCGAGCCCGTCCTCCGAATCGATCGTGACGGGTTCGACGGTATCCGTCTCCGCCACCGATGCGGCGAGATCCTTAAGTTCGCCGTTGACGCGCATAGCGACAATCGAGCGGTCGGAGAACAGAGAGAAGCCGTCGGCCACAGGGGCACACTCCTTCGGAACGGAAGCACTGACCCGTCGATTCTACCCGGGCCGCACAACAAGAATGGCGAAGACCCCGGGCTGAGCAGCACGGGGTCTTCGCGGAGTGGTGGGCGATGCCGGGCTCGAACCGACGACCTCTTCCGTGTGAAGGAAGCGCGCTACCAGCTGCGCCAATCGCCCGAGGGATCATGGTTTCCCGCGATACCAACCTGATCGATCATACACGTTTTCGGGTTCGACGCAGACGCGTCCGCGCACTCACAGACTTTTCTCCGCGTCACCTCACTGCTCGGTCGGGCGTGTCGTGGGCGGGGCCAGGGTGCTATCGAGTTGCTGGTCCAGATCGGTGCTCAACCGCCCGAGCTCCCGCAGCTGCTCACGCAAGGCGTTGTAGTGCTCAATGTCAGCCTGCAGGCCTTCCTGCATGGCCTGCAGCCAGTCCCGGCGTTCTGACAGTTCTGACCTGATTCGTTCGAATCCATCAACGTCATCAGAGAACTCAAATCGTTCGTTGCGGGCCTGGAACACAGCGGCGTCCCCGTTGAAGCGTTTCACCTCGGCCTCGTACTCGGCGCTCCGCGCCTCAACATCACGTCGCAGCGTGGACATCTCAAGCTCAATAGCTTCCGCCTGCGCACTGAACTCCGCAAAGACCGAGTGAAAGGCCTCGAAGCGGTCAATCAAGCCGGCACGGTCCGAGAACCACTGCGCGTAGTGCGCTTCGAGCGACTCGGGGAGTTCTCGGACCTCTGTACCGAGCACGGAGTGGAGCTCATTCGCGAACGCTGCCGGAGACAGGTGCTCGTACACCGCCATGCGTTCGGCGAGGGCCGGGTCATTCGCGCTGAGTTCGTCGAAGACGTCCCGCAGCTCACGTGCGAGTGCTTGGCGATCCCTTTCGCCGAGCCGCGCATAGGCTGCGTGGAGCAACTCATGTGCGGCGGTCACCTCCACGATCCCCGTGACTCTTTCATCCTGGACGTCGAACAGGCGGATCCGCTGGTTCACGTAGCAGCCGAGTACGTGCCCCTGCTCGGAGTGGTCGACCTCAGCGCACTGTGCGTTGAAGTGCTGGCTCCCGTCCACGGTCGGGCGTGACGCGAGGAATAGCCGTTCACCCCCGGGGGTCAGCTCGATTGCGTCGAGAACCTCAACCGCCCGCGGGGAAGGATCGAAAGTGAGCGCCCGGAAGGTGTCGGATATCTCTTGCTTGTAGATCAGCCCACCCGCGATCACGAGCAGCAGGCAGCACAGCACGAAGGTTCCCAGGATTCGCCTGAGGACTGATCGACCGCGGTCCCCCATGCACTCAACAGTAGACGGCAGAGCATCCGGAATCGATCAAGACGGCCAGTATTTTGCAAGCTCGGCGACGCTAACTCGCGTGGGGTGACGCGGCGGGGCAGCGGCGCGCCCGGGCAAGGGATCCTGATTTGCGCTGCCTGCGATACGCTCATATAGTGGTTCAGGTCGCCACGGATGCGGAAACGCAGCGTGGTTTGATCGTGCGGATGTAGCGCAGTTGGTAGCGCATCACCTTGCCAAGGTGAGGGTCGCGAGTTCGAGTCTCGTCATCCGCTCCAGTAGCCGAGAACACTTCGGTTGCTCGTGACGCAAGTCACAACCACGGTGGCGTGGCCGAGAGGCGAGGCAGCGGCCTGCAAAGCCGTATACACGGGTTCGAATCCCGTCGCCACCTCGCCTCACAACTGAATAGCCTGATCAACAGGCGCGATTGGCGCAGCGGTAGCGCGCTTCCCTGACACGGAAGAGGTCACTGGTTCGATCCCAGTATCGCGCACAGATGAGCCCCCGGTTCCCCCGGGGGCTCAGTGCGTTACGGGCTACTCGTTGCCGATCTTCCCATCGAGGTCGTCGCGAACCTCGGCGATCTTCTCGGAGTGCTTCCCACCGGATACCTTGTTCGCGAGATCGGCTGCGCCGTCCAACAGTTTGTCGCTGATCTGCTCCGCCTGCTCGCTCTTCAGCGCATCCTGGATCTTGTCGGAGTTCTGCTTGGCAAACTCACCGGCCTGCCCTGCCAGTCCAGACGCCTTCTTCGCGAGATCATCGATGCCCATTGCACAGGTCCTTTCGGTCGTGCGCCGAAGTGCTCGGCGTCACCGCCAATTATGTCTCTCTTCATGCGTGGCCGGTAGCCGCCGGTGCGAGAATTCTCGGCTATGCGGCGATTCCAAACTTCCGTGCAACGATCTTCACAGGGGGTTCGAAGCGGTCCCGAGGGAGCACATGCCCCTCACGTCGCATTCCTGCCGGTGTGACCCGGAGGAGCCGTTCCGGCGAAAGGTAGCTCTCCCGCCCCTGCGAATCCCAACCCCCCGCACCGATGGGGATGAATCCTCGATGCTGCTTCGTGCTTAATGAGCAACCGACCACGGCTTCACTCCCCAGCCGACCGATGATGAGGACGGGCCGATCTTTGCCGCGGCCGTCGTTCTCCACGTACGGCACCCAGGTCCAGACGATCTCTCCAGGGTCGGGATCCCCGTCCGCATCCGGCGCATAGGCGATCCGGATCTGCGGCAGCTCTTCTCTCCGGACGTCCCTCGTCGCATCCGCCCCGTACTGTCCCGGGCTCTCCACCTGCCCGCTGCCGCTCAGACCCCTCCCGGTTCGCGGGGCACTCCCTGACCCCGGCCGCGGAGCACGCATTGCGTCGCGCAGGACGCGTTCGATCAGTCGGCCGAGCTCGCGCCACAACCCTCGAGCCAAGCTATTCCCCTACGTCGCTCGAGGTGAGTGCATTCAAACGGGACATGCAGCGCAAATACTTCTTCCGGTACCCGCCATCCAGCATTCCGCCACCAAACACCGACGTCAGCGGGAGACCCGTCGCCCGGATCGGGATCTGCGCGTCGTATACGCGATCGATGAAGGCGACGAAGCGGAGTGCAGCCGACTGGTCGGTGAGTTCGTGCACGTTTCGGAGGCCGATACTGCGCACGCCACCCAGCAACCCGATATAGCTCGAGGGGTGGACGCCCGCGAGGTGGGCGATGAGTTCCGAGAAGTCGTCGTCCGTCATCCGATCGCCCGAGGCCGCAACGTCCGCGAGCGCGAACCGGTAGGCGTCATCGGAGAGCGCGACGGCCTCTCCCTCAATGTCCCGCTGCCGATAGTCGACGCCATCGATCCGGAGCGTCGCAAAGCGCTCCGACATGGCCTGGATCTCGCGCATGAAGTCTGCGGCCGCGAAGCGTCCCTCCCCGAGGGCGTTCGGCGGAGTATTCGACGTCGCGACGAACCTGGAGCCGCTCGACGTCAGGTCTCCGATCAGACGAGTCATAAGCATCGTGTCGCCCGGATCGTCAAGCTCGAACTCGTCGATGCAGATGAGCTTCGCTCCCTGCAGCACACTGACGGCGCCGGCGTACCCGAGCGCGCCAACGAGGGCCGTGAACTGAATGAACGTGCCAAAGTACTTGCGCCCTGGCGTCGCGTGCCAGGTGGCAGCCAACAGGTGCGTCTTTCCCACACCGAAACCGCCGTCAAGGTACACGCCCGGTTTGGTTACCGCTTCGGGCCCCGGCTCGGCTGCGGCCTTTCGACGACCGAAACCGAAGAATCCGCCTCGCGCTGCAGGGGCTGCCGGCTGCACGAAGGAGCGAAGCATCTCTCGCGCCTGTTCCTGAGACGGATACTCGGGGTCCGGTCGGTAGGAGTCGAAGGACGCGTGATCGAACTGCGGTGGCGGAACGAGCGAGGCGACAAGCTCTGCCCCGGTGATTGCGGGTCGTCGATCGACGAGCCGCGACGAGCTGTGCTGCTGGGCTGAGGCGTCTAGAGACATCCTCTCTATCCTAGCCGCGCCAGGGCGGGCGAGGCAGCGCTCTGGCGAACGACTCCGTTGCCCGCTCCCATGGTTCGGGGTCCACATTCCAGAGCTTCACGTGCTCGCCCGATTCCTGCAGCCTGAGCTGCACAAGGTCGGGGCGCAACCGCGCCAATTGTTCGGCCGGCTCTGAGGGTACGAACGTGTCCTTCGAACTCGCGTGCAACAGAACCGGCACACGGAGTTCGCGAGCAAATGTTTCGGGCACGAGGCTTTCGAGAGGGATCCCTTTCGGTTCTCCGCCCCTCACCCATCCACGGTCGAGCATCCTGATACCGACTCCAGCAACTGGCCCCGGCACCCGCATCCCCCCGGCCTGGTGGCGCAGGAGCGACGGCCAGTCGATCGCCGGGGAATCGAGGATCAGGCCGTCGATGGCGTCCACGTGTTCACCGCGGGCCGCAGCAATCAGACACGCCGTCCCGCCCATTGACCAACCAAACAGCGTGACCCGTTCTGCCCCTCTCCGGAGCGCCTCCGCAATCGCGGCATCGACGTCTCGACTCTCAGAAACCCCCGCACCATACCGGCCTCGTTCCCCCGCGGGCGCATCGGTATCGTTCCGGTAGGCGATGACGAGACTCGTGATCCCTGCCCGGGCCAGCGGGGCCACTCCGCGCAGCGTTTCTTCCGGCTGCGCACCCCGACCGTGCACGTGGATCGCCCATCTGCGTTTCCGCGCGAATTTCGGTCTGATGATCCACGCCGGCGCATCACCGAGTTCGGTCGGATACGTGATGGCTTCGACCCGGTATTCGAGATCCTCTGGGCCGGTGAACCACCAGCCGGTGATTCTTCCCCGCCCGCCCGGTCGAAGCTGCCCACGATCGACAGCGAGTACGGCGCGTGCCACGGCCCCGGCACGCCGCTCGAGCACCTCCCCCACACGGGCGTGACCTGCCCCCTCATCGAACAACAGGGAGTATCGGCCAGGCAGGGCGACATCCTCCCCGCGAAGCCAGACAAGCGCTGTGCCGTCACGACGTTCGACGCCCTCGATGCTCACGCGCTCCTCGGGGCGGCGTGCCGGAGTTACGACGAGTCTTGCGAGCGCGGTGCCGATCGCTGCTGTGCCCACGACACCGACCGCAACCGCCGCGGCTGCTCCGCCGACGACAGCGCCGACCAATGCGCCTGTGTTTCGCTCCGCCACGACTGCCTCCCAGATCGCTGTTTCCCGGCGAGCCTTGCCGTCACGCCTCACAGCAAACTCTAGTGTTCCCTCTTGTGAGGGACACCACTTCCGGGGCGCCCGCCGCGTTCGCTGCCGCCGCCGAGCAGATTCGCAGCGCACACCTGCGCGCCGAACTCCTGGCGCGCGAGATCCCCGCGCCCGAGCGCATCGCACCACACGCCATCGCGTTTGCGGCCGGCATTGCCCGGGGCGGAGACGGTATCGATTCGCCCTACGGTGCCGGTCGTTTCGTGCTCATGCACGACCCAGACTCCTCGGAGGAGTGGGGCGGTGACTTCCGAGTGGTGTGCTTCGCACAGGCGCCGCTGGAGATCGAGATCGGCGTGGATCCCTTCATCGCGGAGGTGACTCGCTCCTGGCTCGTCGACGCGCTCGAGACTCGTCATGCCGGCTACGGTTTCCTCTCTGGCACGGTGACGAAAACCCTGTCGAGCGGTTTCGGTACTCTGGAATCGCGGGGCGACACTGCTCAGATCGAGCTGCGCGCCTCGTGGACACCGCACGGACCAGACTTTGCGTCACACGCTGAGGCCTGGTCCGAACTGCTGTGCCTCCTCGCAGGGCTGCCGCACGAGGGCGTCGATTCCCTCGCCGCGCGGCGTGCCCGCCACCCACTTCCCGGAGTTTGAACACATGCGCGACCAGAGCGACCTCGAGATGAGCTGGACACTCATCACCGATGACGATGGCGTACGTCACGCAGCAGACCTTCTCGCCGCCGGTGACGGCCCCGTCGGCGTCGACGCAGAGCGCGCCTCGGGGTTCCGCTATGGCTCCGAGGCATATCTTGTCCAAGCCTACCGCCGAGGGACTGACGCCCTGCTGTTCGACCCCACGGGGATCACCGATTTCTCGCCCCTCGCGGAAGCACTCCAAGAGGAGGAATGGATCCTGCACGCGGCCAGTCAAGATATTCCGTGTCTCGACGATCTCGGCTTGCGCCCCGAGCGACTGTTCGACACCGAGCTGGCTGCGCGACTACTGGGCTTCGAACGGGTGGGGCTCGCCTCAATCGTCGAGCAACTCCTCGGGGTGCGCCTGGAAAAGGCTCACTCGGCGGCCGACTGGTCCAAGCGCCCGCTCCCCGATCCCTGGCTCGAATACGCTGCGCTCGACGTCACACTCCTCCCCGACCTCAGGGATGCGATTCATGGCGAACTCGTCGCGCAGTCCAAGACGGAGATCGCGCGGCAGGAGTTCGAAGCGGTGAGGGATCGCCTTCCGAAGCCGCAGAGCCCGGAGCCGTGGCGTCGTCTCTCCGGTGGACACAAAATTAAGTCCCCGCGACAGCTCGCGATGGCTCGCGAGCTGTGGCTCGCGCGGGATGAACTCGCGCGAGCTCAGGATGTGGCCCCGGGGCGCCTCATCCCCGACGCGTCGATCGTTGCCGCGGTCGCTGCAAACCCCCGTTCTCGCGACGACCTCGCCAGGTTGCAGGCGTTTCGCGGCCGAGCCAGCCGCACGGAGCTTCGGCGGTGGTGGTCCGCGATCCTGCGCGGCAAGACCACTGAGGATCTTCCCGGCCCGCAGCGACGCGAACCTGGTTCGATTCCTCACCATCGGAGTTGGGCGCAGCGCCACCCCGAGGCGGCAGCCCGTCTCGCGGCGGCCCGCGCCGGTGTCGAGCAGGAAGCCGAGCGGCAAGGCATGCCCGTGGAGAATCTGTTGACTCCGGACTATCTGCGTCGACTCGCATGGGAGCCTCCACAGCCCGCGACCAGCGAGACGCTCGCACTGCGTCTCAAAGACCTCGGCGCACGAGACTGGCAGATTACACTTACTGCACCAATACTGCAGGCGGCATTTGTAGACCCCACATAAGCATGCTTCGTGCGCTCCGCAGAATTCCGGCGTATTCGCACGGGGGCTTCGCTGCGTGAGACGGAGTCTCTACACTGGAGACCGACGCACGTTCGCACAGCTAATGGAGGCACAGTGACTGCAAGGAGAGAGGTCGTGTTCGTCGACGGGGTGCGCACCCCGTTCGGACGCGCCGGAGACAAGGGCATGTATGCGGGCACCCGCTCTGACGATCTCGCGGTGAAGGCACTGCAGGGGCTGCTCGAACGAAACCCCGCACTGCCACACGACCGCGTTGATGACGTGGGCATAGCCGCGACCACGCAACAGGGAGACCAGGGGCTCACTCTCGGTCGCACTGTGGCGATGCTCGCGGGGCTACCGGTGACGGTTCCCGGGTTCGCCCTGGATCGCATGTGCGCGGGCGCCATGACCGTCACGTCGTTCATGGGCGCCGCGATCGGCGCTGGGCATTATGACCTCGCCATCGCCGGCGGCGTCGAGCACATGGGCCGCCACCCGATCGGACTCGATGCTGACCCGAATCCGCGGTTCGTGGCCGAGAAGCTCGTGAGCCCGGAAGCGTTGAACATGGGCATCACCGCCGAGCGCCTACACGACCGCTTCCCGCAGCTCACGAAGGAACGCGCAGACCGCTTCGGCATGCTCAGCCAGCAGAAGGTGCAGGCGGCGTACGATCGCGGCGACATCCAGCAGGATCTGATTCCCGTTGCGACTCGCTCGGCGAGCGGGTGGGGTCTCGCATCGGAAGACGAGGGCCGTCGACCGGCAACAACGATGGAAGCGCTCGCAGACCTGAAGACACCATTCCGACCCCACGGTCGGGTCACTGCCGGAAACGCCTCCCCGCTCACCGACGGCGCGACGATGTCGATCCTCGCCGGCGGAGACACCGCCGCCGAGTTAGGTCTCACCGCAAAGATGAAGCTCGTCTCCTTCGCGTTCGCCGGCGTTCCGCCCGAAGTCATGGGCCTCGGTCCGGTCCCGTCAACCGAGAAGGCGCTCAAGAAGGCCGGTCTCGACATTGCAGATATCGGCCTCTTCGAACTCAATGAGGCGTTCGCCGTCCAGGTGCTGTCATTCACCGACCACTTCGGCATCGCCGACGACGATCCTCGGGTCAACCCGTGGGGCGGCGCGATCGCGTTTGGGCACCCACTGGCTGCTTCCGGGGTGCGCCTCATGATCCAACTCTCCCGACAGTTCGAACAGCGCCCCGACGTTCGATACGGAGTCACGGCGATGTGCGTCGGCCTCGGACAGGGCGGAACCATCATCTGGGAGAACCCCCACTTCGACGGCAAGAAGCGCAGGAAGTAGAGCCATGACTGACTACACGACCATCGATTTTTCTCCTCTGCTCGAGGCCTCCGTCGACGAGGTCATCACCGAGTCGCACGTCCGCGACGTGGCACTGCCTTCCGGTGGAGTTCTCGCGCTCATCACCCTCGACAACGGGCGAGATCACACGCGACCGAATACGCTGGGTCCGCTCACTCTGCAGGCGCTGAGTGAAACGCTCGACGCACAGGCTGCACGCGCGACCGCTGGCGAGATCCGGGCGGTCGGCATCACCGGGAAGCCCTTCATCTTCGCTGCGGGGGCCGATCTTTCGAAGGTATCGACGCTCGCTACGGAGCAGAACGCCCGACTGATGGCCCAGTTCGGCCACTTCGTGCTGGGCAAGCTCGGCAAGCTCGGAGTGCCCTCGTTCGCGTTCGTTAACGGGCTCGCGCTCGGCGGCGCGATGGAGATCGCACTCAACGCGAATTACCGCACCCTCGACTCCTCGGCCGCAGCGCTCGCGTTCCCTGAAGTCTTTCTTGGCATCATCCCGGGTTGGGGCGGAGCAACCATCGTTCCGAACCTCATCGGCATCGAGAAGGCCCTGGAGATCATCGTCTCCAATCCACTGAAGAATAATCGGATGCTCAAGCCGAAACAGGCGGCGGAGATGGGGCTATTCGACGTGACCTTCGGCCCCGCGCGCTTCCTCGAACAGTCAATCGCTTGGGCCGATGGCGTCCTCAATGGATCCACCTCGGTCGACCGCCCGCACGTTCCCGGCAAGCTCGAGCGGCTCACCAAGTGGCCTGCGGCCATCAAGATCGCGAGAGACCAGCTGCGCGCCCGCATCGGCACCGCCGCGAAGTCACCCTACCGCGCCCTCGACTTACTCTCCGCGGCACGCGACGGGGACCTCGAGCGTGGATTCGAGCGTGAGGATGAGGCGCTGGCCGAGCTCATCCCCGGAGATCAGTTCGCGGCTTCGATCTACGCCTTCGATCTCGTCCAGAAGCGCGCGAAACGGCCGGCGGGCGCTCCCGAAAAAAACCTTGCGAAGGCTGTCCACAAGGTAGGCGTCATCGGCGCAGGCCTCATGGCGAGCCAGTTCGCACTCCTTTTCGCGCGAAAGCTTCGTGTCCCCGTGCTCATCACCGACCTCGACCAGGACCGCGTTGACAAGGGGCTCTCCTACATCCGCGGCGAGATCGACAAGATGCAGGAGAAGGGCAGGCTCTCCCCCGACGACGCGAACCAGGTTCGCGCTCTGATCACGGGCACCACCGACAAGAGCAACTATGCGGACTGCGACTGGGTAATCGAGGCGGTCTTCGAAGAGCTCTCCGTGAAACAGCAGGTATTCGCGGAGATCGAACCGATCATCGCTGAGGATGCCGTGATCGCGACGAACACTTCGTCGCTGTCCGTCGCGGAGATCGGGGCCAATCTTGCCCACCCCGAACGGCTTGTGGGCTTCCACTTCTTCAACCCCGTCGCGGTGATGCCGCTCGTCGAGGTGGTGCGGGCCCCAGCAACCGACGACCCGACCCTCGCAACGGCGATGCAGGTTGCGAAGCAGCTCGGTAAGAGCGCGGTGATCACTGCGGACAGGCCGGGCTTCGTCGTGAACCGGCTCCTCGCAAAGTTCATGGGAGAGGCGGCCCGGGCACTTGACGAAGGTACTCCGATGCCGGTTGTCGAACGAGCATTCGCTCCGATCGGGTTGCCGATGGGCCCCTTCGAACTCATCGATCTCGTGGGTTGGAAGGTGGCCGCCCACGTGCAGGACACGATGGTACGCCACTTCCCAGACCGTTTCTACGCGTCCGAGAACCTGCATCGGCTCGCCGAGGTTGAACGTCCCCTCGACAAGAACAAGGCTGGCAAGGTCGAGGATCTCTCTCGAGCCGGACGCAAGGCGATCACCGTCGGGAACACGGCCGTCACCGAGGCGGAAATTCTGCGTCGCGCGGAGGACACCCTCGCCGAAGAGATCCGAATCATGCTGGACGAGGAGCAGGTGGTGGCCGCACCGGAGGACATCGACCTCTGCATGATTCTCGGTGCAGGTTGGCCATTCCAAGCTGGCGGTGTGACACCGTACCTGGATCGGTCCGGCGCGAGCGAGCGCGCCGCCGGCCGGAAATTCCACGACCCAGCGATCGCGGGCCAGCAGTAGCGAACCGGTGCGAGCGCCTGGGCCGGGTCGCTCGCACCGCACTACTCCTCGGCGTCAAGCAGGGCTGCTGCGAACATCGGCCGTGCCGCGTCCGCACTCGGCGGGTGAAAGAGTGATGCCGCGGCGTCACGATACAGCCGTGACGCCTCGTGCTCGGCATCGTAGCCCGCGCCACCGGCGCATGCGAGTGCCACCTCCGCGGAGCGTCGAGCGAAGTCACCCGCGGCAAGGCGCGCACTCACGAGCCGCAGCCCCCAACCCGAGCCGTGATCGACGAGCTCGTCGAGGTCGCGTGTGACGGAATCGAGCTGCGCTTGGACCGCGATCTGTTCTCGCAGCGCGTCTGCCAGGCGGGTGCGGAACTCCGGCACGTCAGCGAGCGGACCGGCGGCTTTCGCGGAACGGCGATGACGGAGGCTCTGCGCGCCGACGGTAAGTGCGCGGGCGCCAACACCTGCGTACACAGACCCGATGAGCAGCTGGAAGCCGCTTGTGATCGAGAATGTGAGGAGATCGGTGTGCGGTCCCGGGGGTAACCGCCGCGCGACTCGCGAGGCGCTAATGCGCGCCCCATCGAGGATGGTTGCGCGACTGTGCGACGCCCGCATACCGAGCACATTCCAGTCGTCGGATGCCGTCACTCCGGGGTCCTCGCGCTCGATGAAACCGTAGACGAGTTCTGGAGCCTCGGGGTCGCTCCGGTCCATTCCATGCACGATGAGCCTGGTCCAGACCGGGGTCAGCGAGGTGAATATCTTCACTCCTGACAGACGGTACCCGCCGTCAGGCAGCGGCGTCGCTTCCGTCTTCGACCCCTGCAGCACAAAGTCATTTCCCGGTTCGCTGATGCCGAAACCGAAAATTTCTCCCGCGCCCGCCTCGGCGAAGACATACTCGAGCGAACGATCCCCACGTGCGACCATGCTCCGGATCACGGCGGTGCACATCAGGTGCATGTTCACCGCAAGCGCCGTCGCGGGTGCGGCCGTCGCGAGGCGCTGCTGCAACCTCGATACCTCGTTCATCGACAGCCCGGCGCCACCGAACTTCTCCGGGACGAACAGGAGCAGATACCCGCGGCTGCGCAGCTCCTCGAGATCCTCATCAAAGAAACGATTTTCGCGATCGTACACTCCTGCGCGATCCCGAAATCGATCGAGAAGCGCGTCGGGCAGATAATGCTCGGCGAGCTGGGTGTGCCGCGTCTCACGGTCAGTCATGTTGTCTCCTTACGCAGGATCACCGCGCCGTTGTGGCCGCCGAATCCGAATGAGGTCGAAAGCACCGTGCGTGCTTCGGATCGGCGCGCGGAACCGGTGACGAAGTTCCAGCCCGGAAATTCCGGGTGCTCGAGATTCACCGTGGGCGGGATGAGCCCGTCCGTAAGGGTCGCAACGGCGATAATCGCTTCGACGGCCCCCGCGGCTCCAAGCAGGTGGCCCGTGCTCGACTTCGTCGCCGTGATCGGGAGCTTTTTGGCGTGCTCCCCCAGCGCAGCTTCGAGGGCCCGCAGCTCTGCCGCATCACCGGCTGGCGTTCCTGTGCCGTGAGCGTTGATGTGGTCGATCTGTTCGGGTGAGCATTCCGCGTCGAGGAGGCACGCCGTCACCGCTTGCGCTGCGCCTCTGCCGTCGGGGTGCGGTGCGGTCGGATGGTGGGCATCGCTCGACGCACCAAACCCCGCGAGTTCCGCGAGGACGGTCGCTCCGCGGGCCTTCGCACTCGACGCAGACTCGACGAGAAGGGCAGCCGCGCCCTGCGCCATGACGAATCCCGACCGGTCACGATCGAACGGACGGCTCGCCGCCCACGGGCGATCCTCGTAGCCTGATGCAAGCGCACGAAGGTTTGCGTTGGAGGAGAGGTTGACCGCGTTGAGGCAGTCTTCCATACCGATCACGAGCACCGCGTCCGCGTAGCCGTGCCGCACGCGGCGGAGTGCCTCCCCGAGCCCGATCGCCGAGCTTGCGCAGGTGGCGCTCACCGCCTGCGCGGGCCCCAACATCCCATATCGTTGGCTGACGAGCGCTGCTGCGGCGTCGGGTGCGCCATAGACGGCGAGGGTGAGCGGCACCCCGCGCGGACCTTTCGCGTCGAGGGATCGGGTCGCGGCCTGCTGCGGGTCCACCGGTCCCGAGCCGGTCGCCGCGATCACCGCGGTGCGCTGCGGATCCCAGGGCAGCGGCTCTCCGGGAGCGTCGGCGCCGGCCTGCGCAAGCGCCTCGTCGGCAGCCGCGAGCGCCCAGTGCTGCACGGGGCTCAAGCGTCGAGCGAGTGTCGCGGGTACCGTCGAGGAGGGATCGAATCCGCGGACCTGACCGCCGATTCGCACGGGCAGCGGCCCGAATTCTTCCCCCTCAAGCACTTGGATCGCACTGCGTTCGTTCCGTGTGGCGGCCCACAACTGATCCGCACCGATCCCGCTCGGTGTCACGGCGCCCACGCCGGTGATCACGGCGCGGTGGAGATTTCTGTCGCCATTCACAGCCGCACCGCTAATCCGTCGCGTACGGCCTGCGCCACCTCGGTGCGCCTCACCTTACCGCCGACGGTCCGAGGAAACCGATCCAGCCGGTACCAGCGGGATGGGACGAACTGCGGTGCGAGCCGTTGCCGCGCATCCTCCTGCAGGTCGGTTTTCGCAGGAACCGCGCCTTCAGCGCCCTCGATAACAAGCGCTACAACGGCACCGAGTCGCGCATGATCAAGTGCCACGGCACACACCTCCGCAAGTCCCGGAATGCCGTCGAAAGCACGCTCCACCTCGGTGAGTGCCACCTTGTGGCCGCCCGTGATCGCGATGTCACCGGCCCGTCCGATGAGTTCGAGTTCGCCGTCGATGAGCCGAGCCTGATCGTGGACGGTCGCCCAGCCGTCCGCACCGCGCAGCACCTCGTCGGTGGTGCCTGGCAGATAGCCGTCCGAGCAGGCTGCGGCACGAATCCAGAGCGTCCCGGGTGCTCCAGGGGGTGTCTCGTTCCCGTCAACGTCACTGATCCGAGCCTCGATCCCATCGTAGAGAGCGATCCGCGATCCGCTTCCCGATCGGCTGTCGCCGATGAACCCGATCTCGGCGGCTCCGTAGTAGCTGATCACCCGAGCATCGGGGAGCACCGCCGCGAGCCCCCCGCGGAGCGAGTCGGGCAGGTGGGCACCACCGGTCACCACCAGGTCAAGGCCCTGGAAGCTTGTGGGATCCCTTCGCGCGGTATCAGCGAGCGCCTGCACGACCGCCGGCACCGCAACGACACGGGAAATCCCCTCGTCCATGATCCGACGCCCCAGCCCGACAGCCTCGAAACGATCTGCGAGGTGAGCCGACCCACCAGTCGCGAGACACTCGATCAGTGCGTAGAGAGTGAGGCTGTACGAGAGCGGACCCGGTGCGAGCGTCGCAACCCTAGGGAGCGGCTCGAGATAGGCGCTCGAGACCGCGACGTTCTCACGGTATTGCCGTCTCGTCTTCAGAAACGCCTTCGGGGCGCTCGTCGTGCCGGACGAGAAGAGGAGGAGAAATGCTTCGTCTCCGTCGCGAACCGCCGGGGCTTCGGACTTGGGGGCACGCGCCTCTACGTCCCGAAACTCTTCGAGGCTGACGACGGAACCGGTCCAGCCGCGCTCGGTGAGGCGGCTGGCAAGTTCGCGATCATCACTGACGACGAGACCGATTCCCGTCGCGATCACCACACGGACTCGGTGCTCAAGCGGCCACTGCGGGTCGAGGGTTGCGGACACCGAACGATGACCTGCCAGACCGGCGACGATGCGTGCCGCGTGGAATGCGGAGCGGACACTCACCGCGGTGATGGGGATGCCCCCGGTCTGGGCCGCGGGAAGCGGCGGTTCGCTTTGCGCTGCGTGGAGCTCGGAGACCGCGCCGTAAACGCTGCGCGAATCCTCGACCAAACCGGCGTAGTCCAGTCGACCCTCGGGGCTCACGATCGCGGCCTGTTCCGGGTGCCGAGCCGCCGTCGCGAGCACCGTCGCGGTCATCGGCATCGTGCGGATCCTCTCAACAGTTCTTATACCGGGTCTATCATATCCGGTTTCGGGATCAGCAACTCACTAGGGCTCCTGTGGGGCAAGGGCTCCGTCTGCGGGGCGAGCGACCGGAATGCGCGTCCCCGCGACCTGCTCTGCAACATCTGCCGCGATCCGCTCCGGGAAGAGCCCGGCATCTTCGAGCAGCTCCTCACGCGTGGCGTGGTCGAGAAACGCGTCCGGGGTTCCGAGCTCGCTCACCGCCGTATCCACCCCGGCATCTCGCAGGGCTTGGCGAATCCGAGTGCCAACGCCTCCGACCCGCGTCCCATCCTCCAGGCTGATCAACAGCCGGTGGCCGCGCGCCAGATCGACGACCTCATCGGCAACCGGCACCACCCACCGCGGGTCAATCACCGTCGAGGCGATGCCCCGATCCTCGAGCAGTTCAGCCGCCTCGAGCGCAATACGCGCCATCGGCCCCACCGCAACGAAGAGAACATCGACACCGGTTTCCGATTGCGCCTCGGCCACCGATTCCCGAAGCACGTCGACACCGCCGGCCAGGCGTCGAATCGCAGGAATCTCCGGTCCGACGTTCCCCTTCGGGTAGCGCACGACCGTCGGCCCAGTGTCGATCGTTACCGCTTCCCCGAGCTCCTCCCGCAGCGTGCGTTCGTCGCGCGGTGCCGCAATGCGGATGCCGGGCACCACCTGCAGGGTCGCGAGATCCCACACGCCGTTATGGCTCGCGCCGTCCGGCCCCGTGATACCCGCTCGATCCAGCACGAATGTGACTCCGGCGTGGTGCAGCGCGACATCCATGAGCAGCTGGTCGAACGCACGGTTCATAAATGTCGCATAGACGGCGACGACGGGGTGCAGGCCGCCATAAGCGAGCCCCGCCGCGCTCGCGACCGCGTGCTGCTCCGCGATTCCGACATCATAGACTCGGCTCGGGAACCGCTCAGCCAGGCCGTCCAGACCAGTCGGCGCGAGCATCGCCGCCGTGATTCCGACGATGCGGTCGTCCTGCTCAGCCAGTTCCACCAGGCGCTCGCGGAACACGCCGGTCCAGCTACGCTCCGACGACGCCTGAACCGGTGAGCCGCTGTCGGGGTCGATCCGCCCGATAGCGTGAAACTGATCAGCCGCATCGTTTTCCGCCGGCGCGTACCCGCGCCCCTTTTCGGTGATGACGTGTACGAGCGTCGGACGGCCATACCCCTTGGCCTGCCGCAGCGCCTCCTCGACGGCTTCGAGGTCGTGACCGTCGATCGGCCCCAGGTATTTGATGTCGAGGTTGGAGTAGAGGTCTTGGTTGCCGGAGGCGCGACTCGCAAGGCCGCGCATTGCTCCGCGGGCGGCCCGATACACGATCCGCCCCGGGCCGCCGAAGGCCGAGAAAAGTCGCTCGCTCCCTTCCTGCAGCCCGCGGTACCCTGACGAGATGCGCACCGAGTTCAGGAAGCGAGCCATCCCACCGATCGTCGGCGCGTAGGATCTGCCGTTATCGTTTACGACGATCACGAGGTTGCGATCATTGTCGTCCGTGATGTTGTTGAGCGCCTCCCACGTCATGCCGCCGGTGAGTGCGCCGTCGCCGACGACCGCGACGACGTGCCGGTCCGCTTGCGAGGGATCTGCTTGCGCGCGTCGAGCGAACGCGCGAGAAATGCCGTCCGCCCAGCTCAGCGAGGCGGAGGCGTGGGAGCTTTCCACGATGTCGTGCTCGGACTCCGCACGCTGCGGGTACCCCGCCAGACCGCCACGCTGCCGCAGCCTCGAGAAGTCTTTACGACCGGTCAGCAGCTTGTGCACGTAGCTCTGGTGCCCCGTATCGAACACGATCGGGTCACGGGGCGAATCGAACACACGATGCAGCGCGATGGTGAGTTCGACGACACCGAGATTCGGTCCGAGATGACCGCCGGTCTTCGCAACCTCCGCTATGAGGAACTCGCGCACTTCCGCTGCGAGCGTTCGACACTCCTCGGGTGTCAGAGCGTCGAGGTCGCGAGGATTCTCGATGCGATCAAGGATCGACACTCGCCACCTCAACTTTCTGCTCCGAATATCCGTACGCGGAGCATCGTTACAGTCTACTGAAGACGGAAGCGCCCCCGCTGCGCTGCACGCGGCGGGGGCGCTTCCGTCAGCGCGAAACTCAGACGAGCGAACGCAGCACGTACTGCAGGATGCCGCCATTTCGGTAGTAGTCAGCTTCACCCGGCGTATCAATTCGCACGACCGCGTCGAACTCGATAACCGAGCCGTCAGCCTTCGTCGCCGTGACCGCAACCGTCTTCGGGGTTTCTCCCTCGTTTAGTCGCGTGATCCCCGAGATGTTGAAGACCTCGGTGCCGTCGAGACCGAGCGAGTCGGCGCTCTCCCCAGCGGGGAACTGCAACGGCAGCACCCCCATACCGATGAGGTTCGAACGGTGGATGCGCTCGAAGCTCTCCGTGATCACGGCTTTGACGCCGAGGAGGCTGGTGCCCTTCGCCGCCCAGTCACGTGACGACCCCGAACCGTACTCCTTGCCACCGAGCACCACGAGCGGCACTCCTGCGGCCTGGTAGTTCTGCGCCGCATCGTACACGTACGCCTGCGGGCCGTCCGCCTGCGTGAAGTCGCGCGTGAACCCCCCTTCGACGTTGTCGAGGAGCTGGTTGCGGATCCGGATGTTCGCGAACGTTCCACGGATCATCACCTCGTGGTTGCCGCGACGGGAACCGTAGGTGTTGAAGTCCTTCGGCGCGATACCGTTCGCAACGAGGTACTGGCCCGCGGGGGTCTCCGCCTTGAAGCTACCGGCGGGGCTGATGTGGTCGGTGGTGACAGAATCGCCGAGCTTGAGCAGCACCCGCGCGCCCGAGATGTCCTCGACCGGTGCGGGCTGGAGCTCCATCCCGTCGAAGTACGGCGCCTTCCGAACATAGGTCGACGCATCGTCCCAGGCGAAGGTCTTCCCGTCAGGAGTCGGCAGCGAAGTCCAGTGCTCGTCGCCGTCGAACACGGTCGCGTACTTCGACGTGAACATGTCGGAGTCGATCGACTCGTCGGCGATCTTCTGCACCTCGATCGGGTCGGGCCAGATGTCGCGGAGGAACACGTCGTTGCCGGACTCGTCCTGTCCGAGCGCCTCATTCTCGAAGTCGAAGTCCATCGTCCCCGCGAGCGAGTATGCGATGACGAGCGGCGGGCTCGCCAGGTAGTTCATCTTGATGTCGGGGTTGATGCGCCCCTCGAAGTTTCGGTTACCCGAGAGCACTGCGGTGACCGCGAGGTCGTGGTCATTCACCGCCTGCGAGATCTCCTCGTTCAGCGGCCCCGAGTTGCCGATACAGGTGACGCAGCCGTAGCCGACGGTGTAGAAACCAAGCTTCTCGAGGTCAGCGTTCAGGCCGGACTTCTCGTAGTAGTCGGTGACGACCTTCGAGCCGGGAGCGAGCGTGGTCTTCACCCACGGCTTCGCCTTGAGCCCCTTCGCCGCAGCGTTCCGAGCGAGCACGCCGGCCGCGAGCATCACCGAGGGGTTCGAGGTGTTCGTGCACGAGGTGATCGACGCAAGCGTCACAGCACCGTGGTCGAGTTCGAACTCGCGGCCCTGCTGGTCCTTAACCTTCGCCGGGTTCGCGGCCTCCGCGTAGTTCTTGAGGTCGGCCTCAAACTGCGCCTTGGAACGGGAGAGCTCGATACGATCCTGCGGGCGCTTCGGCCCGGCGATCGAGGAAACCACGGTACCCAGATCCAGCTCGAGGTACTCGCTGAACTCAGGCTCTCGCGAGGGATCGTGCCACATGCCCTGCGCCTGCGTGTACGCCTTGACGAGCTCGATGTTCTCCTCGCTACGACCCGTGAGCCGCATGTAGTCGAGCGTGACGTCATCGACCGGGAACATCGCCGCGGTCGAACCGAACTCGGGGCTCATGTTGCCGATCGTGGCGCGATTCGCGAGCGGAACCGAGCTCACGCCTTCGCCGTAGAACTCGACGAACTTGCCGACCACGCCGTGTTCGCGCAGCATCTGCGTGATGGTGAGCACCACGTCCGTTGCGGTGACTCCCGCAGGGATCTGACCCGAAAGCTTGAAGCCCACGACGCGCGGGATGAGCATCGAGATGGGCTGACCGAGCATCGCGGCCTCCGCCTCAATGCCACCGACGCCCCAGCCGAGCACGCCCAGGCCGTTCTGCATCGTCGTGTGGGAGTCCGTGCCGACGCAGGTGTCGGGGTAGGCCTGCAGCACGCCCTCAACCTCACGCGCGAAGGTCACCCGCGCCAGGTACTCGATGTTGACCTGGTGCACGATGCCGGTCCCGGGCGGAACGACCTTAAACTCGTCGAAGGCTCCCTGGCCCCAGCGGAGGAACTGGTACCGCTCGCCATTGCGCTGGTACTCGATCTCAACGTTCCGAGCCGCCGCCTCCGGCGTTCCGTACACGTCCGAGATCACGGAGTGGTCGATCACCATCTCCGCCGGTGCAAGTGGGTTGATTTGGTCGGGGTTGCCACCCAGATCAACGACGGCCTCGCGCATCGTCGCGAGGTCGACCACGCACGGCACACCGGTGAAGTCCTGCATGAGCACGCGTGCCGGCGTGAACTGGATCTCGGTGTCGGGCTCCGCCGACGGCTCCCACCCACCGAGCGCTTCGATGTGGGCCCGCGTGACGTTCGCGCCGTCTTCGGTGCGCAAAAGGTTCTCAAGGAGGACCTTCAGGCTGTAGGGCAGGCGTTCGTGCCCGGGCACCTGATCGATGCGGTAGATCTCGTATTCCTTCTCGCCCACCGCGAGGGTGCGTCTCGCACCGAAGCTGTTGACCGCAGCCATGGCAGTTCCTCCACTCGTGTACCGACCGGCGCGCTGGGAGCCGCGCCCCGAGCCCATTTGTCTCGATGTCGAGATAATTCTACACCGTTTCGAGATGCCGCACGTTCACTCGGGAGTACCGTTTTCCCCAGTCGTGGAGCCGTTTCCCTGCCCCGAATCATCAGACGATTGACCGTTTCCGCCCGGCACGTTCTGCGCATCGGCTTCAGCCTGGGCCGCATCAACAGCGCTGCTGAGCCGGCCGAGTACGAGCCACGTGAGCAGCGCAGCCAAGGCAAACAGCGGAATGCCCATCAGCAGTCGGGCGAGCCCCAGCGCATCCGTTGCTGCAGGGTCCCCAGCTTGCGCAGCAAAATAGAGGGGCAGCTGAACGGCCAGACGGGCCGAAAACATCGCGATCCAGAGCAGCGTGCACCAGACGGCAGCGCGTCTCAACACCGGGACCTTTCGCCACGCGGTCAGGGATCCGCGCAGAAACCCGAGCAGCAGTCCGATCAGCGGCCAACCCACGAGCAGCGAGACCGTGTGGGCAACGATCCAGGCTCCGTTGATCCAGAAACCGGGAAGGAAGTAATCTTCGCCCCGGCCCGTGAACAACGTCACCGCAACGCACACGATGACGCCGAGCAGCCCTGAAATCGCGCCCTGCAGCGGCTCACGCCTCACAACCCGCCAGAGAAATGCCCCCACCGCGAGAACGAGTGGTGCAATCGCAGATACCCGAGCGTCGCGCGTCACAACATACGCAATGAGGTAGATCGTCGCGGGCAGCAGCGTCTCGACAACCCCTCGCCACCCGCCGATCGCCTCGAGCATGCCGCGCGCTGAGATCGCCTCACCCTGCAGCCCCGCCTCCACGACACGACCCAGGCCTCCGTTGGCCTGCCGTGCTCGAGGCTTTTCGTCGCCGCCGCCGTTCACGGAAGCGACGTTCTCAGCGGAGTCGTTCACGCGGACGTCGTACCAGGCCCGGGCGTACCCTGCTGCTGGACGCCGGCGGGCACGCGCAGCGGCAACAGTTCGCTCGGCGGCATCGGCTGGTCACCCCGCACCACCACGATCTCCCGGAACAGGTCGATCATCTCCGCGCGCGCCTCAGAATCGACGGCTGCACGGCCCATCACCGCACCGCGGAGCATCCACCGCGGGCCATCGACGGCAATGAACCGCGCGACGCGCTCGCCCGGCGTATCACCGGCCACCGGGGTCTTCACTAAGAGCTCAGTGCCGAGCGGACCCGACTCCTCAGCGGCCGTCCCGCCCTGAGCCGCCGCCTGCTGGGCGATCTCTCGACGTGCCGCGTTCCACAGCCCCGTCGACTTCGGAGCCGCAAACGCCTGCACCTGCAGCAGCGATCCCTGAAAATCAAGCGATACGGCAACCACCCGTTTCGTCCGCTCCTCGACCTCAAGCCGCAACTGCAGCCCCTCACGCGGCGCCACCTTCACTCCGCCGAGATCAACGTAGGGGCGCATCGCCGGCACCTCGCTCGCATCGAACGGCCCGGCCGTCGACCGATCCTCAGGTGCCGACTTCGTCTCGTCGACCTCCGGAGCCTCCGCCTCACGAAGCTCAACCTCGTCGGCGCTCTTGTGTTCCTCGCTCATAGCCCTGACATCTCCTCATATCTCGACCGCAGCGGCGGCCTCATCGATCCCGTGCGGCCGACTCAGCCGCGAACGCCCGTCGAACCAAACCCTGCCGCGCCGCGCCCGCTCTCCGGCAGCCGTTCAACCTGAACAAATTCGGCCCGAGAAACCGGCATCACGATCAACTGGGCGATCCGGTCCCCCACCTCGATCGCGAACGGCTGCGACACGTCGGTGTTGAGCAGCGACACCTTGATCTCACCCCGATACCCGGCATCAACCGTCCCGGGCGAGTTCACCACGGTGATCCCATGCTTCGCGGCGAGACCGCTACGGGGCACTACAAACGCGGCATAGCCCTCCGGCAGCGCGATCGCGACACCCGTACCGACCAGAGCTCGCTCACCCGGCCCGAGGGTGACCGCCTCGGCAGCACGCAGATCCGCACCCGCATCATCCGCATGGGCATAACTTGGCGGACGCTCCGCCACAATCGGGATTTCGACGACATCACTCACCCGGACAGGCTACCCGATCCCGCACTGCAGGAGATGCGAAGGTCCCGGCGACCATAATGGAACCATGAACTCCGTCGCAACGGCCCCCGCATACCGGGAACGGCTCGTCCCCGGTATCGGGCTCTTCGCCGCCTGCCTCCTCATCGTCCCCGCAGTCGCTCTGATCCTCGTCCCCGTCGCCGCACCGCTCGCGATCCCCGTCAGCATCAGCGTGTACGTGCTGCTCGTAATCGCGCTGCTCCTACTCAGCCCGACGATCCGCGTCGCCGGCGGAATCCTCTACGCAGGCCGCGCCCAGATCCCCGTCGAACAGCTCGGCGAGATCGAACTCCTCGGCGCACAAGCACTGCGAGAAGCAATCGGCCCGAACCTCGACGCCCGAAGCTACCTCGTCATCCGCGGCTGGATCCATCGCGGCGTACGCATCACCAACATCGACCCCGCCGACCCCGCCCCCTACTGGATCATCACCAGCCGGCGACCACAAGCACTCGCGGAAGCCATCGAAGGATCACATCCCGCCGCGAGCTGAAACGCTCGCGCGTTTCAGCCGGCGCATTCCGCCACCCCGCGCTCCGCTCCGTGGGCTGCCGCCGTGGGCGGCACCGCTGAATGCATATAAAACGCTTTCGCGTTTTACCCTGCGCATTCCCGACGCAGTAGCGTCGGCGCGGAATGCCTTGAAACGCTCGCGCGTTTCAGCCGGCGCATTCCGCGCACACCGGGCCGAGGTCGGTCTCGTGATCGACCTGGGAGCGGTGGCGCACCAGGAAACAGCTCACGCAGGTGAACTCGTCCGCCTGCTGGGGCAACACCACGACATCGAGCTCGACATCGGAAAGATCCGAGCCGCCGAGGTCGAAACTCGGGTTATCCGCATCATCCGCGTCAATGGATGAGGCACCCTTCGCCGTACCGCGCTCCTTCAGAGCCTCAATGGACTCCGCAGTCTCCTCGTCGGACTTTCGCGGTGCGTCGTAATCGGTAGCCATTCTCTCCTGCGTCCCCCTGCGTTCCGGCGTCGTTCTCGACCCAGTCGTTATTGTGAGCGGCCATAGTCTGCCCCATGACTCCCGCTCGACGCAAACCGTCAGGCTGTGATTCACCTGAGGGCGAAAACCCCCGAGCCCCGTTTCTGCACGCGCCCGGGTCAATACGGAGCAGCAGCCTACTGCTGTGGCACGCTGGTTGGCACGCGCGGCTAGCGAGCATGAGAAGAGGGATGGCAGCAGTATGAACGAATTGCGATTTGTGCGACGCGACGACCTCGCCCTGGTCCTTGCGAACGATGAGGGGCAAGAATTCCGTCTCGTCGTCGACGACGCCGTGCTCGCGGAGCTGCGTCACCTAAGCCGACGCGAACGAGAACCCGGCCGGATTCAGCCGCGTCAGATCCAGGCACTCATTCGTGCGGGTCGAACCCGCGCCGAAGTGGCCAAGGAGACCGGCCTCGACGAGGCGGACATCGAGCGCTACGAAGAGCCCGTGCTCGCGGAACGCCGGTACATCATCGAGCGCGCCCACGCCGTCCCCGTGCGCGTCGAGGCTCACGACGATGAGCAGCAGCGCTTCGGCACGGTTATCGCGGACCGACTCAGCGCGCTCGACTCTGAGGTCAGCGAGTGGGACTCGTGGAAAGAGGATGAGGCCGGCTGGATGGTCGCGCTCGAGTTCATTTCGCGCGAGACCGCACACCGCGCCGTGTGGGCGTTCGATCACCGGAAGGGGCAGCTCGCGCCAGTCACTGCGGACGCGGTGAACCTTTCCAAGCAGGGTGAAGTCGGCGACCGGCTCATCCCCAAGCTCCGTGCAGTCGACGACACGGAGGCGCGGGGGCGTTTCGACTCCGGAGCCTTCGATGCTGCCGAACTCGATGCCGAGGAACTCGACGAAACCGGACCAGCTCACCGCACCGCACCGGCACCTCAGACAGCTGCACCGCAGACACCTGCACCCGCGTCGACGTCCTCGCCACGGTCTGACGAGGATTCAGACGCAGAATACGAGCGCATCCGGGAGATCGAACAGCGCGCTGTGAAAACGGAAGACTCGGATACTGACCTCAGTCAGACGGCAGACCTGCTTGACGCACTCCGGCGGCGCCGCGGAGAACGCGAGCGAAGCTCCGACGAGCGCGCCCCCTCAGACGTTCCGGGCGACGCCACACCCCTCGTGCTCCCTGCGCCCCCCGCGCCGCCGGCGGAGAACGCAGCCACACCCTCGAGTCCCCGAAGCATCTGGGCAGCCGGCGGGGTTTCACGCGAAGCCACCGAGGAACGGCACTCCGAAGCCGAAGACCCCTCACCAAAGGAAACCGAGAAGTCGGAGCGACCAGAACCGTCTCGAAAGGGTCGCGCGTCAATCCCCAGCTGGGACGACATCCTCTTCGGCACACGCAGCGACGATGACCCGGCGTAGGTAGCCTACGGCCGCCCTGTGCGCGGCTGCCCTGTGCGCGACTACCTAGTGCGAGACTTCGCTGTCGCGGTGACCGCTGCGACGAATCCACTTCCGACGAGCGCGCCACCCAGCACAATCGGGATCCCTCGTTCGTCGTCGCTGAACGACCCGTGCTGCCCGATCATCGCACGCGAACGCGGGTCATCTTCGGCGCTGTAATACGCGACCGGCTTCCGTGCAGCAATCAGCACGTCGCCAAGCCGTGGCAGAACCTCAGGCGCTACCTCGCCGAATGCGCCACTGGCGACCGCCTCGTCCCGGGTGGCAACCCATGCCCGATCGCGCTCTGCCGTGGCCCACTTCGCTGCGATGGCCGCAGCGTCGACGCCGTCCTCAAGATAGAGCGACCGGAACCTCGGTTCACCCCCGATCTGCGCGACCCCTTCGATGAGCGAGGGGTCAGCATCAAGCATCACCTGTCGCTCGGGTGGCACGTCGATGATCCCGTGATCCGCAGTCACCACGACGCCGACATCTCCCGGCAGAGTCATGAGCAGGTCCGCGAGCGCTGCGTCGAGAGCCTCCAACCGACGCACCCAAGATTCTCCCTGCCAGCCGTGCTCATGAGCCACGCGGTCCAGCTCGTCCACGTACAGGTACGCCACGATGGGCTCCCGTTCCCGCAACAGCGTCGAAGCGATCGCGAAGCGATCCTCGATGCGCTGGCCACCGTGATACTCTGCGCCGCGCAGGATCGCCTCCGTCAGTCCGCCGGTCGCGTGCGCCGGTCGTCCGATGACCACCGGGCGCGCACCGATTCGATGCGCCTCGACGAACAGCGGGTCCGCGCGCTGCCAGGCAGCCCGGTCCGTGATCCCGGCCCAGTCCTTGAGGGTCGTCACCAACCCGAGTTCGGGATGCCGGATTCGATAGCCGATGAGCCCGTGCGTTCCCGGCAGAGCGCCGGTCGTGATCGTCGTAAGCGCCGCGCCGGTGGTCGACGGTGCGACAGTCTCGAACCGACGGCGCGGCAGCCGTGCCAGCGTCGGGGCGTGACCCGCGCGCGCGCCGAGGTTCGCGTGGCCGAGACCGTCAACAACGACAAGAACGAATGAGCGCAGCGGCGGAAGCAAGTCAGAGTCGGCGAACGCCACGGCGGGCGGCGGCTCGACGCCGAGCCCCCGGGCGACCGCTGCGATGCCGGCCGGCAGAATCGCCGCCAGCCTCGCACCGTTGTCGGCTGGCGTCGGTAGCATATTGACCATTATGACCGAAGCTCCCGGAGACGATCAGCACCCCCCTATCTCTGGTGACGCAGAGCCGGGTTCCGCCGTGACCGAAGTGGTCGCGCATGAGCTGCCGGGCGAGCGTATCGAAGACGTGGACATCACGAACGAGATGGAGGGATCGTTTCTCGAGTACGCCTACTCGGTGATCTACTCCAGAGCGCTCCCCGATGCACGTGACGGCCTCAAGCCCGTCCAACGTCGCATCCTGTTTATGATGACCGACATGGGCCTTCGCCCTGATAAGGGCCACGTCAAGTCGGCTCGAGTGGTCGGCGAGGTCATGGGCAAACTCCACCCTCACGGCGACTCCTCTATCTACGATGCGCTCGTCCGCCTCGCTCAGAGCTTCGCCCTGCGACTCCCGCTCGTCGACGGGCACGGTAATTTCGGCTCGCTCGACGACGGCCCCGCTGCCTCGCGGTACACGGAGGCACGGCTCGCGGGCGCCGCGCTCGCCATGACCGAGTCCCTCGACGAGGATGTCGTCGACTTTGTACCGAACTACGACAACCAGATCATGCAGCCGGACGTGCTGCCCGCTGCGATCCCGAATTTGCTCGTCAACGGAGCGAGCGGTATCGCAGTCGGCATGGCCACGAACCTTGCACCGCACAACCTGCTCGAGGTAGTGGAAGGCGCAAAGCACCTGCTCCGGCACCCCGAGGCGTCGGTGGAAGACCTCATGGAGTTCATCCCCGGCCCCGACCTCCCGGGCGGCGGCATCATCGTCGGCCTCGACGGGGTGAAAGACGCGTACCGTAGCGGCCGCGGCGCGTTCCGCACCCGCGCCAAGGTGGCCGTCGAACAGTTGACGCCGCGCCGCACGGGCCTCGTGGTCACTGAGCTCCCGTATCTCATCGGACCCGAGCGAGTCATCGAGAAGATCAAGCAGGGGGTGGAGGCCAAGAAGATCTCCGGCATCACCGACGTCGTAGATCTCACCGACCGTAAGAACGGCCTCAAGCTTGTGATCACGCTCAAGACCGGTTTCTCGCCGGACGCCGTGCTCGAGCAGCTGTACCGGGCCACCCCGCTCGAAGATTCGTTCAGCATCAACTCCGTCGCGCTCGTCGACGGCCAGCCGCAAACCCTCGGGCTGCGCGAGATGCTGCGCGTCTTCCTCGACCACCGCATCTCAGTAGTCACGCGACGCTCTGAATTCCGTCTGCGCAAGCGGCGCGAACGGCTGCACCTCGTCGAGGGGCTCCTCATCGCGATCCTCGACATCGACGAGGTCATCCAGCTCATCCGCACGAGCGACGACGCCGAGGCCGCACGCACCCGCCTCATGCAGGTGTTCGATCTCTCGGAGCTGCAGGCAGAGTACATTCTCGAACTTCGACTGCGGCGCCTCACGAAGTTCTCGCGGGTCGAACTCGAGGCGGAGCGCGACGAGCTGCAAGCTGAAATCGAACGGCTGCTCGAAATTCTCGGCAGTCAAGAACTGTTGCACGGCGTTGTTGCAGACGAGCTCGATGCGGCCGCCGAGGCGTACGGCACGCCACGGCGCACGCTCCTCACAGGGGCAGTCGCTAGACCGACCCGAACCAAGGCCGCCGCGTCGCTCGAGGTCGCCGATACCCCGTGCACGGTGCTGCTTTCAGTGACGGGGCGGGCTCTGCGAATCGACCGCGACCCTGACGCGGAGCAGCGCCCTCGAGGCACCTCACGGGCCACGAAGCACGGCGCCATCCGAGCTTCGGCGGACGGCACCGTCCGCGGAGAGTTCGGGGCGATCCTCACCGACGGCACCCTCCACCGGTTCACCCCCGTGGATCTGCCGCTCGTCCCGGCCGCATCGATCGCCTTCTCCGCGGGAGTCAGGTTCACCGACTACCTCGGCCTCTCGGACAGGAAGCTCAGTGTCGTCGGTATTGTGGCGCTCGACGCTGAGTCTGAAGCGGCTGCGCCACCGCTCGGGCTCTTTACCGCGCTCGGCACGGTGAAGCGGGTTCACCTCAACGACCTGCCCGCCAAGCCCTCCTTCGAGGTCATCGGTTTGAAGCCGGAAGACCACCTTGTCGGCGCATTCCCCGCCGCTGACGAGTCGGAATTCGTGGCGATCAGCAGCGACGCACAGTTGCTGCGCTTCCCGGCGAGTGCCGTCCGCCCACAGGGACGCCCGGCCGCCGGTATGGCGGGTATACGGCTTGCGGGTGACGCCCGAGTCGTGTTCGCCGGGGCAATCCCGCCGGGAGCTGAGGCGCGAGTCGTCACGGTCGCCGACAGTTCGATCACACTCCCCGGCACCGACGTCGCCACCGCGAAGGTGACCGACTGGTCCGAGATCCCCGCGAAGGGTCGCGCCACGGGTGGTGTGCGCGTGCAACGATTCCTCAAGTGGGAGGATCAGATCGCGTGCGCCTGGGTCGGTGTCGAAGAGCCGCGCGCGCTCGCCGCCGACGGGACCGCGCGCAAGCTGCCCAGCGATCTTGGAAAGCGGGACGGGTCAGGCACGCCGATCGACGGGTCCGCCGCTTTCATCGGTGCGGCCCCGTAACGGGGCGTGAACAGGGAAGGGCCTTAGGCGTCGATCCGGTCACGGTCGAGATCATCGGCGTTGTCGACGATGAATTCCTTTCGCGGGGCCACCTCGTTACCCATCAGGAGCTCGAAGATCTGTGCAGCCGCGTGGGCATCCTCGACTCGCACCCGACGCAGCGCGCGGCGGGAGCGATCCATCGTGGTTTCAGCGAGCTGATCAGCGTCCATCTCACCGAGCCCCTTGTAGCGTTGAATTGGGTCGAGGATCTTCTTCCCCCGCCGGCGAAGGTCGGCGAGGAGCTCGGACAACTCGCGTTCGCTGTACGTGTAAATGACGTCGTTTGGTTTCCTGCCGGGGTTCTGCACGATGACTCGGTGCAGAGGTGGCACGGCCGCGTAGACTCGGCCAGCCTCGAGCATGGGCCGCATGTAGCGGAAAAACAGCGTGAGCAAGAGCGTTCGGATGTGCGCACCATCCACATCGGCATCGCTCATGAGAATCACCTTGCCGTAGCGGGCGGCGGCCAGGTCGAAATCTCGGCCTGAGCCGGCGCCGATCACTTTGATGATCGCTCCGCACTCGGCATTGTTAAGCATCTCCGCGACCGACGCCTTCTGCACGTTCAGGATCTTCCCCCGAATGGGTAACAGCGCCTGAAACTCACTGTCGCGCGCGGGGCGCGCCGTACCAAGCGCGCTATCGCCCTCGACGATGAAGAGTTCAGTCTCGGCCACATTCTTCGAGCGGCAGTCGATGAGCTTCGCCGGAAGCGAGGAGCTCTCGAGGGAACTCTTGCGTCTGGCCGTATCTCGTTGTGCGCGCAGAGCGATACGGGATTTCATCTCGGAGACCATCTTCTCCAAGAGCGTCGCAGTCTGGGTGCGATCCTGTTTTTTTGTAGATTCGTACCGTTCCGTCAGACCACTCGTAATCGCTCTCGCCACGATGGAACGAACCGCGGCCGTACCGAGCACCTCCTTCGTCTGGCCCTCGAACTGCGGTTCGGGCACGCGTACCGTGACCACCGCGGTGAGGCCGGTAAGGAGGTCGTCCTTTTCTGGCTTATCGGTTCCTGCCTTCAGTTTCCGCGCATTCTGCTCGATCTGCTTCCGGAAGAAGCGCGTAAGCCCCTGCTCGAATCCGCTGAGATGCGTGCCCCCTTTCGGGGTCGCGATGATATTCACGAAGCTCTGGATCTCCGTGTCGTATCCGGTTCCCCAGCGCAGGGCGATATCCACGTCACAGCGCCGCTCAACCTCACGGGGCACGAGCGCCCCGCTGACGTCGTCCATGACCGGTACAGTCTCCGTGAATGTCGCACTGTCCGCAATCCGCCAGGTGTCGGTGATCGGCGCGTCGACCGCGAGGAAGTCGACGAACTCCGAAAGCCCACCCTCGTAGGAAAAGCGATGCACGGCGGGCGCACCACCCTCATCGAGCGACTCGGGCCGCTCATCCTGAATCGAGATCGTTAAGCCTGGAACGAGGAAGGCGGTCTGCCGCGCACGTCCGACAAGAGCGTCGAGCTCGAACTGAGCGGTAGCCAAGAAGATCTGGGGATCCGCCCAGTAGCGAACCCTCGTACCGGTGACGCCCTTGCGGGTTTTTCCGACCTCCCGCAACCGAGAAGACTCCTCGAACGGCGTGAACGGACTGTCTGGACCATCCCCGTCGAAAACGCCCGGCTCCCCGTGACGGAAGGACATCGCCCACGTTTTCCCGTCACGATCAACCTCCACGTCAAGACGTGAGGAGAGCGCGTTCACGACGGAGGCTCCCACGCCGTGAAGACCGCCGGAAGAGGTGTACCCGCCACCCCCGAACTTTCCGCCGGCGTGCAGTTTGGTAAAAACGAGTTCGAGCCCGGTGAGCCCGCTCTTCGGTTCGACATCCACCGGGATCCCGCGCCCGCGGTCCGCAACGGTGACGCTCCCGTCGCGATGCAGCGTGATTTCAATCCCGTCGCCGTGACCGGCGAGCGCCTCATCGACGGAGTTGTCGATGACCTCCCAGAGGCAGTGCATCAACCCGCGCGAATCCGTCGTACCGATATACATGCCCGGACGCTTGCGAACCGCCTCGAGCCCTTCGAGGACGGTGAGGTGTCGCGCGGAATAACTCGAGTCTGCCACTGCTGGAATCTCCTTTAGCTCGACGACCGTTCAACCCTAGGCCACTGAACCGAAATCGACGCGACCCCCGTCGGCGCGTGCGAATTCAGGCTCCGCAGGCTACGCGTTCAGCGAACCGCAGCCTGCGTACCGGGAGAACATGCTTGTATGGAGGGGAATTCAATTTGGAACATGACGAACGGGAGGTAGCCATGACGACGCTGGCGCACGAACGCACCGACGGCCTCGAGGCCACCGAAGTCGAAGCGGCAGATCGCCCGCTCAGCGCGCTCGATCGCTGCGACAGCTGCGGTGCGCAGGCCTACGTCCGAGCGATTTTGGGCGGGAGCGAGCTCCTGTTCTGCGCTCACCACGCCAAGAAGCACGAAACGAAGCTGCGGCCCATCGCAGAGGCGTGGCATGACGAAAGCCACAAGCTGCACGCTTGATCTTGACTCATAGAAAAGCCCCGGCCGCGGCCGGGGCTTTTCTATTGTGCTTACTCCAAGTAGTCTCTGAGCTGCTGCGACCGGGACGGGTGGCGCAGCTTCGCCATCGTCTTCGATTCGATCTGGCGAATTCGCTCACGCGTGACACCGAAGGTATCGCCGATCTGATCGAGGGTCTTCGGCATGCCATCGCCCAGCCCGAACCGCATGCGGATCACACCGGCTTCACGCTCTGACAGCGAGTCGAGCAGCTGTTCGAGCTGCTGCTGCAGCATCGTGAACCCGACAGCGTCGGCCGGCACGACCGCTTCGGTGTCCTCGATGAGGTCGCCGAACTCGCTGTCGCCGTCTTCGCCCAGCGGGGTGTGCAGCGAAATCGGCTCGCGCCCGTACTTCTGTACCTCGACAACCTTCTCGGGGGTCATGTCGAGCTCTCGGCTCAGCTCCTCCGGGGTGGGTTCGCGGCCGAGATCCTGCAGCATCTGGCGCTGCACGCGGGCGAGCTTATTGATCACCTCGACCATGTGCACTGGGATACGGATCGTTCGCGCCTGGTCGGCCATGGCTCGTGTGATCGCCTGCCGGATCCACCACGTCGCATACGTTGAGAACTTGAAGCCCTTCGTGTAGTCGAACTTCTCGACCGCACGAATCAGGCCCAGGTTGCCCTCCTGGATCAGGTCCAGGAACTGCATGCCACGGCCCGTGTAACGTTTCGCCAGCGAAACCACGAGTCGCAGGTTCGCGCCGAGCAGATGGCTCTTCGCCCGTTGCCCGTCGCGGGCGACCCATTTCAGCTCGCGCACGAGCTTCTTTGGAAGGTCCTTCTCCGTGGCAAGCTTCTCCTCCGCAAAGAGGCCGGCCTCGATGCGCATTGCGAGTTCGACCTCTTCTGCGGCGTTCAGGAGCGCAACCTTGCCGATTTGCTTGAGGTAATCCTTCACCGGATCCGCGGTGGCACCGGGAATCGCGGTCGCCGCCGTGGGAACGTCCTCCTCATCGGAGGCCTTCAGTACGATTGCGCCCGTCGGCAACGGCTCGTCCGCAGCGCGAGAGGATTTGTCATCATCCTTCTCGTTCTCGGTCGCCGCGTCCTCGTTCTCGAGCTCTTCGGACTCGGCCGTCGCGAGATCCTCCTCGATCCCGGTGGCCTTCGCCCGTGCAGTCGTCCGCTTGGCAGGCGCCTTCTTCGCAGGAGCCTTCGTCGCCGCAGTTTTCGCAGCGGGCTTCTTTGCAGCGGGTTTCTTCGCTGCGGCTGTCTTCGCCGCCGTTGTTTTTGCGGCGGCCTTCTTCACAGGGGCCTTCTTCGCGGCAGCCTTCTTCGGCGCTGCCTCTTCCGCAACCGCGCCGGCCTCGGGCGCCTGAGCGCTCTCAGTAGCCTTCTTCGCAGTCGAACGAGTTGTGGTCGTGGTTTTCGTTGCCACGCATCCGCCTCTCTGTATCTGGAGTCCGCTGGCACTCGCGAGTCTCTCCGAAACAAGTGCCCACAGCATGAAAACCCATGTCAAGTCCTTGCTATTCCCGCGGTGCGGAAATCTCGCCGGATTGACTGGGCTCGGTCCTCTATTATTGCACGCTCTGCGGGGACAAACTGACGCTCACTGTGAGGAACCCGCACGCACTGAGAATTAGAAGGGCCCTTCTCCGGGATCCTCTTCCTTCCGACCTTGCCTCTCAGCTAGGAATCGCTCGAGCTCGCTTGCGATCTGATCGGCCGTCGGAATCGTGCCGTCTTCTCGTATGAGCGGAGACTGAGCGCCGCGATCCTCCATATAGGCGTCATAGCGTTCCTCCAGCGTGCGCACCATCTCCTGGGATTCGTCGCTGCTTCCGACCTGCTCATCGAGCTTCGCACGGAACTCGCGAGAGGCGTCGCGGAGCCCGCCCGCGGGAAGAATCAGCCCGGTGGCTGCCATGATCCCGTCCAACGCAGCAAGTAACGCATCTGGGTAGTCCGCATTTGCGAGGTAGTGAGGGATCAGATAGGCGAACCCCGCGACTTCCTCCCCCAGCGAGTGGAGTCGATACTCGAGTACGTGGGACGCCGAAGCGGAGATCCGCGTCATAGGTCGCCACACTGACCTCGCGTCGATGAGGTCGTCACGCGACCCACTCACGGTCGCCACGGTCGGGCGCGTGTGCGGCACCGGCATCGGAAACGCGTGCGACCACACGGTCACGGACACCTCGAATTCGTGCACAAGCAGCAAGACGGTATCGATGAAGTGGTCCCACTTGAAGTCCGGCTCATACCCGCTCAGAACGAGGAATGGGGCACCAAGCTCATCCCGCGCGAGGGCGAGGACGAGCTCTTCGGGCGCGTAGTCGACGAGGTGATCGCCGTCGAATGTGATGAGCGGGCGGCGGGCACGGTAGTCGACGAGGAGGTCGGCGTTGAACCGCACGAGCTCCTCGGGTTCACAGTGGGCCCAGAGGTGCTCTTCCAACTGGGAGACCACACCCCCGGCGTCGCTGAGCCCCTCCATCGCCACCACAAGCGGGATGCCACGGGGCACGCGCGCACGCCGATCCGCGTAGTCGGCGGAAAAGATGGAGTCATTCACACCACCCATCCTACGAAGTTCATCGGTGGCGGATGCGAGTTCGGGTGACGCCGTGAGCGAACCGACGGTGAAGCCCCGCGGGCAGCGAGCGATGAGTAGTAGTGTTGATGAAGTGCGTCCAAGACCACATGGGCGCCTCGATTCTATGCGAACGATCCGAGGGAGATCCCACTTGGCTGATCAGCAGTTTGACATTGTCGTGCTTGGCGGAGGAAGTGCCGGGTACGCGACCGCGATCCGTGCGACGCAACTCGGCATGAGTGCCGCAGTCATTGAGAAGGACAAGCTCGGAGGCACCTGCCTGCACCGCGGCTGTGTCCCGACCAAGGCGCTCTTGCACGCTGCGGAAATTGCGGATGTTGCGAACTCCGGTGAACGGTACGGCATTCTTTCGAGTGTCTCGGGCGTCGATATCGCTGGCGTCACGAAGTTCCGCGAGAACCTGGTCTCCGGGAAGTTCAAGGGCCTGCAGGGACTGCTGAAGGCAAACGGCATCACGGTGATCGAGGGCGCGGGCCGTCTGGTCGCGCCGAACACCGTGCAGGTGGGTGATGATCGCGTCGTTGGAAAGCACGTCGTGCTCGCCACCGGCTCCTACTCCCGGTCCCTCCCCGGCCTGGAGATCGGGGGCCGAGTGATCACCAGCGAGCACGCCCTCGAGCTGCAGGAGACACCGAAGAGCGTCATCATTCTGGGTGGCGGTGTGATCGGCGTCGAGTTCGCGAGCGTGTGGCGTTCGTTCGGTGCCGAGGTCACGATCGTCGAGGGGCTCCCCCACCTCGTTCCCAACGAAGAGGAGTCGGTATCGAAGCAGCTCGAACGCGCCTTCCGCAAGCGGAAGATCGCGTTCAAGCTCGGGGTTCGCTTCCAGGGCGTAACCCAGGACGAGAACGGTGTGACGGTGACGCTCGAAGATGGCACGACGCTGTCTGCAGACTACCTACTCGTCGCGGTCGGCCGTGGCCCTGCAACCGCCGGCAACGGGTTCGAGGAACTCGGACTTGAAATGGATCGCGGCTTCGTCATCACGAACGAGCGACTCGCGACGAATCTGCCGGGCGTGTACGCGGTCGGCGACATCGTCCCCGGACTGCAGCTCGCGCACCGCGGCTACCAGCAGGGAATTTTCGTCGCCGAGGAGATCGCCGGACTGAATCCGGTCGTCGTCGAGGACGTGAATATCCCGAAGGTCACGTACTGCGACCCCGAGGTGGCGTCCGTTGGGCTCACCGAGGCGAAGGCGAAGGAGAAGTACGGCGAGGAGAATGTCACCGCGTACGAATACAACCTCGCAGGAAACGCGAAGAGCTCCATCCTTGGAACTGCTGGATCAGTCAAGGCGGTTCGCGTCAATGACGGCCCGGTGGTCGGCGTGCACATGATCGGCGCCCGCGTGGGTGAGCTGGTTGGGGAAGCACAGCTGATCGTGAACTGGGAGGCGACGCCCGAAGATATTGCGCCGCTCATCCACGGGCACCCCACGCAGAACGAAACCATCGGCGAGACCATGTTAAAGCTCGCCGGCAAGCCGCTGCACGCCATCTGAGCGCGCCCACAGACTTTACAGACGAAACAGGAGAAACACGATGAGTGAATCGGTAGTGCTCCCCGCACTGGGTGAGAGCGTCACCGAAGGGACGGTCACCCGCTGGCTGAAGAACGTCGGCGACACCGTCGAGGTCGACGAGCCGCTGCTCGAAGTGTCGACCGACAAGGTCGACACCGAGATCCCTTCGCCGGTCGCCGGTGTGCTCGAGGAAATCCTCGTGCAGGAGGACGATACCGCCGAGGTTGGCGCGGTCCTCGCAAAGATCGGCGATGGCAGCGGGCAGGGGGCGGCACCTGCAGCACCCGCGCCTGTCGAAGAGCCCGCACCCGCCGCGGCTGAAGCTCCGGCCCCCGCTCAGTCAGCGGCCCCGGCAGCCTCCGCTCCGGAACAATCCGAGGGATCTGCGGAGGCCGGCGAGGGCGAGACTGTCACTCTGCCGTCGCTCGGCGAGAGCATCACCGAGGGAACGGTAACGCGCTGGCTCAAGGAGGTCGGCGACACAATCGAGGTCGACGAGCCACTGCTCGAGGTGTCGACCGACAAGGTTGACACCGAAGTGCCCTCGCCTATCGCCGGCGTCGTGCAGGAGATCTTCGTGCAGGAGGACGAGACCGTCGAGGTCGGCGGCGCACTCGCGCGCGTCGGCAGCGGCGCACCGGCTCCCGCGGCAACACCTGCAGCACCCGCGGCACCCGCAGCAACACCTGCAGCCCCCGCTGAGGCACCCGAGCCCGAAGCAACGCCGGCACCGGCACCAGCCGCAGCGCCCGCAGCGGAAGCCCCTGCCGCACCCCAGGCTCAGTCCGGATACGTCACCCCGATCGTGCGTAAACTCGCAAACGAACGTGGCGTGGATCTTTCCACGGTCACGGGAACCGGCGTCGGCGGTCGCATTCGTAAGGAAGACGTCCTGGCTGCTGCGGCGCCGGCATCGGCTTCGGTACCCGCCGCAGTTTCGGTCGAGGCTTCGGCGTCGCAGGAGCCGCACGAGGTCTCGCCGTTGCGCGGCACGACGCAGAAGATGAGCCGGCTGCGGAAGGTTATTGCGGAGCGAGCCGTCGCCTCACTCCAGGAGACTGCGCAGCTCACCACGGTCGTCGAGGTCGATGTGACGCGGGTCGCGCAGTTCCGCCAGGCCAAGAAGGATGAGTTCCTTCAGAAGACCGGCACGAAGCTCTCCTTCCTTCCGTTCTTCGCGCTTGCCGCGGCGGAAGCGCTGCAGTCGTACCCGATCATCAACTCGACCGTGGAGGGCGACTCGATCGCGTACCCCGAAAGCGAGAATCTGAGTATCGCGGTGGACACGGAGCGGGGACTGCTCACTCCCGTGCTGCGCGATGCAGGGTCAAAGAACCTCGCTGAAATTGCTGCGGGAATTGCAGACCTCGCGCAGCGCACACGGGACAACAAGCTGACCCCGGACGAGCTCATGGGCGGAACCTTTACGCTCACGAACACGGGTTCTCGTGGTGCCCTCTTCGACACCCCGCTGGTGTTCCTCCCGCAGAGCGCAATCCTTGGAACGGGCGCCGTGGTGAAGAAGCCCGCCGTGGTGTCGGGGCCGGATGGTGACGCGATTGCGATCCGTTCGACGGTCTATCTCGCGCTCTCCTACGACCACCGAACGATCGACGGGGCCGACGCGGCTCGTTTCCTCGGCCAAGTCAAACAGCGCCTTGAGTCGGGGCGCTTCGAAGGCGATCTCGGGATCTAATCGCGCGAGCCTTCTTGTCTAGGTCAGGCCCGTCGCTCCTCACGGAGCGGCGGGCCTGTTCTTGTTCGTGCGGTGCCACCGGCGTAAGACGTCTTCGGATGGCGTGGGCGAGCGTTTCGAGCGCGCCGTGCGCAGACCAGTCCCGGCCATGTAGCGAGGCCGTGATCTCCATCACTGCTTCAGTGGCCGCCTCCAGCACGAGCGCACCACCACCGATTCCATCCCACGTGCTGATGAGACGCCGCAACGTCTCCACGGGAACACCCAGCGCGGCGCAGCTGCGGTCGTGTCCACGACGCAAATGCCTCGCGAACCGAATGGCATCGCCGGGAACCCGCCGAACTCTCACGAGACCGGCGGCGTGAACCGCAACTTCTGCGGCAAGCGGAACCCCGACGCACCATCCCTCTGCCCGGAGCGCGACCCCGGTCTCGCACAAGCGTTCGAGGCGCCAGGCCAGTTCCGACACGTCGCATGCATCATCACTCCTTCGAAGCCGCCACCGCATCGGAACTCCCTTCATCGCTTTTCTTTGCCCACAGCATGCACTGCAACCTCGGTACGCGCACCCTCGTGACCACCGAATTGAACAACTTCCCCGGGTTCCAACCTGCGGTGTCGCTGGGGAGGAACAGCGGAGTCTGCGCAACCGGATATCCTAGAAGGTATGGCAGAGACAGCGAAGAAAACCGGGCGCATCCGGCAGATGATCCAGGTCTACCAGACCACGAAGAAGCACGACTCCGCACTCACGCTCGTGCTCATCCTCTGCTTCATTGCACCGGTACTGCTCTCACTGTTCCTCGCATGGGTTTTCTCGGACAGCTGGATCGGCTGGGTCGTCTGGCCGCTCACCGGCATTCTCGTCGGCATTCTCGTCGTGATGATCGTGCTGGGGCGCCGTGCGGAGCGCGTGGCCTACGAGCAGATTGAGGGCCGTGCGGGAGCGGTCGGTGCCGTCGTCCAGGGCGCGCTGCGCCGTTCCTGGCGCGGATCCGAGGTGCCGGTTGCTGTGAACCGCAGTCAAGATGCAGTCTATCGCGTGGTCGGTCGCGGTGGTGTGGTCCTGATATCGGAGGGGTCGTTCCAGCGCACCCGGCGAATGTCGTCCGACGAGGAACGGAAAGTGCGCCGCGCGCTCAAGAACGTCGAGATCGTGCACCTGTACGTCGGCCCTGACGAAGGCGGGATCCCACTCGCGAAACTTTCGCGATCCCTCGTGAAGTTGAAGCCCAAGCTCAGCCGCGCTGAGGTCACTGCTGTGTACAACCGGCTCTCCTCTCTCCAGGCCGCACCGCTCGGCATTCCCAAGGGGATGGATCCGAACCGTATCCGTTCGCAGCGGCCCCGCTGATCCTATGCCAACCTCTTCATCTCCACGGCGTTTCGGTGACCTTGCCCCCAGTGAGTGGCCCGGCGAGAGGCTCGGCCTCCCGGAGAGCGGCCCGGGATCCGTCGCCAGGCTCGGTCGGCGGATGCTGGCGATCATCATTGACTGGGCCCTCGCGGCGCTCCCCGCCTACCTCATCATCGGTGGACCTCATCCGGAGCTCTGGAACATCGTGATCTTCGCTGCTCTCCAAGTGGTCTTCATCCCGACGATTGGCGGGTCGCTCGGCCACCGTATTTGCGGGATGCGCGTCGTGCCAATCGCGGGCGGCTGGGTCGGCCTGTGGCGTCCAGTCGTCCGAACCGTGCTGCTCGCCCTCGTCATCCCTTTGCTCGTGTGGGATTCAGATCAGCGCGGATTCCACGACAAGATCGCCGGAACGGTGCTGGTTCGGAGCTGAGCCGTAGAGCACTCGCACCGTAACACCCACGAAACATGAGCCGACATTATTCGAAACCTTGCTCGCGTAGTCTTACTTCCAAACGCACAGCACTCACAGCCCTGACCTGAGGAGCAGCATGTTCACCAGCCCGCAGGAAGTCATCGACTTCATCAAGGAGACGGATGTCAAGTTCGTCGATATCCGCTTCACGGACCTTCCGGGCGTGCAGCAGCACTTCAACATCCCAGCTGACACGGTCGATGATGACTTCTTCGAGATCGGCCAGATGTTCGACGGCTCTTCGATCCGCGGGTTCGCCGGTATCGCCGAGTCCGACATGCAGCTCATCCCCGATGTGACGACGGCCTACATCGACCAGTTCCGGCTGGAACGCACCCTCATCATCGTGTGTGACATTTTCAACCCCCGTACCGGTGAGATCTACGCGAAGGATCCCCGCCAGGTCGCGAAGAAGGCCGAGCAGTACCTCGCTTCTACAGGCATTGCCGACACCGCCTTCTTCGCACCCGAGGCGGAGTTCTACATCCTGGATTCGGTTCGGTATGAGACGACACCGAGGCGCACCTTCTTCGAGATCGACTCGGAAGAGGCCCACTGGAATTCCGCGCGTAAGGTCGAGGGGGGAAACCTCGGCAACACGACCAAGGAGAAGGGCGGGTACTTCCCCGTCTCCCCCGTCGACAAGCAAGCCGATCTTCGTGACGACATCTCCCTGCGTCTGATCGAGGCCGGCCTGAAACTCGAACGGTCGCACCACGAGGTGGGTGCCCCGGGTCAAGCCGAGATCAATTATCGTTTCGACACGATGGTGCGTGCCGCCGACGACGTGCTGAAGTTCAAGTACATCGTGAAGAACACCGCGGAGTTGTGGGGCAAGACAGCAACGTTCATGCCGAAGCCGGTCTTCGGTGACAACGGTTCTGGGATGCACACGCATATGTCGCTCTGGAAGGGTGGCGAGCCGCTCTTCTACGACGAGAACGGCTATGCACAACTCTCCGACACCGCCCGCTGGTTCATCGGGGGGATCCTGCACCACGCGCCGGCGCTCCTCGCGTTCACGAACCCCACGATCAACAGTTACCGTCGCCTCGTGAAGGGTTACGAGGCACCGGTGAACCTCGCCTACTCGGCCGGTAACCGTTCCGCCGCGGTCCGAATCCCGCTTACGGGCTCGAACCCCAAGGCGAAGCGCATTGAGTTCCGCGCTCCCGACGCCTCGGGTAACCCCTACCTCGCCTTCGCCGCACAGCTGCTCGCCGGTATCGACGGCATCCGCAACCGTATCGAGCCGATGGAACCGATCGATAAGGATCTGTATGAGCTTCCGCCGGAAGAGGCGAAGCTGATCCCTCAGGTTCCCAGCACGCTCGAGGAGGCACTCGATGCCCTGGAATCGGATCACCAGTTCCTGCTCGAGGGTGGCGTATTTACCGATGAGCTGATCAAGACCTGGCTCACGCTGAAGCGGGAACACGAGCTCGCACCGATGGCGCTACGCCCCCACCCGTACGAGTTCGAGCTCTACTACGGGGTCTAGCGAGATTCGGCGCGGTTCGCGGGGCTTCGAAGGGCTCCGCGAACCGCTGCCTCCGCAGTTTCGAAGCGAAACTTGTAGCCGCTTTCCAGAAGCACTCCGGGTCGCACGTCGGCGTCGACCGTGATGAGTGATTTTGCTGCCGGCCCGAGAGCCCAGTTCAGCACCCACTCGGGTGCTCGGAGCCAGAATGGGCGGTGCAGTGCTCTCGCCACCGAACGGCCGATATCGTTCGCGGTCGCGGGCGTCGGCCCGCTGAGGTTCACCGCCCCCTCGATGCGCTGATCGAGAATATGCAATATTCCGGCGACCTCGTCTTCGAGGGAGATCCAGGGCCAGTGCTGGGTGCCAGATCCCAGTGGTCCGCCAAGGCCCAGGGCGGTCAGCTTCATCATGGGCGCGAGCACCCCTCGCGGGTGGAGGATCGGTGCCGTTCGCAAGAGCGCGACTCGAGACACTGATTCAGCTTCACGAGCGGCGGCTTCCCATTCCACGCACAGCCTCGCGAGAAATGTCTTCCCTGGCGGCGCGCCCTCACGCACGGGGCCAGGGACGGAACCGTAGTATCCGACAGCGGAGCCGGAGAGTAACGTGGGTGCCCCACTGCCGAGTTGCTGCAGTGCGCGCACCACGGTCCGGGTGGCGTCAATACGTGAGGCACGCAGAACTTCACGATACTTCCGGGTCCAGGGAAGTCGGCCGACACTGGCTCCGTTGAGCAGGATCACCGCGTCGGCATCGGCAAGCACCTGCGGTGCGAGGTCACCTCGATCGGGCCGCCACTCAACGTCCGTGGGGTTCTGAGGAACCCCACGGACGAGGCGGACCACATCATCTCCGCGCTGGGCGAGAGCGTTCGTGAGCGCTGACCCGATCAGCCCGGAGGCTCCCCCGATCACAATCTTGCGTATGCTCATCGCTCTCCCCTTTCAGTAGTACCGTGCGATTCCGAGGTTCATCGGTTCGCCTATCGAGCATCCTCCAGCTCGGGAGCGTGTTCCTTCGCGAGCTCGGTGTCCTGTTCCTTCGCCAGCTTCGACGGCCACCAGATCTTCGGTCCGATGTCGTACGCGAGTGCCGGAACGAGGAGCGTGCGCACCACGAACGTGTCGAGGAGCACGCCGAACGCGACGATGAACGCGAGCTGCACGAGGAACAGGATCGGGATCACGGAGAGTGCCGCGAAGGTTGCAGCCAGCACGAGCCCGGCTGAGGTAATCACGCCGCCAGTGATCGAGAGCCCACGCAGAATGCCGGGGCGGGTTCCGTGCTTCAGTGATTCCTCGCGGACTCGGGTCATCAGGAAGATGTTGTAATCAATGCCGAGTGCGACGAGGAACACGAAGCCGTAAAGCGGCACAGCCGGGTCAGCGCCGGGGAACTGGAAGATTCCGTTGAATACCAGCGCGGCCACGCCCATGGCCGTTCCGAAGGAAATCACGGTGGTCACGATCAGCAACACGGGAGCCAGAATGGAGCGCAGCAGGACCATCAGGATCAGCAGGATCACGACAAGCACGATCGGAATAATCAGGTTTCGGTCGTGGATCGATGCATCGTTCGTGTCGACAGCGGTCGCGGTCACCCCGCCAACGAGGGCGGATGGAGCAGCGGTATCGAATTCGACGCGGAGATCGCGCACGACGTCGCCGGCTTCGTCGGAGTCTGCTGCGACCGAGAGTGTGCCCTGCAGCAGCACTTGATCGTTGACCACGGTCGGTTCTGGCGCCGGTGTGCCGGGAGGGCCGAAGGCAATGATTCCGTCTTCCGTCACCTGAGCGGTCCCACTCGGTGAGTCGGCCGCAGTGACGGCGACACTGTCGATGTTGTCGTGCGACAGGAGCACGTCGACGGCTTCCTCCATCTCTGATTCGTTGACGACCACCTGCACCGGGCTTCCTGATCCTCCCGGGAAGTGTTCGCCGAGTGCCTCTTGACCGTCGCGCGCGGCGGACGAGCCGAGAACGAGGTCGGACCCTGGAACGCCAGACGCGTTCAGCTGGGTGGCTCCCGCTGCCCCGATCAGCAGCACGATGGTGGTGAGAATCCAGATCAGGCGCGGGCGGCGTTGCACGTTGCGTGCAAGCTTGGTCCACAGTCCCTTCGCGGGCATTCCGCCTTCTGCGGCCACGACTTCGGGTTCATATTTGGGGCGGCGCGGCCAGAACGCGGCGCGGCCAAAGGCGAAGAGGATCGCGGGGAGCAGTGTGAGTGCCGAGAGCATCGCGAACACAATGCCGATCGATGCGACCGGCCCGAGCGTGCTGTTTGATTTCAGGTCGCTGAGCAGGAGGCAGAGGAGGCCGGCGATGACCGTGCCGCCCGAGGCCACGATGGGTTCGAAGGAACCGCGGATCGCGCGCATCGTCGCAACCCATTTGTCGGTGTTGACGCGCAGTTCTTCTCGGTAGCGAGCGACGAACAGCAGGGAATAGTCAGTGGCCGCGCCAATCACCAGGATGAAGAGGATCCCCTGCGTCTGCCCACTCAGCAGGAGAATCTCCCACTTTGCGAGCCACCACACCAACAGGAGGGCGGCGCACAGCGCGAAGAGGCTCGTTGAGAGCACCGCGACCGGGAGGAGGAATGATCGATAGACGAGGATCAGAATGATCAGCACCGCGAGCAACGCAACCCCGAGCAGCAGACCGTCAATCCCGGCGAAGCCGGCAACCAGATCAGCGGTGAACCCTGCCGGGCCCGTCACGTACACGGTGATGCCTTCGGGAACGGCGTTCTGTAGTTCTTCTCCGAGTGCGGCGACCGCATCACCCACTTCGGCATCGCTCTCGATGGGCACAAATGCTTGAACGGCGAGTCCGTCGTCAGATGGGATGGCTGGTGATGTCTCGTCGCTGACGCCCTCGAGCTGCGTCGAGGCCTCCAACGCGTCACCGATGGCCGTGATTTCAGCCTCAGTGAGTTCGCTCTCGCTCGTGAACACGACAATCGCGGGGATGGCGTCAGAGTCATTGAATTCACCGAGGAGGGCCTGCACTTGAGTCGCGTCTGCGGATTCGGGCAGGTAGCTCGTCTGATCGTTCGATGAGACTTCTGAGACTTTCCCGAAGTACGGTCCGCCCACGCCAGCTGCAGCGAGCCAGGCGACAATCAATATCGCAGGGAGGAATATTCCGAGCCATTTCGGCACCCGGCTCTTTCGGGGTTCGTTCACGGGCGCCGCCGCGTGGGCCGCGTGTGACGCCGGTGAGGGGTCGCTCGTTGTCTCGAGCTGAGTGTGATCAGTCATCCGTAGTTCCATTCGATGATCATGATGAGGGTGACGAGAAATCCAGAGAAAAAATTGAGGGCGATGAATCTCCGCCAGGCTCGGTTCGTCGATGCTGCGTCAGCGTCTGTGATCGACCAGTATGGCGCGCAGTTGAAGAGATACGGTATTGCTACCACTGCCGCAAGCGGACCCGGCCAGGGCGTGCCGAGCATCATCACTCCGGCAAGAACCCACAATACTAACGCGGTACGGACCGTAGCTTTCGCACCGAAAACGGTGGCGATAGACCCAATTGCCGCCGCACGGTCGGGGCCAATATCCTGGACCGCGCCGAACGCGTGAGCAGCCATACCCCACAAGAAGAAGGCCATGAGCACCACGAGGAGGGGGCCTTCCAGGGAACCGCCCGCGAGCAGCACGCCCACCACTGCGGGGCTCACGAAGTGGGTGCTCGACGTGAGCGAGTCGAGGAAGGGGCGTTCCTTCCAGCGGAGGCCCGGTGCTGAGTACGCCACCAGCGCGAATGCGCTCACCGCAAGCGCAAGCCAGCTCGCTGGGCCACCCGCGCTCGCGAGGAGCAGCAGGAATGGGAGGTTCGATGCCGCCGCGATCCACAGCGTGGGACGATGTAGACGAGGCGCGAGCAGAGCCCCTTCAATTCCGCCTTTCCGCGGGTTCGCGAGGTCGGATTCATAGTCAAAAACATCGTTGATGCCGTACATCGCGAAGTTATACGGCACCAAGAAGTAGATGATGCCAACGAGGAATACCCAGTCAATCTCTCGGTGGATGAGCACGTAGGCCGCGCCAAACGGGAATGCAGTGTTGATCCAGCTGATGGGGCGTGACGCCAGAACCAGCTGCGCGAAGTCTTTCCGCCGCTGCGCGGTGTCTCGACTGAGCAGCAACCAGAGACCGGGAAGCACGAGCACCGCAGCGAGTGGATACGAGAAGTCTTCCAGCGGCACTGCACCCAGTTGTATTCCGAGGGTGAGGTCTGGCGCATAAGTGAAGAGTCCCGCTGCAATCATGAGGTTGTCGAACACCGCGGTCAATATCAGCAACACGATCGCGCTGAGGCCGATTGACCCCCACACGCGTCGAGAGCTGAGACGGGGCGAACGACGCACCGCAGCAACCAAGAGACAGCTGCCGCACACGAGTGCGATCAGCAGCCCGCCTGCCGCGATCAATCCGTAAGTCATCGCGCTCGCTCCTCGCGACTCGTGACCCGCAGCAGTCTCGCCGTGCCGGTGAACACGATCATGGTGCAGAGCACGAGAAACACCAGAAAGACGGGCTCTTCGAGGGGAAGTTCTGGCGCCAAGATGATGCCCGTGGCGATGGCTCCCTCACCCCGCAGAAAGACTCCTGCGACAATTCCGACAACATCCCACACGAGAAACAGCGCGGTACCCACCGCGGTGATGAGGAGCGCAACCGCGGGATCGCTCCAGAAAAAGAGCCGAAACCTTCGGTCGATCAGCAACATGCACACGATCCCAATGATCAAGAGCAGCAGATACAACCACCCCATCACGCTACCGCCCGCACATGTGACTCCACGGGGAGCGGCCCGGGGCTGTGGTCGCCGCGAATGCGCTTCAAGACAATTTCTGCGCTGATCAAACACATCGGCACGCCCACTCCGGGAGCTGTGGTCGCGCCGGCATAGAGCAGTCCGTCCACGTGCTTCGATGCGTTCTGCGCTCGAAACATGGCGCTCTGACTGAGAATGTGTGCGGGGCCGAGCATGCCCCCGTTCCAGGAGTGGTACGACTCCTGGAAGTCGGCGGGGCCCAGCGTGTGACGCACGACAATGCGGTCTCGGAGGTCTGGGACATCGGCCCACTCAGCGATCTGATCGATCGCGGCATCGGCGGCTCGCTCGACCAGATCTGCGCCGGTCCCCTCGGGCCCACCGCGTCCAATTGTGGGGTCTGCCGGTACCGGGATCAGCACGAAGAGATTCTCATGCCCGGCGGGCGCGACACCTGGATCCGTGGCGCTTGGTTTACAGACATACACTGACGCCGGATCTGGAATCCGTGTCTGCTCCCCAAATATGGCCTCAAAGTTCTGCTTCCAGTCCCGGGTGAAAAAGAGCGAGTGGTGCGGGAGCGACGGAATCTCGCCGCGCACGCCCAGCATCACAATGACGGCCCCGGGGCCGCTTACCCGTCGCTGCCACCAGCGCTCCGGGTAGGTCTGCTCGGAGCGTTCAAGCAGCGACGTTTCGGTGTGGTGCAGATCCCCTGCGGAGACCACGTAGTCGGCCGCCTCGGTTCTTTTCGATCCGTGCTCGTCAATCCAGGTGACACCGGTCACCGTGCGCTTCGCGCGAGCCGGTGCGGTCTTCACCGGCGCATCGCCGCGGCTTCGCTTGCGCGTGTGGATCGCGGTCACTTCAGCGCCCGTTCTGATCTGTGCGCCCGCTTCGAGCGCGAGCGCTTCGAGCCGTTGCGCAAGCTCCCAGAAGCCGCCCATCGGATATTGCACGCCGGTCTCGAGGTCGAGCTCGCTCATCAGGTGGTACATCGCCGGTGCGTCGGCGGGCGTCGTTCCCAAGAACACTGCCGGGTACCCAAGAATTTGCCGCAGCACCGGATCAGCGAAGCGGTTCGAGACGTAGGTTTCCAACGAGGTGGTCAAGAGGCGAACCAGCTCCGGTAGACTGGTCAGCACGTCTTTCCGTGCGAGGGAACGCAATCGGGTAAACGGGTTGTAGAGAAAGTATTGTTCGGCAAGTTCGGTGGTGTGTCTCGCCGATCGAAGGTACGTGTTGAGCGCCTCGGAGCTGCCAGGCTCGATCGCTTCGAACGCGTCGAACACCCGATGCTTGCCGAGCGGCACGGTAAGCGGCGCTCGACGACTTCCATCGGCCTCGGGCTCGCTGAACACCCGATACCCGGGTCGCAGAAACGCCAGGTCGAGTTGTTCAGCGGTCGAGGTGCCGAGCATCTCGAAGAAGTGGTCGAAGACTCGTGGCATGAGGTACCAGGAGGGCCCGGTATCGAAGCGAAAGCCCCCGCGTTCGAGCGACCCGGCCCGGCCTCCGGTGCGGTCGTTTCGCTCAAGCACGAGCACGTCGTGCCCCTCCCGTGCAAGCAATGCCGCGGTCGCGAGGCCTGCGATGCCCGCGCCGACGACGACGGTGCGCGGGTGTGCGTGCATCTCACTCATCGTTTGCCCTCCAGTGCGGTGGTGGTGACGGCGCGGATCGCGAGTGAAAGTTTGACCGGATCCGGCACACGAATCCTGGCCGAGTACAGCTGTGCTGTCGGCGTTTTGGCCACCCGATTCGTGAGTTCGGCAAAGAGCATGAGTGCGCTCCGCACGGCCGCTCTCGCGTCCCTCGGAAGTAACGGAATCACGTCGTCTGCCGCAGCCAGCTGGGCGCGTACCTCGGCCACCCAGCGATCTCGATCTGACTCGGTGAGCTGACCGTTGACGCCCAGGTAACTGCGCCCGAGCCGCGCCGTATCGTCTGCAAGATCACGGAGAAAGTTGATGTTCTGGAAGGCGGCACCGAGACTGCGTGCGCCGCGCTCAATCTCGGCTTCCTCGTGCTCGGTGAGGGATTCGTCTCTCACGAACACACGTACGCACATCAAACCCACCACTTCTGCGGAGCCATAAACATAACTTGCGTGTTCTTCTGCACTGAAGACGGCCGGTCCCTCTTGCTCATGCCTCAGGTCAGCTCGCATCGATGCAAAGAACGGCTCGGTGAGTGATTCGGAAATTCCGGCTTCCCGTGCGGTCCGCGCAAACGCGTGGAGCACCATATCGGTGCTGTACCCGAGCTGCATGGCACGGTGTGTTTCGTCGGTGAATCGCTGCAGCGCGTCTTGCTGCTGGGAGTGGGTGAGGCCGGCCTCGCTCGCCACACCATCGACAATCTCATCTGCCACACGCACCATCGCGTAGATGTTGCGGATGTGCGCGCGATGCCGCCTCCCGAGGAGCCGAGTCGCGAGCCCGAACGACGTCGAGTAGGCAGAAATCACTTCACCAGCGACGGTCTCTGAGGTTTCCGTGAACAGCCGTAGCGACTGGTTCTCCGCTTTGCGTGCAATCACCGGCTTCATGAGCGGCGACCTTCGAGTCGCTCAGCGAGGTTCAGCAGCACGCTTCGCACTGCCGACGGCATCGCTTCACCGTCAATATCGCCCACGATGATCTCGTAGCACGCCGTCAGCTGCTCCTCGACAAGACCTTGTACGATTCGCTCCGCCCCTGAATCTCGGAGCCGCTCACGGATGCGTTGCGCGGTCGCTGATGACATTTCGGGGTCACCGAAGTCGTCAACGATACTCGGCCAGGCGCTCGTGAGCCGGGCGAAGCACATGATCGCGGTCTGCTTTCCTTCCCGCAGATCCGAGAACGGCACTTTTCCGTGTTCATCGGAATCCCCGAAGGTAGAAAGCAGGTCGTCTTGCAGCTGATACGCCAAGCCGAGGTGTGTGCCGGCCGCGCTTAACGCACGTTCCAGTGCCGGTGACGCCCCCGCCAGAATCGCCGCCGCACGAAGCGGAAGCTCAAACGTGTAGGTTGCGGTCTTGCGGGTGGTCATCGCGAGCACGGTCGTGAGGTCTGGGGTGACAACACCGTCGCTCAAACCGACGTCGAGGTACTCCCCCGCCGTCGTCTCAATCACCGTGTGTTCGAGCAGGTCGAGGAGCCGAGTGCGCTGTGACGTCTCCACATCAAGACGAGCGAAACTCTGGTGAGCGGCAGACAAGAGCAGATCGCCGGCGAGAATACCCCCGGTCTGGCCCCAGTGCGCGGCACGCTGCTGCGAGGAACGGTGCCCCGCGTCAGATCCAGCCATGAGTGCTAATTCACCGATGAGGTTTGGTTTGCCGCGGCGCACGAGATCATCGTCGATCACGTCGTCGTGAAGCAGGAACGCGAAGTGCAACGCTTCAGTCGCTGCCGCGACGGTCACTGCCGCGGCGCGTGAGGAAGCGGTCGCATGAGCAGGCACTGGTGATGGGCGCGATTCCTCGCGGATCGCGTCGAACGTCTGGATCAGCAGTAGCGGCCGCACCAGCTTTCCGCCCCGCATGAGCTGCTCCGTGAGCGTCCACAGCTGCGCGAACTCGGGGCCGTATGCTTCCGCCGCTGCTGCTTGGCGCGCGAACATCGCGGAGAGCGCACGCTCAATCACCGCGAACGTTGCGTCAGCATCCGGTCTGGTGCTGGTGAGCGTGTTCATGAGGCGACCTCGGGACGAGTCTGTGCGGTGACCCGCGTGAGTTCCCGCGTCAGTGCATCCTCAACCAGCTGGTCACGCATCCATGGGCTGAACGCAAAGGGCGCCAACCGCACTGCTTCACTGAGGTGCAGTGGATCCACCCACACCCACTCGGCGACTTCCGAAGCCGCGGGGTCCAAGCCCCCTGTAAGTTCACCCACAAACACTGGGCAAATCTCGTTTTCCACTACCCCGCTCGCGTCGACCGCGCGATAGCGGAAGCGAGGCAAAGCCGGGCGAAGGTTTGAGACCATTGCGCCGAGCTCTTCTTGACCGCGACGAACAATCGCCGCTTCCGTCGACTCAGCCGGAGCCGGGTGGCCGCAGAAGCTGTTCGTCCAGACTCCCGGCCACGTTCGCTTGGCGAGTGACCGGCGAGTGACCAAGATCTTGCCTTCGGTGTTCACCAAGTAGCAGGAGAAGGCCAGATGGAGCGGAGTGTCACTGGTGTGCACCGCTGACTTCAGCTCCGTCCCCACCTGCTCACCGTCGTCGTTCACCAGAACGACGCGCTCAAATTCTTCAGCAGCCATCACTCCCCCTTCACCGCCTTCACGAGATCTTGCTAATCGAGATATTATTAGCCAAGCTAGCATTACGCAATTGTTGAAAAAGTAGATCGGTTAATATATACAGGTTGAAGAACCGGAGGCACAGGTGAGCGAAAGCACAGGGAATACGACCGCGGCGTCGCTCTACAGCGTTGACTCCAACGACCCCACCTCACAACTCATCGACCGCTCAGGCATGAGCCGCGAAGAGGTGCTGCAGATCGGTGAGGTGATGGGCGCGCTCGGCCGGCTTCGCGACGCAGAGCAGCGCCTCTCCGCGGCCTCACAGCGCTACATGAAGCTTGGTCGATCCGATATGCGCGCCCTGCACTACCTGATCGTCGCTGAACACCAGCAAGAGATTGTCACCCCGAGCGCGATCGCCTCTCACCTCAGCATCTCAAGCGCGTCAACTACGAAACTCCTCGACCGACTCGAGAGCGGCGGGCACATCACAAGGGAAAAGCACCCCAGCGATCGCCGCGCACTCGCAATTCGGGTCACCGAGGAGACCCGAGAGTCAGCAACACAAACGGTGGGCCGCTTGCAGGCGAAACGCTTTCACGCGGCCGCACGACTCACCCCAGAGGAGCGCGAGACGGTCATCCACTTCCTCGACGACATGACCGACCAGATCACGATTCGCAGCGAAGCCTGGGCGAACCCCGACGGGGCTTCCGATTCGGTCGAATCCACCTCAGACGACGAGGCCTGACCAGCCTGTCTCGCCGATGTGCAATTCGACCCAGAGGTGGGTTATGATTGTGGGGTTGCCTCGCGCAGGTGAGGTCAGCATGGTGGGCATAGCTCAGTTGGTAGAGCACCGGCTTGTGGTGCCGGTGGTCGCGGGTTCAAGTCCCGTTGTCCACCCCAAATGGGAGAGGTTCAAACCCTCGACAAGAGTCACCACTCTTTGTCCGGTTTGAGCCTCTCCTCGTTTCTTCGCTTCAGAAGCCCAGTTGAGCGCGTTCATCTGTTCCTTGGTGTCGCAGAGCGAACCGAAGGGTTGAAGCGCCCCGGGTTCGGTGGAGGCTCTCAATTCACGGAGGATGAGAGTTATGGCAGCACCGAAGAAGTACCCGGACGAGTTGCGTGAGCGCGCGACGCGGCTCGCGGTCGAGGCACGACAGGACCCGGCGCGGAAGGCTGGTGCGCTTCAGCGCATCGGTGAGCAGCTCGGGATCAACCCGGAGACGCTGCGCGGCTGGGTGAAGCAGGCCGAGATCGACGCCGGGCAGGCGCCTGGGGTGACGACCGCGGAGGCGCAGCGGATCAAGGAGCTTGAGGCCGAGGTGCGCGAGCTGCGGCGGGCGAACGAGATGGCGGATTCAACCGGTCAGCGCAATTGGTGTTGTGAGATTAAGCAGAGGTTGATCTCGGGAGGCATCAGTTGCAGGGCAAGCATGGTCATCTCAGTCGTGAGCAGAAGCAGCTCGCGCTCCGTCTCCACGCGAAGGGGTGGCGGCTCATCGACATCGCCCGAGAGGTGGGTTGCACGGCGCCGATGGTCGGAAAGATGGCCCGTGATGGCCGCCATCTCGACGGGAAGCCGTTCGGGTGGGAGCCGCGCGAAGGTCATCTGACAGTCCTCGATCGTGAGCAAATCCTGGTCGGCCTCGGCCGTGGAGACACGCTCACCGCGATCGCGCGCGCTCTGGGACGCGCTGTGTCGACGGTCAGCCGCGAGGTCAAGCGCGGTGGCGGACGCGAGGAGTACTCTGCGTGGCGGGCGCACGAAGATGCCCGTGAGCAGGCTCGCCGCCCAAAGCCATTCAAGCTGGACGCTGGGAGGTTGCTCGAGGCGGTGACGGGTCAGCTGGAGCGACTGTGGTCGCCGCAGGAGATCGCGGCGCGCCTACGGTTGGAGCATCCCGACGATCCGGAGATGCACGTGAGCCACGAGACCATCTACCAATCCTTGTTCGTGCAGGGACGTGGGCAGCTACGTCGCGAACTCGCACGGTGCTTGCGATCGGGACGGGCCACTCGAAAGCCGCGGACGGCGACGGACAGACGCGGCCGACTGCCGGGGATGGTGATGATCAGCGAGCGTCCCGCGGAGGTGGAGGACCGCGCCGTCCCAGGGCATTGGGAAGGCGATCTCATCCTCGGGGAGAACAGCCGCAGCGCCGTCGGAACCCTCGTCGAGCGCAGCACCAGGCTCACGCTCCTGCTACATCTGCCGGATGGGAAGAGCGCCGAACAGGTGGAGGCGGCGATGCGACACGCGATCACCGCGTTACCGGCATCACTAGCCCGCACGATCACATGGGACCAGGGCGCGGAGATGGCCAAGCACGCCGAGTTCACCACCGCGACCGGCATCCCGATCTACTTCTGCGACCCGCACTCGCCCTGGCAGCGCGGCAGCAACGAGAACACCAACGGCCTGCTACGCCAGTACCTCCCCAAGAGCACTGATCTGAGCGTGGTCAGCCGCTCGGAGTTGACGGCGATTCAGGACTCGCTCAATGGTCGACCCCGCAAGACGCTCGGATATCTGACACCATCGGAGAAGTTCACAGAACTCGTTGCGACCACCGGTTGAATCCGCCGATCTTGAAGACCGCGTCGGCGTTTTTCGCCGCGGCGGAGCTCGACCGCAAGCTGAAGTAGCCGAGGTGTCGACAGCGGTGCTCGTCGAGTACATCGACGAGCACCGTGACCGGTTCGGGGTCGAGCCGATCTGCCAGGTCCTGCGTGACGCGGACGTCCAGATCGCCCCGAGCACCTACTACGCCGCAAAGAGCCGGCCGCCGTCTGCCCGGGCTGTCAGGGACGCGGAGCTGAGCGAGGACATCCGGGTGGTCCACAAGGCGAACCTCGGTGTCTACGGCGCCCGGAAGATCCACGCTGCCCTGAACCGGGAGGGCGTCGAGGTCGCCCGCTGCACCGTCGAGCGGCTGATGCGCGCCGCGGGCATCCAGGGCATCCGGCGCGACAAGACCCGCAAGACCACCTTCGGTGACGGCGCGGAGACCGACCGGCCCGCCGACCTCGTGAAGCGCGCGTTCACCGCGACGGCACCGAACCAGCTCTGGGTTGCAGACCTGACCTACATCCGTACCCACGCCGGGTGGACCTACGCAGCGTTCGTCCTCGACGTGTTCTCTCGCCGCATCGTCGGCTGGCAGGTGTCCACGTCGCTGCGCACCGATCTCGCCCTCGACGCGCTCGACATGGGCCTCTGGGAGCGCCGCAGAGCAGGGCAGGACATCACCGGGCTGATCCATCACAGCGATGCCGGAGTGCAGTATCGAGCCATTCGCTACACCGAGCGCCTCGCCGAAGCCGACGCCGTCGCGTCCGTCGGAACGGTCGGCGACAGCTACGACAACGCGATGGCCGAGGCGCTGAACTCGTTGTTCAAGGCCGAGTGCATCCGCAACCCGATGATGCGCCCCAAGGGCGGGTGGGCGTCGATCCGCGACGTCGAGATCGCAGTCGCCGAATACGTCGACTGGTACAACCACCGGCGCCTGCACGGCGAGATCGGACACATCCCACCCGCCGAGTTCGAGGCCACCCACTGGGCATCCCACGAGCCCGTCAGCTACGTTGGAGAACAGGTTCCCATCGGAGCCGGTTCCAGATAACCGAGCCCCCACGAAACCCGGGGCGCTTCAGAACAAGGACATGTCCACCCCATCGAGCCTGGGCGTCCTAAGAGGATCTATACGAACTGGCCGCTAAGATAAGGATGATTGGTGTACGGCCGTGAGGAGGTGTGTTCGAGTGAACAGCGACAATTCTCGTTATCGATCTTGTTTCACCGTGCCCTCCTCGCAACACGATTCAGCGTGCCACTGAATCGCAGTTAGTTTGTGGGCGCGGTGATCCCAACCCCCGCAGATGCGTAACAACAGATCGCATCATCGCCCGCAAAGGACACCATGATGACTGCCAAGTCGAACGCAGTAACGCTTGACCGCGAGCTTTTCGAGATCGTGCCGCCACTCATCGCCGCCACAGACCTCACAGCGATTGCTGAGGCACTCACCTCGGCCACGACGAAGCAGGTCACTTCGTTACTTGAACGTTTATCGGTTGAGCAGCGGGCGATCGTGTACCGGCTGCTCTCAAAAGACCGCGCCATTGAGGTGTTCGAAATGCTCTCCCCGGGCATGCAGAGCGACCTGATCCATGGACTTCAAGACGCCGAGGTCGCTGCAATCTTCACCGACCTCGACCCCGATGATCGAGTGTGGCTGCTCGATGAGCTTCCCGCGGCACTGGCCCCCAGGCTGCTACAGGGGCTCTCGCCGAAGGAGCGGCAGCTCACTGCGGAAGTTCTCGGTTACCCGAAGGGCTCTGTTGGTCGTCGCATGACGCCCGAGTATGTGTCGACCCGAGCCGACTCCACAGTCTCTGAAGCCTTAGCTCGTGTGCATACTCGGCTTGATGACGCGGAGACCATCTACACGTTACCGGTGCTCGATGATTCCCGTCATGTCGTCGGTATCGTCAGCCTACGCAACCTGCTCCGTGCTGATCCAAACGCGCAGATCTCTGAGGTGATGCAGGATCCGGATGTGGCGACGGCGTACCAGTCGGCTGAGGCTGCGGCTCGAAGATGTGCGAGCCTCGGACACATCGCGTTGCCCATTGTCGACAATGAGTCGCGGCTGGTCGGCATGCTCACCATTGATGACGCCGCGAAGATTCTCCAACACGAAGAGACTGAGGATGCCGCACGTCAGGGCGGAGTCGAACCGCTTCGCCGCCCTTACTTCGCGACACCGCTACGGAGGCTCGTAAGCACCAGAGTGGTGTGGCTACTCGTACTCGCTGTCGGGGCGACACTCACCGTGCAGGTGCTGTCGGTGTTTGAAACCACACTCGCCCAAGTGACCGTACTCGCGCTGTTCGTCCCGTTACTGATAGGTACCGGTGGCAACACCGGGAATCAGGCGGCGACCACGATCACTCGCGCGCTCGCCCTCGGAGATGTCGCACCGCGAGACGTCTGGCGAGTGCTCGTTCGTGAGTTGTGCGTCGGGGCGGGGCTCGGTGCGTTGCTTGGCAGTATTGGCGGTGCAATCACTGCTCTGATCTTCGAGCCGAGCATCGGGGTGATCATTGGGCTCACACTCCTCGCGGTGTGCGCCATGGCCGCAACCATCGGGGGGATCATGCCGATCATCGCTCGTGCGCTTCGTGTTGATCCTGCGGTGTTCTCCAACCCTTTCATCACGACCTTCGTTGACGCGGCGGGGCTCATTATTTACTTCCTTGTCGCCCGCGCCGTGCTCGGCATCTGATCCAGGAAGGAGACTCTCATGACCGACCGTGCTCCACATATCGTTGTCGGGGTACTCCCATCGCAGGCGGATGATGTTCTCGGTCAGGCAGTCGTGTTCGCTGAACGCTTCGGTGCCGTGCTTGCGTGCGCCAACGTTAACCCTGCACGTCGCACTGCTTCATATACGAGCGACGGCACAGTGATCTCTGTACCACTCGTACCCCGCGGTTTGACAACGCCACCGGAGCTGCGGGAAGAAGTCGCCCCAGAGTTCACCGCGGAAATGCAGGAGATCTTGCATGGCAGTAGCGTCGAGTGGACACTCCACGCGCTCGCTGGCGACCCCGCACGCGAACTCGAATTGCTCGCCGACCGCCTGGACGCGGCCATGATCATCGTCGGTACCCGAGGCCCGGGTGCTCGGGAGATGTTGCGTGAACTGTTCAACGGATCCGTTGCTGACCGGCTCATCTTTCGACAGCACCGTCCCGTCGTGGTCGTGCCCTTGAGAACTCAAAAACACGAAAGCGTATAGCCTGGTAGGCCACTAGAAAATCTGACACAAAATGTCTCAAGTGATCGAAAGGTGAAGCCCATGACACAGCACTCCCAAGGAATCGTCGATCCACTCGATGTCAACCAGGTTCTCGCACACCAAGAGCAAGAAGGCATCAAGTTCACTTTCACCGTGTCGACGAATGTCACTGGCCATGATGAGAAGCGGGCAGTGATCGCACTCAAGAATCAAGTGCGCGACGTGAAAGCACAGCTGCTTCAATCAGGACTACGCGAAGCGGCCGCCACCGAATTCCTGGCTCCTGCAGAGGCGCTTGTCGAGGATTCCTCCTACTGGCGGTTGCAGAGTCGCGGCCTCGTGCTGTTCCTCGCCGATGGCTTCTTCCTCTCGGTCCGAGTGCCGATCGAACTCAGCGACAGTCTCACGGCCGGTGAACGTTTCAACTTGCTCCCACTCGCACCGGTTCTCGCGAGCGACCGAAGACTGTACGTTCTCGCGCTCGCGCAGAACTCGGTGCGGCTATTCGATTCGACACGCAACATCATCGAAGAACTCCCGCTGGAAAACGTACCTGCCTCATTCGATGAGGTGATTAACGAACTGCCCGAGCGGGCCTTAGATGTGCGCCCAGGATCGGCCGGTACCGCAGGCACCCCGAGTTTCCATGGCCCTGACGGGGATATCGACCGCATGCTAGTCGAGAAGTATGTCCACGCCGTTGGCCAGGCGATCGGCACTCGCCTCGGTACTGCACGCTCCCAGCAGCTCGTGCTCGCCGCCGTGGCAGAGTATCTGCCCATCTTCAAAGCCTCATGCCCGTATCCGGCGATCTTTGACGACGCTATTGCCGGTAATCCCGAGCATGCACAGGCTGATGATCTGCGTTCGGCTGCGTGGCAACTCGTGAACACCGCTGAAGCGGCACGGGAGGCAGAGGAACAGGAACAGGCACGATCCCTCATTCATTCCGGAAAGGGATCGTTCGATCTATCCGAGATCGCAAACGCAGCGGACGAGGGGCGTGTCGATACGTTCTTCCTGCCCCGCGACGACACACGGATCAGCAAGATCGCTCGGCGAGATCTCGCGAACCGCGCCCTAATCGGAACGTTGAAGGGATCAGGCGTGCTACGCACTCTTGGCGAGATCGATGGTGAAGGCTTGGCGACATTCCGGTATTGAGCGACGACATATATGCCAAGAGTTCAAGAGTTTTCAAAGGCCGTGCCCGCGAGTCGAATCGCGTAGACCACGAACTTGCCAGTTATCGAACCTGGGACGGAACGGCCTCCGAAACAATGACCGGTGAGACCATCCTCACGGTCTTAAGATCCACACCGCCGGGAAGGGTTACAGCGTCGGCGTCTCGCACGAGTGCACCACCCGATCCACACATGGTGGACGGATCTGAAGCCAGAAACCGAAGCTGTCGATTGCCACCCTGCTCGGGAGAGAACGAGGACGACGGTGTCGGTGCATGCAGTCCCAACGAGCGTTCCGACCGAATCGCATTACCGCGTTGGTTGGTGCTGATTGGCGGTTTCGTGCTCCTCGGAGGTCTCCTCTCTCAGCCGCACCTGGACCATTCGGACTCGCGAAAGGCGAATGGGTTAGAGCTGAGTGCCCAGGTTGATTAGCCAGTTGATCCAGGCCACACCGCATCCGGCGAGGGCTGCCGCTCCGACAGCAACGAAGACTCCGGCTCGACCTTTGGATGCGAGGCCCGGATTACCGGAGGACGAGGCGACTGCCCAGAGAATCGCGCTGACGATGATCATGAGCACCGCGATGACCAGAATGATCGTCAGCATCGCGCCAATGACGACCTTGAGGTCTCCGATTCCACCAAGGCCATCGAAGTCAGGAAAGACGTTCATCATGCACCCCAAATCCTGCAGCCCGAGGGTCCGGCAGTTGCTTCGGGGAGGTCAGCAGCATTGTGATCGTTGAGCCAGGCAGCAGGGTCGATCGCGTTGCCGCTCGTCCCGCCGGGTCTCACCTCGAAATGCAAGTGCGCGCCAGTCGACTTCCCTGACGAACCAACGTCACCGATGTGTTGACCAGCGATCACGCGTTCGCCTGCGATCACGTGGATGCCGTGCTGCCACATGTGCGCGTATGCTGTCGCGACGGTTTCGGCACCGAGTTGGTGCTCGATAACGATGAGCCCGCCATAACTGCCCGAGAACTCAGCAACTGGCGATGACGTAGCAGGTAGAGGCCGCCTGCCCTCAGCATACGCCGAAGGCTTGTGCGCTGGGAACCCGAAATTCCAAATAGTCGCTCAACCGAAAACAGAATCCCACGCACTCAATCCAAGAATGTCGGAGGGTAATGGCAATATCAGTTATATGGACACGATGCCGATGATGGTGCAGCCCGAGCTGAGTGCAGCTCTTCCTTTGCATCCGCTCGAAGACGGGCGCCTTGGTCTCTACGCTTGGCAGGAAGAAGCATTTTGAATTGGCCTGGTTCTTGTTCCGACCGGTTTCCCTGTCAGCCGGTCGGTGACAGAAGCGTCTCGGTTTCAGCGTAGTACGCCTGTTCGACCTCGATCGGAGTACGCATATCGAGTTCCCCGTGGAGCCGCTCATGGTTCCACCACCACACGTATTCGAGGGTCGCAAGCTCGACCTGCTCGACCGTCCGCCAGGGCCTTGCTGACGGATCAGTTCGGTCTTGTAGACCTTCATGGCGCCCAGCAGATCAACCAAGAAGCGACTCACAGCACCCAAGTAGCTGGTGAGCCACAGAGAGGAGCTCCGAGCACGACTTGATCTAGGTCAAGGCTGAGGCTCTGTCAACACAATAGTCTGGG
>Ga0265293_10000735_pt1 | contig 75574 bp, 69 predicted proteins | sample Munlanlewell138R_FD_192505 | JGI IMG/M metagenome (GOLD analysis project Ga0265293, IMG submission 192505) | Leachate microbial communities from a municipal landfill in Southern Ontario, Canada - Leachate well 138R | ecosystem: Engineered > Solid waste > Landfill > Unclassified | place: Canada... | reverse complement strand
AAAAGATAAAAGCTAATTCATCTAAGTGGATGAAAACCAAAGATGAGAGTTTAAAAAACTTTTCTTGGCAAAGTGGATATGGATCGTTTTCAGTAAATCCTACTGAAACGGATATAGTTATAAATTATATTCGTAATCAACATATTCATCATAAAAAGAAAACTTATAAAGAAGAGTATCTTACGTTTTTAAAGAAATACAAAGTTGATTATGATGAAAGGTATTTATGGGATTGAAATTAGGATTACTTTGAGATAATAGATATTTCCTTTTCGAATTAAATCGACCGTCAGCCGACGGACTTTTTTCATTATACCCACGCAGAATCATATAGAACCAACATTGTTGATGTCGAGCAATAAATAACAACCAGATTCTTCAACGATAGACTTTATAAAAGTCGCTTCAATACTTTTTTTAGACTTTCACTTTCTGTGGAAATAGATAGAACGTTAATAATAGAGAGTTACTATTTTCTTCTTATCGATTTCTGTGAAATTGCAAATGATTTATCTACTTATTTGGGGTTTAAATATAACTAAGAATTCTTCAAAATTATTCTATCCACACAAAGTCATATAGAGTTGAAAACACTCATTTCACCTTCCTAAAACCCTGTCCAGAATGCTTTCTACCTCTTGAGGTGCAATTTCCATATTTGAAATCAAGGCTTGCATTCTAATCATTATTTCATCAGCGTCTAAAATTTCTTTGTCGTCGATATAGCCTTCTGTCAATAAATAGCTTTCTAATTCATCGGCATAACTTGTTCTGAATCCTGGAACTCCTTTATTTCTTAAAGAGTGAAGGAGTTGTTTTGGATCTCCTTTTAATTCATCTAATTTATCAGAAACCCTGTCTATATAAATATCGCTTATTGCTCCAGAATCTTGTAATATTGATCTACCAATGAGCAATGACCTTCCGATTTTATGCAGCTCTTGGAACTTGTTTAAAATCTCAATAAGCTTAGAATACTCACTAAAATTACTTTCATTCAAATGGTCTATTTTCCCATTATTTTTAAAAAATCTTTCCAATTGTCCCCAGGTTTTAATTCCCTTACTTAATGCGCCATAGAGCAAATCAAGGTCTTCAATTACATACCAAAGTGGAAGTTCGCTGCTGTTTTGAATGAGCAAGTTGAATGGCTGGAAAGAAAGCAATTGTCCATATTCTCGGTGGTTTTCTCCTTTTGGTAATGGTACAACTTGACTTAAACTGAAATTGCTTAAATCAGCTACAAACTCACCAGTTTTGAAAGTTTTGTTTCCTTTACTACTCAGTTGGATGACTTTGTAATCTAATGCTGCTTGATTCAAATGACTCTGCCATTTTCCTACTTCATCAGCTTGGGCGGTAAAGTAGAAAACTTGTCGGCCTTGTCGACTAATCTCAATCAATGCCTCGATAATTGCCTTTGCGCGATTGTCATCACTATTCGCTAAAAGTTCATCCGCCAATAAAGGGAGTTTTATTGAAGACTCTACCGTTTCTACATAGGCCAAACGCACTGCAAGTAAAAGCTGAACACGTGTTCCAGTTGATAGTTCAGATAAATTGTAACTGCGATTTAACACATTGTCGATGGCTTCAAAACTCACATTGTCTCTTTCATTTAATTTAAGACTGTAGCGACCTAAAGTGATTTTACTGAAAATTTCATTGGCTTTTTGGAAGACTTCAGGACGGTTTTTATTCTGCGTTTCTTTCTTTAATTCACTGATAATTAAATCTCCGGTTAGTGAAGATAAATTGCTTTCATAAAGCTCATGGAGTGCATCTAAGTTTTCTTCTTTTTTGGTCAATAAATCTTCTAATTCGTGGCCTTTCTTTTTCGTTTGAATTATCGTTTCTATTTCAGTTATTTTCTTCTGAATACCTTCAGTTTCTTTGGCGATTTCTTTATTTTGAGTTGCTTTTTCTTTTGCTTCATCAATGGCTAAATCTTCAATCTCCTCCGCGTAAACTTTAAATAAGGAATGCGCTTCCAATTGACTTTTTTGTCTTAAAAAAGCCTGCTCAGAAGAATAAACATCTCTGGCGATTTGTTGATAACCAGATAATTGTTTGACCAATTCTTGAACCTCTTCCTTGTCTTTTTCGTCAATTCCAATGGTTTGATAAATCGCTAAAAGTTTTTCGTTGCTTTTTAGCTTAATACCTTTTTCGTTCTTGATTATGTCTGCATGTCCTAATGCGTTCCGTGTTAGGTTTTTACGAATATTCTCCTCGTATTTCAACTTGCTAAATGACGATTTTGCTGAAATTAGATCATCTGCTTCAAGTAGGTTTGATTGAAGAAATAAGGCGTTGACTTTTTCTAATTCATCATCAAATTCCTTATCTGATTTTTCAAGTTTCTCTTCTAAAGTAAGCCTTTGAATGTTGGCTTTCTGCCAATTCATGACATTTGTCAAAAACCAATATAAACTGCTGAAATCATTTTCTGTAGTGCTAGGGAAACCTGGAGCAGATTGAAGCTTTTCTATCCATTGCTGACGTTCTGTGTTCAGCGCATCCATTCTAATTTGTAGCTGCTGGAGTTTGGTTTTGCATTCCGTTAATCTTTGTGCAATTCTCTCAGCTTCTCTGCCTGCGGAAAGTTGAACAATCAATTCGTCAATTCGCTTGGCTACATTTTCTGTATTCCAATGTGTTGGAGGAGTTAGCCCGGATTTTTTAAAATCACTTTCACGAACAGAAAGCGTGTTTGAGGTACTTCCTTTGGAAGACTTTGTTATAAATAAAGCAATTATAAAAAGCGCAACACCAATTACAACTCCAAACCATCCTATAAAATACGTGGAAATTGCTGCGATAATTGCAAAAGATGAAATGAGAATTACTGTTTTTAGTGGAATTCCGTTTGCTTCTATTGGCTCTTTCAACCATTCGGCTAAGGTTTTTATTCCAAATGTAAATATATCTGAGGCTTGCTTTTCTGAATTGTATTTTTTAGCATCTTCGCTAAGCAAATCTATTTCAGCTTCTATAAATTTCTTTTCACCTATAATTTGATAGGCATTTCTATGCATTTTATCTAAACCATTGACATCATTAATCTCAATGCTTCTCCATTCTTTCGGGTCAATTGCTGGATCAATACTTTTTATTGCTTTGGTTTCAGCTGTTTTCTCTTGGATAATCTGATCCCTTAAATTGGAGATGCTCTGTTCTAAACTTCCTAGTTTCGCTAGTCGTTCTTCAATTTCAGAAATGCTAATTTCATCTATTCCGTCTTCTGAAATTGTTAATTGGCTGAGTTCTGTTTTACATTTATCTAATTCTTTTTCAGCAGTATCTATTTTGTTTTTAGATTCTTCAATTTGATCTTCACATTCTTGGATATCCTCATATTCTTTCCCTGTCAATTTGGTTATCGAATCTGGAAATTCCTTAATTTGATTTAATAACTGTGTATAGGACAATTTAGCCTCCAAATACTCTTCGACTTTTGTGTAAAACTCACCCAATCTCCCAGCTTCTTCAGCTTTTTCCTTATCTGATTTTAATAAAGCTAGACTTTCTTCGTCTCTTTTTAAAATTCTTTGACCTTCTCGAGTATTTCTGTATTTCTCTTCAGTTTCCTTAATATTTTTATAATCTGATATTCCTAAATTATGGATTCTAGAAGAATAACCTAAATCATTTTGTGCGGCATCCAAATCAAATCCTCCAATTGATTGTTTGGCGATTTCCTTTGCTAAATCGTTTTCATCTCCTTCAATAAAATTGTGTAAAGCAAGTAAATAACGGTGATGACCTTCTAGAGCTGGAAGTCCTTTGAGTTCCGCATCAGTTCCATTTCTTTCCGTGCGGTGACGACCAGAATCAATGTCAATTTCCCAATTGTCATTTTCAATTTTAACTGAACCTTGGATACTCAAGCCTTTGGTCTCATTTTGCCAAATCAATTTTTGAATAGCCCGTGCTGTTGTACTTTTTCCAGAGGCATTAGGACCAGTAATGATGTTAACATTCGATGCTAATTCCTTCAAGGGTTCCATACCATTTGGAAAACCAGGCATTTTACGAATGGAAAGATTCTTTAATATGTAGCTTGATTTTTTCATTGTTTCTGCTGTTCAATTAATTCCGTAAGAATGCGATTACACTCTTGAAGAATGTATTGAGTTGATTCTTGCTCTTCCTCCAAATTAAATCTTTCTGTTGTTCGCAAAGGCTGGTAAACAGGAGCGTGTACGATATTGTTTTGAATGTGAGTCCATTTTTCCAAAAGTCTATTCGAAAACGTTGTGGATTGTCCCTTATTCAATGCAATAATCGTTTGTGCTAAAATTCCTGCAGGCGAAGACTCTAAAGCGAGTTCTTCGAGATTATCTACTTTTGGCTTAACATTCAACATCACTTTTCGAACAGAAATTCTTGTTTCTGTAGCTTCTACTTCTTGATAATAATCAGAAATCATTGGTCTTACCCAGTTTTCTAATTCCTTTGTTTTACTGTGTCGACCAATTAAAACAATATCATAAACTAAGAAAGATACCTTGTCCAACTCCAAAAACCTTGATTTTGCATCATCATAAAGCTGGGATGTTACTGCTGTTCGGATTTCGGCTTCGTTAATTTTATCTGTAATGTCGATTTCAATAAGTTCATAATGAACAGGTGATAAAGAAATCTGTTCTGTTTGAATGCTTGTTGGAGAATGAATTGTCATTAAAACGGGTCCATGTACTCCTTGTTCCTTGGCACTCAAAGCATGAGGGGAACCTGGATAATATACAAGAGGTTCTGCTTTTCTTAATATTTGTGGTTTATGGATATGGCCCAACATCCAAGCATTCACAGAAAGATTTGCAAAGTTATTCAAATCAATTGGCGCGTAAATACTATTTGGCATATCAACATCTCCGTGCAACAATCCTATTGAAGCTATGCTGGGATTTATTTCAGAAATAGCGAAACTCAACAATGGATCTTGGTTAAAATGTCTTGTCGGAAATGACCAGCCAATAAATTGAATTGATTCACCATTTTTGGTAAAAACCTTCATTTCCCAAGTTCCTTTTCTTCCCAATAAATGGATGTTTTCATATTGATTGGCATCTACCAATTGTGAAAGAACATCAAAATCGTGATTTCCAGAAACCATATACACCGGGATGTTGGCGTTTTTCAATTTCTCAAAACCAATTTGTAAAGGCCCGATGGCTTCAAAATATCTATTGTCTTGATCAACAATATCGCCCGTTAAAGCGAGTACATCAACATCGTTTTGAATCGCAAAATCAACAATTTTTAACCAAGTCGATTTTGTAGCAATTTCATCAGAATCATGCTGAGTACCAGTAGATTTCTTTCCGATATGGATGTCGCCTGTCGCTAGAATAGTTAATGCCATATTGTCGGTATTTTTTGAGGAATGTTTATGAAGTTTTGAAGATAAGGGATTTACTTGATCTTTGCAATCAAGAAGTGAAAAGCCTTTAAATTCAAGTTATTTCAATTCCTCAATTGCCTTTTCTAATATCTCATCCTTTGTTAAGTCTGTCCAATCAAAAGCAGCGTTTATATCCGCTGGAACACCATTTTCTGCGTAGTTATTTCCATTCAAATCCAGTAATTGACTTATGCTAAATCGATAGGTCCAACCATTTGGTAACTGACCGCCATTTGGTAATCCGCCACCTCCTCCTGTGGCATCGCCCATCAAAGTAATATTCGGGAAAGCTTTTGTTGCTACAGCAAAGAATGTAGTTGCACTATAAGAACCTTTGTCGATTAAAACAATTACGGGTTTTAAATATTGAATATTACCATCAGGAGTGATGTAGAAGTCTTCTTTTTTACCAAAATCTTTATGGCCTGGACCATCGCGGGTAATGCTATATCCTACTAGTGTTCTTGAAGGAGCAAATCTTCCAAGTAATTTCGGAACATTAAATATACTTCCACCGCCATTTTCTCTAAGGTCTAAAATGATCCCTTTTGTGTCTTTGTAACGCTCCAAAACTAGATCCATTTGAGCATCACTAAAGTCTGACATAAAACTTCCATAACGGATATACCCTATTTCCTTATTGCTTAAAAAGTCGTGGGTTAATGAACCCGTTCTCCATGCATCAGGAATATAGTAGTCTTGTAAAGTACGTGGTCGATAATTTTTCGCTCCAGTAGCCGCCACATTGTATGATGATATATTAAAAGGCGTTATTAAATTTGTATGGTCATCCTTCAGTTCATTGAGCATTGCTGCTAAAACTTCGAATAACTCTACCTCGCTTGAATTGTCATTGAGCATAGGACGATAAGTAGCCTTCATTTGATTCCAATCTATGTTTTTCAACTCGAAGTAGCTGTATTTTTTATCGACTTCGTTCCATAAATAATCGAAGTTTTCTAATGGATTGACAGAACCTAAATCTGGTTTAAAAAGAATTTTCTCGCAAGAAGAAAAAATCAAAATTGATAATATTAAAAGTAAATTCTTCATGATTTATCGTTTTTCAGAATGAATGTAAAAAGTGTATTTAAGTTGGTGACTCGCCATTTGAAAAGCTTCAAATTTCCCCGGTGCATGAGCAGCTTCCCAAACATAAGACCATCCTTTGACGTTTCCATTTGACAGGTATTTAAGGAATTCCAGTTCTGTTTTTAATCTCCAGCCATTCAGTGACCATTTATAGTTTGATAAAGCCCATTGGATCGGACTTGTATCCATTCCATTTAGTTCGCTATCATAAGAATAAGCATAACCAGGGCGGTAATTAAAGTTAAGCATCCCAACATTCAATAAGAATCTTAATTCTCTTTTTACTGGTTTTAGTGTGGGTTTAAATAGCCAAAGATTTAATTGTTTTACTTCTGTTCTTGAAATATCCCTTGTCCATTGCGCTGAAGCCATTAAATTCGAAATATTCTCCAAACCTATAGCATTGTTTTGTAATCCAGGATTGGCACGAATATTTTGTGTAATATTTATGGCTCCTCCAATTTTCGTATTGTTTTTAGCATCAGAAAGTGCCTCTAATTTCCATAATTCTTGATAAAAAATATCGAATTTTCCATAGCCAGATATACTGCCAGATTGAATGTAATTACTTTGTGGAACCCTTGCCAATTGAGCACTAATCCCAAATCCAAACTCAAAAATGCGCTCTCTAGCGTCTGAACGTTTTAGAGAAGCACTGCTTGATTCTAATCCTATTCCATTGTAAAATAGGGGAGAAGTAGCAAAATCTCGATAAATCGGGTTGGTTAAACCAAAAGAAAGTGTTGTGTAGTAATCAGTTGGATAATATCTTTCTATTTGTGGCAGAAGGATGTGGTCTTGACTAGAACTATTTTTGCTTAAACTCAAGATTAAAATCAGTAGTGGGAGTTTTATTATGTTATTCATGTTTTGAAAATTATCAAACTATTTACAGGGTGTATATCTAAGCTAAAATTAGTTTTTTATTTGAAATATTCAAAACAATAAATTCCAAGCTTTTTGTTGAAAAGAGGAGTGTAATCGAATTAAAAGGAATTAATGAGTTGTTAATAAAAACAGGAGATTGTTATTATTTAGGTCTTGTAATAAAGACATGTAATTATTTTTAAGGGAAACAAACGGATAAGCATTAAGAGTTTCAGCATTAATCAAATAAAATAAAAACATTATCATTCAACGCTTTTATTTTCTTTCTGGTTTTTTTTGTAGTGCGAAAAACATGGATTTTATTATTCGCATATACTTGAATCTCCCAGTTTTCATTTTCAAATAATTGTTTCAACGAAGAAAGTGGGGCTTCTGTTGAAAAACGAGATTTAAAATTGGTTTTAACCCTCTCATTAAAAAGTAATTTGTTTTCTGTGCTCTTGATAATAATGTTTGAACTAACAATAGAAATACTATCAACTTCTTTAATAATTTCATTTATGAAAAGACTGTAATTGATGGTGGCATTACTGTTTATCTTGTTTTTATATCTAAAGGTCAAATCTAAATGAACTTCTTCTTTTAATTTACTGTTTTCAAATGTAAAAGGTTTAATGAAATATTGGGTTCCTTCTTCACCTACAAAAAATGTTTCATAATATTTTTCCCCTGATTTTGTAGCTCCTGGTTTAACTGATAAACAGCTAGAAAGTACTAGAAGAAATGAGAAGATAAATGCAGTTCTTAAATAGATTGAAGTTTTGACCATGTATTTTATTAATTTTATTTCGAATTATTAGACTGTAATCTGCTAGATAATTCACCGAAGTTAAATAAACTATCCGATACATTCTCTGAATCTGTAATAGTTAATATGTAAATTAAATTATCCTGAATATTAGCTGAATATTCTGAAATAAACTGATTTCCATTTTTGTATTTTTTAAAATCATAACTAGAATTATCAGTTTTAGAAGTCAATAATAGACTGTCATTAAATATAGAGGTCTCGAATAGTTTTGATGCAGAGGTATTTACTGGAAGTCCTATAAATATTACATAATTCGAGTTTTTGATACTTTTGAAAAGCGGTATTTGAATTTCCTTTTCTTTAATAAAATCGAGGTAACTGTTCTTTAATCCCGTTGTGATTTGAGATTCTTTTTCATTTGAATTTAATTTAAATGAGTTGCCGTTAAAAAGATCAATATTGTTTTTAGGACTTGTACTGCAAGCTGATAGAAGAATTACTAGTAAAACAAAAATGTAATATTTCATTGGTGAATTTATAGAAAGGCGGAAAAGAAAAGGCTTTTCCGCCTAATGTGTGAGATTATTTTCCTGTTACGATAGTCTCGTAAGTAATAATAAGACCTAGAATACTAGTCTGTTTGATGTCAACAGTGGAGATTTGAGTAATTCCACCATTTTTTGCAGCAGATTGAATACTCGCATCAGCTTTGAAAAATAGAATACCTAAATATCCTGTGGCTACTGCTGTTCCAACTTTATCCCCAATTGGATTACTTGTTGCATTAACTGGTAAAGTCAAAGAACAGCTTGACATAATTGCTACTACAGCCAATAAGGCTACGATTGATTTAATTGATTTTAACATATTTAATAATATTAAGTTTCCCTACTCGTAAGGCTTTTCGGTGTCGCCCCGTTTTTATTGGTTTCTGGACTCCAATCAAGATTGATTCATTTTAATGAGTATTAATTATCTATTGATTCTCTTGTGAGAATATCAATTGTTATTTTAAAAATCAAATTGTAATATTTAGCAGATGTAGTATATCGTGTTGTTTCAGACCAGACAGTATATAGTTTATAGGTCAAAAATAATAACTATTTAAAGACTACCAAATTGATTTTACTTTTTTATGGATATTCAAAATGCTTGGTCATTAAAATATGATTGAATTTACTAGGGAAAACAAGGTGAATTAGGATTAGAAAATGTGTTCTTTTTCATTCTCCTTTAGTAGATTAGGAGAAATTGGAGATAGTTAGGTGGGAGTACGCTGTTTTAAATAATAGGTGTTGAATTGAAGAGAAAATTAGGCTTATCTTAGTACTGTGTTTTTGAAAATATTTTTGAAACAATAATCTAATTCGAACGCACCATGATGTTCAAAGCATCAGATAATCTTAGGCTTACGGCAAAATCGTTTAAGCGAATTGCAATTGGATCTCCGAATGGTGAAATTGAACGAATCTCAAATGGTGTTCCTGGTGTTAATCCCATTTCAATTAAGCGCTGTGAAACTTTACTGTGCTTAATTTCAGTGATGATTCCGCTAGCTCCTTTTCTTAGTGTAATAATGCTTTTCTCTTCCATACTACAAAAATAGACCAGAAGCTTAAGTTTTACAATACCATTAATAGGGTATATTTTGAATGAATCTAAATAAGAGAGGTTTAAAGAATAACTCAAATTGAGACTAGTTGCACTTAGTAGTGTGATGTAAAAAGGGGGCGTAATTAGCAAAGCTAAAATAAAACGTCTTTTCATGAAATGTAGCTTTAAAGGTGTGTTTACTAAGTGTTTAACGCATGGTTAAGCAAAAGAAATTATAAAGCCATGAGAAGAACATGAAATCTATCCCTTCACCTCCCTGCCAATTCAACAACCACTTCGTTTCTGCGATTGAAAAGATCAAGTGGGGAGTTATACGCAAAGAAATAAAAATGATCTGTATAAGCTATTTTCTCTTCTTCCAAAGCATCGATTAGTTTCTGCTTATATAGCCTGATTTCATCATCACTTGCTCTGTGATTAAAGGTTATTGCGGCAACGGTTTTCGAAGGGACTTCTATAAATTTTATTTGTGAATCGTCTGGTTTAGGAAGTGATTTCCCCTTTTTTTCTTTTGGAATCATCATCATAACTGTTATTGAATCTTCTAAAGCCATCATAACAGGAATGGTCATTTCTATTAGTTCATCCTTTTCATTTTCTCCAGAAATATAAGTTGAGATAATTCTAAAACCCAATCCTCCTGCTTTTGAATACTCTTTATACGGAAGTTGAACTGATGTGAATAAATTGGCATCGTAAATACGTACTTCAAAGTCGTCGTATTCTTTAACGACGCTGTAGGGGCATGTTTCTGTATCTTCTCTTTGACTAGATACAAAAAGTCTGATGGCAATTAAAAATGTGATAATTACGCCAGCAATGATTAATCCTGTTTTCATAGTTTCTTTTTTTACTTGTAATGTTGTAATAGATAGCGAAACTGATTAACATTGTGCTTCTTACAGAGAGGGTTTTTAAATTTATTCCGACTGCAAAACAGTATAAAAATAATAAAAATCATTGCGGATTACAAAATATTTTTTTAATAAAAAATAAATGCCTTTATCGGGTACTTTAACAATAGATTAAAAAAACATTAATAGTAGAATCTCTTCTTTTCATCGTTTTACTGGTAACATCCCGATAAGCATTAAAAAATAAAATCATTTTACCTTCAACACTTAACACATTATAAATTTTCTAAAAACTCTATATTCAATCACAATATGATTTATATTTGCATTGTGAAAACGATATTAAAAAACACATTTCTAACGCTTTTCTTTACTGTTTACTGTTTATCGGTATTCAGTTCTGTTGCTGTGCCATCGTTTGAAACAAAGTCCTCTGATCAAAATCAAACAGAAGGGGTCCATTTCACAGAGTTGTCTAAATACCTTTTTCCACAATCAATTAGTGTGGAAGGACATGGCGTTTCTGTGGTTCATATTTTTCCTTTTGTTGATGCAGGAATAGACAAAGCGTTTATTTCAACTCGGTTTTTATGTAAACTCGCTGTTCAATACAGTGTCAATTACTTCAAGGAATCCAAAACCTTGATTTTAAAATTCAGAAAAGAGGACATCATTTACCCCTTCCATAATTTCTGGTAAAATTCATTACAATTTATTTAAAATCGATCATATTATTTGATCCAATGTTGAGCGCTTTAAGTGTTTAGCGCAGTCGTAATTTGAATTTTAATTTATATAAAATAATGGAAACTGGAAATGTTTTAATTGGAGTAATCTCCATCGTTGCAATTGTAATCCCTTTTGTTATCATGTACCGCAGAAGTAAAAGTGCTGAAAGAGGCTTGGCTAAAAACCTTAAAGAATATGCGGATAGAAATAGTCTTCAGCTAGATCAATGGGAATCTGTAGGGAACCTAGCTTTAGGATTGGATACGAAGAATAAAGTAGCTTATTTCACTGAAATAGAAGAAGGAGTTTACGATACAAGACATCTTACTTTGTCAGATTTTTCGGTTTGTAAAGTAAACCGTGAAGTGAGAGAAGTGAATTATCACGGTGAAAAAGATATAGTAACACATAGTTTAGAAGTTAACTTTTATCCAAAGAATAAAAAGGACGAGGTAGCTAGTTTTTTACTTTTCACTGAAGACAAAAACAGAATGCTATGTGGCGAAATTCAATTGGCTAACGATTGGGTAGCTAAATTTAATGAAGTTATTAAGTAGCGTCTGTTTTCGACCAGCCACTCAGTAATTGTGATTCTATAAATATCCCTGTGAATTTCCACGGGGATATTTATGTTTACATAATTTTCTTTGAATAAAAACCAACCCAAGTGTGACTCCATGCGTTGTATAAGAAACCAATCATCATGGAAGCAAAAAACATCAAGTCTTTAAACTCTGCTGTATATGTAATGCGCCATTTTGTAGAACTGAGCGCTACTTTACTCCCGATTTATGAGAAAATTACTAGGAATGAACCGCATAGCGTTCATTCTGAGTATGATAAAAAAAGAATAGATATAGTTTATGAAACCTATAATATCAACCCAAATACAAGTGAATTCTTGTTGGGATCCAATATTGTAGCGTTAATTAAGGACACCTATCACGAGCTTAAAAATCGCACCAATCAAAACGAGAAAATTGCCCAAGAACAATTGGAAGCTTTTTATGAAGAATACGCCAAACTGAAACAAGATTGGTATATTACTTTGATGAATTAGTTAATCAATTACGAATTTTTTAAAATGCCTCTAGGGTACTTTACCAATAGATTGAAAAAACATTAATATCGACTGATTAAAACGTGAGATCGCTTTACTGGTAAACATCCCGATAAGAATTTTTTTTAATTACGAACGGCGAAGCCCTCAACGAAGTTAATTACGAATTGAAAAATTCAAAATCCTTTGATTAGGTTGCTAACTTATTTTTATCAAGCCGTTAAGTCAATTTTGCAAAGTACTTTCGATTTTTTATTGATGCACATTCATTTCTAGGACTTATTCTAATTAATCTGACTTCTTATATCTTTGAAATTTAAGGTTGGAAATGATTATTATTTATCAAAGTGCTATAAACCTATCTCTAAATTATCACCTTTTACAGAATTCATATTCCATCGGAACGTAATTGATAATTCTTAATTCATTTCCAAAGGTTTTCACTACTTTTGAAGTGATGAAAGAAAATATTGAATCAAAACGCACATCTTGGCCTGTAATGGAGTCTTTTTACACCATTCAGGGCGAAGGACATTATTCAGGAAGAGCAGCTTACTTTATTCGTACGGGAGGTTGTGACGTAGGTTGTGTTTGGTGTGATGTGAAGGAAAGCTGGGACGCAAAAGATCATCCTGATACTTCTTTAGAGACTTTGCTTAAAGGGGTGAATGCAACAGCGACAGATTTTGTTGTAATTACAGGTGGAGAACCCGCAATGTATCCTATTGAAACACTTGTTTCTGCCTTGCAAAAAGACGGGAAAGAAGTGGCAATCGAAACTTCTGGTTGTTATCCTTTGGATGGTAAGGTGGACTGGTATTGTTTTTCTCCAAAGAAATTCAAAAAACCTGTTGAAGAAGCTTATAACAAAGCCAATGAATTGAAAATCGTTATTTTTAATAAAAATGATTTCAAATGGGCTGAAGAACATGCTTCAAAAGTCAATGATGAATGTTTGCTTTACCTTCAACCTGAATGGTCGAAAGAGGCACAAATGTTGCCTTTGATTATCGATTATGTAAAAGATAATCCCAAATGGAAAATCTCTTTGCAAACGCATAAATACATGAATATACCTTAAGATATGGCTAAAACTATCAGTTTAACTTTTACTCTTTTACTATTGCTTTTTAGTAGTTGTGCAACGGCACAAATGGGTTACGGCACGAAAAGTAAGAAAGCAATTAAGCTTTTTGAGGAAGCCCGAAAAGCTCCGGAGGAGAATTTTGATATGAAAAAAGGTCGCCCAAATTATGAGTCGGGAATTGACTTACTGAAAAAAGCATTAGATAAAGACCAAAACTTTTTGGAAGCACATCAATTAATTGGTGAGTATTACCGCATTATAAATCAACCAAAAGAGTCAGTTTATCACTTTAAAAGATCTTTAGAGATTCAGCCTTCGGCTAATTTGAATGGACAAGTCTATATTGATATTAGTGATCAGCAACTCAGAAATCATGAATTCGAAGATGCGATATATTATGCGGATAGAGTTTTGCATTCTAATAGTAGGTCTACACCAGAGCATTTAATTATGATTGCACATAAACTCAAAGCAAATGCTGAGTTTTCTATGGAAGCAATGAATAATCCTTCGAATATAAATCCTATTAATATTGGAACTTCTATCAATACAGAGCATCCAGAGTATTTTCCAACAATTACTGTTGATGGAAAAACAATGCTTTTCACAAGAGAAATTCCAAACAATGACGGTTTACCAAGAGGGCAGGAGGACTTCTTTATTTCTACCTTGACAGAAAATAATACGTGGTCAAATGCTGTTGCGATGCCAGGAAATATCAATACAGAACAAAACGAAGGTGCTCCAACGATTTCTGCGGATGGACGTACGCTTATTTTTGTTGGTTGTACCGATATAACAGGTAGATATTATGGTCGAAACCGTGAAGGGAAAGGAAGTTGTGATTTATTTATCACTGAGAAAATAGGAGGGGAGTGGACAAATCCAGAGAATCTTCCAGGTTTAGTGAATACTGCCAATTGGGAAACACAACCTTCTTTGTCTGCAGATGGAAAAACGCTTTATTTTATTCGAAGAGTAGGAAGGCAAAACCGCCAGCGCAGTGATATTTATGTAAGTAAGAAAATGCCAGATGGCACTTGGGGAGAGGCTGTTCCTTTGCCAAATAATATCAATACAGAATTTGCAGAATCTTCAGTGATGATTCACCCAGATGGACAAACTTTGTATTTTGCTTCTAATGGTCATGTGGGATTAGGGGGAACAGATATTTATATGTCGAGAAAAGATCCATTAGGAAATTGGGGGGACCCTATCAATTTGGGGTATCCTATTAATACTGAGAATAATGAAAACTCTTTATTGGTCGGTCCAGATGGAGAAATTGCTTTTTTTGCTTCAGATAGACCAGGAGGGGAAGGAAGTTTGGATATTTATTATTTCGAATTGCCAAAAGAATATCGCCCAATAAAAACAACATATTTCGAAGGTTTAGTTTTTGATGCAAATACTAGAAAACCGTTGAAAGGCCAATTTGAGTTGATTGATTTAGCAACTGGAAAGCAAGTAATCGCTTCGGAAGCAGATCCAATTACAGGAGAGTTTTTAGTGGCTTTACCTACGAAAAAAGAATATGCATTGAATGTTTCATTCCCTGGATATAGTTTCTTTTCAAAGAATTTCAATATGATTGAAGGAAGTGATGAGGCAATTCACATGGAGATTCCTTTGGTGCCATTAAGCGACGAGCAGCCTGTTTTATTAGCGAATGTTTTCTTTGATTTATCGAAGTCTACGCTTAGAAAAGAATCTTATGTTGAATTGAATAAATTATCAGCTTTATTGTCTGAAAACAGTAAGATAAAAATTGAGATTGGTGGACATACCGATACGCGTGGAGATCATCTAGCGAATCAAAAATTATCAGAAGACAGAGCAAAAGCAGTTTATGATTTCTTAATTTCAGAAGGAATTGAAGCTAACCGATTATCTTATAAAGGATATGGAGAACAAAATCCAATTAACTCTGATGAGAAAATAGAGAAATTATCTAGTGAATTAGAAAAAGAAAAAGCACATCAAGAAAATAGAAGAACCGAATATAGAATTGTAAAATGATCCACTTTTTAAGGTTAATTCGTCCAATTAATTTATTGATCATCGCTGTAACAATGTACAACGTTGGAGGGTATTTTGATGTCGTTTATGCTGATTTTAATGAGGGCGTAATGCTTATCCTAACCTTCAACTTTTTCTTGTTGGTGATTTCAACAGTAATGATAGCTGCTGCAGGAAATATAATCAATGATTATTTTGATGTCAGAGCAGACCGAATAAATAGACCAAATCGCACCATAATAATGAAGCACATCAAAAGAAGATGGGCAATTGTTTATCATTGGGTTTTGAACTTTGTTGCTTTTGGAATTGCAATTCATTTAGGACTGGTTTTAGAAACGTTTTGGTATGTTTTCATTCATTTATTGTCTATCAATTTCTTGTGGTTTTATTCCATGTATTTAAAAAGAACATTGGTTATTGGAAATATTGTAATCGCAATGTTAACAGCACTAGTACCTGTACTTGTTGGGATTTACTACCAAGATTATTTCAAAACAGTTGTGCTGGAAGAAGCGCATCCATTTCATTTAAATAGCTACAAATTCTTCCCAATCTATATTGGATTAGGTCTGGGAATATTTGCTTTTATTCTCAATTGGACCCGTGAAATCGTTAAAGACATGGAAGATGTAAAAGGAGATTTAGTATTGAAAGCAAGAACAATTCCTATCGTTTATGGACTTGAGAAATCACGCGTAATTGCAATTGTTTTTGTATTAATTACAATGACTTTGTCAATTCCAATTTTTTGGTTTTGGAAAACTGGGCATATCGAAGGAATTGCATTAATGCCTTTAATACTAAGTGCATTTTCTTCAATATTCACATTGATAGTCTTACTCAGACCAATCACCGATAAAAATCTTAAAACAGCAAATTTGGGAATCAAATTCACCATGATATTTGGAATGGTTTTACCTCTGTTCTGGATTTTCCAATTGTTGAATTAAAACACACTTTATGTTCTCGAAAAAGATAATCTTAGGTTCTGCCTCACCACGTAGAAAACAATTAATTGAACAACTTGGAATGCGTTGTGAAATCCGTAAAAAGGAAGTCGATGAAGTTTTTCCAGTTGATCTTTCGCATTACGATGTGCCTGAATATTTATCGAAATTAAAAGCAGAGCCACTTAAAGAATTCATTCAAGATGGTGAGGTTTTATTGACTTCCGACACTGTTGTAATCCATAATAATCAGATTCTCGAAAAACCAAAAGACTTCGAAGCTGCAGTTCAAATGCTTGAGCAATTGTCTGATAGTACAAATGAAGTCGTTACAGGAGTTTATCTCTACAGTCCGAAGCGAGAAAAATCATTCTCCGTAAAAACGAAAGTATTCTTCAAGAAATTAACAAGAGAAGAAATCGAATATTACGTTACGAAGTATGAACCTTATGACAAAGCAGGTGCTTACGGAATTCAAGAATGGATTGGAATGATAGGTGTCGAAAAAATCGAAGGCTGTTTTTATAATGTGATGGGCTTACCGATGAATGAGCTTTGGCATGTTCTTAATGAAGAATTTGCCTGAAAACGAAATCCACACAACTTACAATGTCATCACTCATCATCCGATTTCTGTCGGATCATCACTCATTCACAACATTCCCAAAGTCAGCAAATGTGCCCACCTATCATTCGAGATAAGTAAAACCAATAAAAAGATTGGCATAAAAGAGACGCTTATATTATAAAAAATACTGAAATAGATAGTTCTTCCTTTTATAAAATAGGTCATTAAAGGAATAAGTAGAACAAGTGGAATTATGGGGAAAGTACTCATTAAACTAAAATCTGGGGTGTAGTAATACCAGCGGTTGCCTTTATAGACTTTGACGTATTTTATATCTTTAAATAGCGGGGTTCGTTCTAGATAGACATAATTCCTCTCTCCCGCAACAATTAATTCTATTGTAATCCATGCTTTCTGTCCATTTTCAAAAACAACGGAAGAAGTTTCGTTAAGATTGGTGCCACTGCGACCTCTTCTTAAATCTTGATTTATAATTCTTGTTTCTGTGGTTTGTGTTGGGAAGAACAAGGTGTCCAATGTGATAAGCAGACAAAGAAAAGTGCAAGCATACATGATTCTCTTGAATTTTTTCCATCTTTTACCTGTCGTAATATTTTGATAATAACGTTCGTCATCTTCTTTTTCTTTGCGCTTCATGTTTTCGTAACGCATTTGCGCTTCTTTTACCCTTTCTTCACGCTCTGTGGTGGTTTTTGACTTCTGTGCTGTCGTTCTGTACTGCGTTCTTGTTTGTGCTCTAGGCCTCTGTGTTTGCGTGGTGTTTGTTTGTCTGTAAGTAGTGCTTTGTGTACTGTTAGGTGACTTTTTAGCTTGCTCTAATGCCTGTAGAATACGGTCATAAGCTTCTGTAACCTCAATGAATTTATCTTTTGCAACTGCCGAAGGATTTCTATCTGGATGATATTTCATCGCTTTTTTTCGATAGGCCCTTTTAATGAGGTTTTCGTTTTTCGTTGGAGGTATCCCTAATATGTCAAAATAGCGCTTCGTACTCATTGAATTTCTGCGGTAGTTTTATTTCGGTCAATTTTCCCCGATGGTGTTTTGATTAACGAAGATATAAAAAAGTAATCCTTCGGACGTTCATATTTCGTCAATACTTTATCAATTTTCTCTTTTAAATTTGTTGATTCTAAATATTTTTCTCCAATAAAGATGACTTTACTACCTAATTTTTGATCTGGAATTTGACCGATAATAAAATCAGTTGATTGAATTGCATTTGAGATTTTTCGTTCTACTTTTTCAGGATGAATTTTTACTCCTCCAGAATTAATGACGAAATCTGCACGACCCAACCAATGAAAGCTTTTCTCATCTATTAAATCAACAATATCTGTTGTTTTTAATCCTTTAATTTTTAATTCTTCACTGTCAATAATTAAGCAATCATCAATTGTTGAAAGGCGGGTATTTCCAATTACACGATAAGGCTCGTTCTTGTTATTTAAATTTCTCAAGGCAATATGAGAAACAGTTTCCGTCATTCCGAAAGTGGAGTAGGCTGAGCAATTGTATTTATTAATTTGCTCAATTAACTCATCAGAAACAGGTGCGCCACCAATAATTAAATGTTTTATTAGATTTAATTTTTCAGGATTTTCTTGTAGCGTTTCCTCCACTTGTAAGGGAACCATTGCTACGAAATCAATAGGGTGAACAAGGTTTTTAAGTGGATTTCGTGTAACATTAGTAACATACAGCGTGAGATTGTACATTAGCGACCTCACAACCATCATTTTCCCTCCAATATACTCTGTTGACATGCATAATAGTGCTGATTCACAATTATCTAAGTCTAGAAAGTTTCCTGTCATTCTAGCGGAAGCCTCCATTTTCCATTTCGGAATTTCTATGGCTTTTGGTGGACCAGTAGAGCCAGAGCTTAATTGAGTAATTGACTGACTATCATCGTACCATATTGAAATGAAGCTTTGAAGATCGTCTGTGTTGTCAATTGAATTGTCTAGTTTCTGTATAAGCATGCAATCTATTTAATAGGCACGAAATTTGAATCACGCTGATTTAATATTAATCCAAATATGCTGATTTTTTAAACTAGTTTTGTAACTTTAGCATAATAAAAAAATGAATATGAAATATCTAAGTGTTATCACCATTGTAATTGCATTAATTAGCTCGTCTTTCGTTTGGGCACCTGCTAACAATGACGAAGCTGGAATTAAATTTGAAACGCTGTCATTTAACGAAGCAATTCAGAAGGCTAAAAAAGAAAATAAATTAATCTTCTTGGATGCTTATGCAGTTTGGTGCGGACCATGTAAAATGATGGATAGAACTACTTTTAAGGATGAAAAAGTAGGAACAGTGTTCAATAAAAACTTCATCAATATCAAAATAGATATGGAAAAAGGAGAAGGACCAGAAATTGCTAGAAAATACCAAGTTCGTGCGTACCCAACTATGATGCTGATTAACGGCGATGGGAAAGTAGAAAAAAGAATTTTAGGAGCAGTTAGAAATACGCAATTGCTTGAAGAAGTTAAAGATTTTGTGAAGTAATATTCGCTTCAAATAATATTTGTAAAACCGAATTAAAATGAAACTTTTGGTTCGGTTTTTTTATTAGTCCCGAAAATAGTTGAAAATAGCTCCCAATAAGCCATCGAGATTGCTGTCTCTAATGTCTAACAGTCTAACACCTAAAATCTAATGTCTAATAGTCTAACATCTGCCAATCTAATGTCTAAAAATCTGCTGATTTTTCACAATTAAAATCAACCAAGTTGCTAGTACAAATGGAGCTGTTAATGTAATTATTCCTGTCATTCCCATTCCAATGTTAATTACCGTTGAAAGAAGTATGGCTATGGTGATCCATAGAAAATCTGTCCATCGCTTTCCTGTTAATGCAATTGCACAAAGTATGGCATTGTAGCCCATAAGTCCAGAGTTAACAACAGCAACCGACTCAATCTCTAATAAAATCCATCCTGCAAAAGAACCTAAAACAGCAGCGTAAACTGCGTAAATTGCCATCAATTTGTTGTTTAGGAGTATAGCCAAAATAAAAATCAGTCCTGTAATAACATTTTCTTGAAACATCACTTGACCAAAACTATTACTTGAAGCGCTGATTAAATCAAAAGTATTTCCACTTGCTCCTTTAGAAGTCAATACTGAAAAATTGAAAATGTATAACAAGGAATAAATCACAATCCAAGTAGCCACCACAAATGGAGCGGTAAATGGCGGAACAATTTCCTTTAAAAACCTCATGATTAATGTCGACAAAACCGAGCCTAATATTAAGGCTATGACTGTGCCTAAATTCACTTCGAAAAAACACAATACTGCAATTCCAGTTAATGTTCCATTAAAACCATAAAGTCCGTTTTGAATATCCTCCTTCTGAAACTTTAATAGTTGTGCTGTTCCAGTGCTTATTATTGTTCCCAAAAGCGCTGCCAATCCTAACAAATAAGAGTTGTAAAAAATCCCAACCAAAAATAAAGCTCCAGAATAAACATTGTTCTGAAACATTACCTGACCGATTCCACGTAATATTATTTGTACGAATTTCATCGAGCTTTGCGGTGAATTATTTTTGCGAAAACAAAATTATTCAAGTTTACCGAATATTTGCATGTTTAATAAAATATCGAAGAAAATAATAAGAGGTTTTGGGTGTTTGGTGAGATAGATGTTGGCGGTTTTGGATGAATTGTGTGCAGTCATTATTTTCACAGCAATAGCGAAATCGAGCCAATTCTTATTTATTTCTCGGTACCTTGCACTGTCAATCCTAGTTTTATCGGATTAGAAGATTTTTAAGGTCTTCTTTTATATTATTAAAGCTCAAGATTCTTTTTTCTCAAAAAACCTTAATACTTCATCATTTTTTTGAAGATGTTTTTTTGTAAACTTAAAACTTTGATACTGGTGAAACTTGCTTTCGGTTAATGATGAAAACCTATGTAACCTATTAATATACAACTACTTATGAATTATTAAGCCACTTTCAAATCTTCCAAAACTCCTAGCTATTCCCCAAACCGAAAAGCAATTCCAGTCACCCGTTTCGTTTCAACTCCATCAATAATTTCCATTCTCACCAAATCTTGAGCTAAAGGAGATTCAAATACAGCTTTTAAATCTTTGATTTCCCCACAAGGCACAAAGTGTTCGTTCATATATTCAAGAATCTTATCCGCAGAATGTTCTTCAACTTTAATTTTTAGAATATCAAAAAGGGCAGAACGGTTTTTTACACGATTTTGAACAGTAGCGTAATTTTCATTTTCGGTTAATTCAGGTAGTTTCAGATACTCACATAATTTGCTGAAATGCGTATTACTGCCTATCGCAAAAGTGATTGATCTATTGTCAGCCGTTTTGAAAATCTCCCCATAAGGTGCAATGTTTGGGTGCAAAGAACCTATGCGCTGAGGAACTTGATTTGTCATCAAATAATTGGACGCTTGATTGGTCAGTGAACTTACCGCAGCTTCATATAGTGAAACGGTCACACTTTTTCCTTTATAGTTTTTGTTACCCTTTTTAGAAATCAATTCAATCAATAATCCTTCCTTTAAATGATGCGCTGCCAATACGTCAATTAAGGCAATTGGCATTTTTACAGGACCACTTTCTGGAGTTCCGTTCATGGACATTATTCCAGATTCGGCTTGTAAAATTAAATCATAGGCTACTCGGTCACTTTCTGCTCCATATCCATTGATCTTACCGATAATTAAAGCAGGATTTAAGGCTCTTAAAACATCATCTGTAATTTTCAATTTTTCTTGATCACCAAATTTGAAATTCATCAAAATAATATCTGCCGTTTTCACCAACTCATAGAGTTTTTCTCTTTCAGAATCCTCCTTTAAGTCCATTTGCTGATAACTCTTCAAGTAATTGATACTTGAAAAATAAGCTGAAACAGAACTCTCCTGATTTTCTCCTGGTAATTTCCAAGATCTTGTAATGTCTGGATAAATTGGATGCTCAACTTTAATGACTTCAGCGCCCAATTCAGCAAAGAAAGTCCCCACTGAAGGACCAGCTAAAACGGTTGATAAATCAATTACTTTGAGGTTTTTGAAAATGGATGAATTAGACATTTTTTATTGCTTTTGGTAAAAGTAAAGAAATAATTACGAATCGTTCGATTACGAACGGCGAAGCCCTCAACGAAGTTAATTACGAATGGAGGATTCTCGATGTGAAATTCGTAATTCGTAATTTTTTATTAATTCGTAATTGATTCACTAAAACCCAATCTTAACACCTCCATAATAATTCCTCCCAGCCGCAGGATTAAAATACCTATTCCCAAAAGCATTGATGTCGTTTCCTAAACTGTAATTTTCGTCTAATAGATTATCTACACCAGCGAAAAACTCCAATTGAAAAGCTTTAGAAGGTTCCCATTTCCATGATGCTTTAACTTGTATTAAATGAAATTTTTCTGAAAAGGCTGTGTTTGCATCATTCAATGGCATTGTAGAAGTGTAATTATGTGAAATATTCAAGCTAATTTGCTTCGGGAAAGTGATGGTTAATGTGTTTGACCAAACGTAATCTGGGACGGCGGTTTCATTGTTTTTAGAATAATCATTTTCTTTTACCCGATAATCACCAAATCTATAATGGTTATATGAAAATGCTGAGTTCAAATTTAATTTTCTGATGAATCTTTTAGAGTTTGGTGTTAAAATATACGCCCAAACAGAAGCTTCGATTCCTTTTTGATTAATTTCTCCTGCATTCACGAAAAATTCAGCTCCGTTTTCATTTAATTGTCTCACAATTCCGTTTTCCATATTGTAAGTGTAGAAACCTATATCAGCTATAAATCTTCTGCTGGATGTCTCGAAACGTAATCCAACTTCGTAATTAATTCCTGTTTCTGGAGTTAACTCCGTATTGATGTTATTGTCTGAAGATCTTACTTCGGAAATTGTCGGAGGTGAATATCCTTTCGAAATACTTCCTCGGACAGCCAATGTTTTAGAAAGTAAATAGGAAGTCGCCACTCTTGGCATTAAAATGTTTCCAAAATTGATTTCTCCAGAAGGATTTTGAACAACTGGATAAAGTGAATTGTAATTAATCTTCGCTTGATTCAAACCAATTGAAGCTTCGATAGTCCATTTATTATAAATATTTGCATTCGCACGATAGAAGAAACTCGCTTGAGAATTATCTAATTCATCTTTTGCTTGTGGAGCGCCTTTTACACCTTGATTGTTGTCATAATTTTTAATGTCAGCCCAACCTTTTTGACCTTCAAACCCCAATTGCATTTGCCAAAGGATGTTTTCACTGATTGTGTCTTTGTAAGAGAGATAAGTTCTCAATCCTAAGTTTTTCTCTTTTCTAAATTCATAATTAGTGATAAATGGATTTTCAAAGTCGGTATGCGAACCAAAAATGCTAACTGTATGCGTTAACTTGTTTGTAATTCGGGCATCATGTGCTATTCCACCGAAAAAAGTTTTGTTGTAAATCCCTGCTTTTTGTTCAATTGCCGAAGGATTTGGACCGGCAGCTTGACGTGCCATTGTTGGATCATCTAGCATTTGACTTTGAGTTAATCCACCAGGTGTTTGGTATAGTAAATCAGAATACAAAACCAGCAATCTTAATTCATTGTTCTTTGAATAAATCCATTTGTGAGCCGTTTGAAAGGTCATTTTATTTAAAGCAGAATTATCTCGATATCCGTCAGAACGCATAAAAGATTGATCAACCGAAAATGAATACTTCTCATTTACTTTTCTTTGAACTGAAAGTTGTTCTTGAAACAAACCAAAAGAACCGCCATTCAATAATAGTGAACCTTGGTTTTTTGTTACATCAAATCCTTTGGGTTGAATTCGAATAACTCCTCCAGAATTTGCACCATACAGGGAACCATCTGGCCCTTTTAAAACATGAATTGAAAAAATCGAAGCTGGATCAATTAAATTGAGGTAAGTATTTCCTCCCGCATCCGTCAATGGAAATTCGTCCATATAAATCTTCGTGTTGCGAATTCCAAAAGGTGATCGAATCAAACTTCCGCGCATTGCCAATCGGTAACTTCCTGGCGAACGTTCCTCCATTCGAATCCCAGCAACAGTATTTAAAGCAGGAAGTAGAGTAGTGGTTTGTTGTGTTTCAATCTGAGCTGATGAAATAGTTTGTGCCGAAGAAGTTAAGCCCAAAAGTGCTTGCTTTGAAAAATAAGCAATGATCTCGACTGCTTCAAATTCAGTTGCCTGAGGTCTTGAAAGAGTGTCTGGTTTTTGTGCTAGAAGAGAAGAAAAAGAAGATATAAATAATATGAATACAATTGTTTTAGACATTTAAATTGGCTTTAAAAATTTAACCGCACTTGTGCAGAGCTTGTCGAAGTAAAGGGCACGAAGAAGGCGCAAAGGGCACGAAGTTTTCCATAGAGATTCATAGAGTTTTATTGGCATCGCACATTTATTTTTTTTTGTAGCGTCGCACGGCCATGCGACGTTACAAAAAAAATAACGTTAACGATTAACCGTTGAATTCCACCTCAATTCGTAATTAACTTCGTTGAGGGCTTCGCCGTTCGTAATTGATTAATTCGTAATTTCATAAAGCTTCCCTCCCTGAGTCACAACATACAAAGTTCCATCTTTTCCTTGCGTGATATCTCTAAAACGTTCTCCTTCGTCAGGTAGAATTCTTTCTTCGCCAACTACTTTGTTACCTTCTAAAACAATTCTAGCAATGTGATTACTGTTTAATCCACATAGAAAAAGATTATTTTTCCATTCTGGAATTTTATCTCCTTTATAGAATGTCATTCCACTTGGAGAAAGTACAGGATCCCAATAATAAACGGGTTGTTCCATTCCTTCTTTTTGCTGAATTGCAGGATCACCAATTTTTCCTCCAGCATATTCAATTCCGTATGTGATTGTTGGCCAACCGTAGTTTTTACCTGGTTTGATAAGGTTTAATTCATCTCCTCCCCGTGGGCCGAATTCATTACTCCACAATTCTCCAGTTTCGGGATGAAAAGCCAATCCTTGTGGGTTACGGTGTCCATAACTGTAAATTTCAGGTCGTGCATCTGTTCTACCTTCAAATGGATTTCCTGCAACTGGATTTCCATCGGTTGTGATGTGAATGATTTTTCCAAAAGAAGTATTCAAATCTTGCGCTTTAACTCTTGTCTCTTTATCTGAACGCTCACCAATACTCACAAATAAATTACCGTTTTTGTCAAAGATTACTCGACCACCGTAATGTAATTTTCCATCATAGGTTGGTGAAGCACGGTATATTACTTCTGCATTTTCAATCTTTTTATCATCATCTGCTAATCTTCCTTTTGCAACAGCAGTTTGATTTCCTTTGTCAACTCTTTCCGAAAAAGCCCAATAAATCATTCGGCTTGTTTCAAAGTCTGGAGCTAAAGTCAAGCCCAATAACCCTCCTTGACCTCGAGCATCAACTTGTGGAATTCCAGTAATTGCATCACTTATTTTACCGCTGGAAACGTTTACAATACGCATTACTCCTTCGGTTTCTGTGATGAGTAATCTACCATCAGGAAGTTCGACAACTCCCCAAGGCGCATTCAAAGATTCTGTAACTATTTTGGTTTTATATGGTGTAGTTGTTATTACACCTGCAATTCTGGTTTGACCTTCAAAAGCTGGTTTAAAGTCAGTATTTGCTTTTTTTGTTTCTACTGGCGGAATTGTATCAGAGGTTTTCTGATTGTCGACGACTTGAATTTGATCCGAGGTGGAGTTGACGTTATTGCAAGAAACAAATGTTGATGCAATAAGTAATGTGGTGTATATGAGCTTCATGTTGTTGAGTTTAATTCTGATAATATAGTAAATTGTCTGAATTTTTATATGATTCATCCAATGTTATTATACAACAACAGGCTTAACTATTTGTTTACCAAGATATCTTTAAGTTTACTCTAACTTTGAAATTACTAATGCTCAATTAGGTGTCTTATAAAAAATGGAGCCGACCAAAATATTGCCGGCACCATTGAAATGTGAATTTTATTTTTTAATTATCTTGAAAGTTTGAGATTCATTTTCTCCAATTTTCAGGACATATAAACCATTAGATAATTCATTAATATCGATATTTGTTTCACCGATTTTTAATTTACCCTGTTTTACATTTCTTCCGTTTTGATCAAGAATTGAAAAGGTATTTCCATTTTCTAAATTGGCAACTTGAATTGTTAACACTTCTGTGACTGGATTCGGATAGATTTTGAAATTAGGATTTTGTTCTTTTGATAAGCCAACAAAACTAACCATTACACATTCAGAAGTGTCAGAACAGTTTTCCTTTGTAACAACTACTGCATAGTTCCCAGTGATTGTTGGTGTATAACTTTGATCCGTAGCGTTGGTGATGAGCTGATTCGAATCACAATCCAACCAAGCGTAAGTTGCCCCTATTTCATTTGAAGTAATTGTTGTTCCGTTGAGTGTTGTTCCTATATCAATAGTGATTATGTTTACTGTAACCTCTAATCTTTCAGGTGTTTCGCATGGATCTGAATTTTGTTCAGCATAATAAGTTGTATTGTTAGTTAATGCGTCTGTACTTGCTAATGCAGTGCCACCAGTTGGAGTTAAATACCATTCAATTCCAGTTCCTTGTGCTACTAAATCAGCAACAGTTGCCGAATGACAAAATATTTGGAGAGTATCTCCTGTTGGCGCACCGATTGGTGTACAGAAAGTAAATTTCACCACTCCATTTGCACCTAATGCTGCTGGACCACCATTTCCATTTGCACCACCACCACCGCCACCATAGTTTGCACCAACTGCTGATGGATCAGTAACATTGCAAGATACGTCTGTGAAACCAGCACCTTTCCCTCCATCACCAGCAGGTAATCCACCGCCTAATCCTCCAGTACCACCAGGGGTTTGACAAATTCCTGTCCAAGCAATCGTGTTTCCACCGTCTCCACCGTCACTTATCGAACCAGCCGCACCACCACCACCTCCACCGAAGTAAGTCCAATAGCCACCGCCACCGTTACCTCCAGTTCTGTTAATTTGTCCGCCAATACCAACCCCACCAGCACCTCCGCCGCCAATAACTTGAGGGTTTGTTTGTGAAATTCCATTTGCCCCTTTTGTTGCAGAGATGTTAAGACTTGGCACACTCGAAGTTCCGTTACCAGAAGCTGCTTCTCCGACAATTACTGTGTGTGTTGATCCTGGGGCTACTGTGTAAACACCAGAGGCATATCCGCCTCCACCGCCACCTCCACCGCCATTGTTTCCACCTTTTCCACCTGCACCGATTACTTCCACAGTAACAGATGTAATTCCATTTGGAACAGTGAATGTTCCAGAAGTTGTAAATACTTGTTGCGCCATTGTTGCAATACTGAGCGTACCGCCAAATAGTAATAGAAAAAATTTTTTCATAATAAAGTGTTTTGTTGTTAATTAATGACTTAAAATTAAGTAAAAACATTTGAATTTTGAAAGTTTTAACTAAATATCTGTTGTTTTATATTCTTATTGGCTTTCCTTTCACCTCAACGCTTGAATTTACTAAATTTACCTTTCTTAAATAAAATTATATGACCGAGTTAAGTTACATCATTGGTGAAACACAAATCAAAGAAAAGAGCATTGAAGCAACTTTGAAATTGTTGAATGAAGGAGGAACAATTCCTTTTATTTCTCGTTATCGAAAGGAAGCGACAGGAGGTCTGGACGAAGTTCAAATTGCTCAAATTAGAGATGTAGCGGATAAGTACAAACAGATTACTCAGCGTCAAGAAACAATTCTTAAGGCAATTGATGAGCAAGGAGAGTTAACAGATGAATTGAAAAATAATATCACTGCTTGTTTTAACATCAATGAATTAGAAGATCTTTATTTACCGTATAAGAAAAAACGTAAAACAAGAGCTGAATCAGCCAGACTTTTAGGCTTGGAAGGTTTGGCGAAAATTATAATGTCGCAAGGGAATCAATCTCCTGCATCTGCTGCTAAAAGCTTTGTAAAAGGTGAAGTGAAAGATGAAGAAGCCGCATTGGCAGGAGCGCGAGACATTATCGCAGAATGGATCAACGAAAATAATGTTGTCAGAAGTCGATTGAGAAAATCTTATGAAAACCACAGTTTGCTAACTTCAAAAGTGGTGAAATCAAAAACCGAAGAAGCAGAGAAATACAGAGATTATTTTGATTATTCCTCTTCATTGAAAAAATGTCCTTCTTATCGTTTTTTGGCAATTTATAGAGCGAATAATGAAGGTTTTTTAAGAATGAAAGTTGTGGTGGATGAAGATCAAATTTTTGATTTCATGAATCGTTTCTATGTGAAGAATAATTCTCCATTGAATGAACAAGTTGTTTTGGCTTATCAAGATGCATACAAGCGATTATTGCACCCGGCTTTGGAGAATGAAGCGTTAACAGAGAAGAAAAAAGAAGCCGATAAAACAGCAATTGATGTATTTTCTGAGAACCTAAGACAGCTTTTATTAGCGCCAGCTTTAGGAAAGAAAAGAATTTTAGCCATCGATCCAGGATTTCGTTCTGGTTGTAAAGTCGTCTGTTTGGACGAAGCGGGAGAATTATTGACGAATGTTACTATTTATCCGCATGCTCCACAAAAAGAGTTAGACAAAGCGAAAAGTAAGATTTGGCAATTGGTTGAAGCCTATAGAATTGACGCAATTGCAATTGGAAATGGTACAGCAAGTCGGGAAACAGAATACATGGTGAAACGCATCAATTTTAATACAGATGTCATGGTTTTTGTGGTTTCCGAAGATGGTGCCTCAGTGTATAGCGCGAGTTCAATTGGGCGACAAGAATTCCCTGAGTATGATGTCACCGTCAGAGGGGCCGTTTCTATCGGAAGAAGATTGATGGATCCTTTGGCTGAATTGGTGAAGATTGACCCGAAATCAATTGGAGTAGGACAGTACCAGCACGAAGTCGATCAAAAATTATTGAAAGAAAGTTTAGATGATGTCGTGATTTCTTGTGTAAACGAAGTTGGTGTGAATCTCAATACTGCTTCTCCTTATTTAATGAGTTATGTTTCAGGATTAGGTCCGCAATTGGCTGAAAACATCGTTGAATATCGCCGAGAAAACAACGGAATTAAATCGCGATTAGAATTAAAGAAAGTCAAAAGATTAGGAGAAAAAGCCTTCGAACAATGTGCTGGATTCTTAAGAATTGTAGACGGGAAAAATCCTTTGGATAATTCGGCTGTTCATCCAGAATCTTACCCTGCAATTGAGAAAATGGCAAAACAATTAAAAATGACAGTCAAGGATTTAATTGGAAACACGGAAGTCTTAGACCAACTTAAAAAAGCAGATTTTCCTTACATCGATGCCTTTACTTTTGAAGATATTGTCAAGGAAATGAAGAAGCCTGGTCTAGATCCAAGGAAAAAGGTAAAGGTTTTAGAATTTGACAGTACAGTTAAAACAATTGATGATTTATCAGTCGGAAAGGTCTTGAATGGAATAGTAACCAATGTGACGAATTTCGGTGCTTTTGTAAATATTGGAATCAAAGAAAACGGTTTAATCCATAAATCGAATATGGCAGATGTTTATGTTGAAAACCCTGCGGATTTTATAATGTTGCATGAACATGTGGAGGTGGAGGTTATTTTGTTGGATGTGGAAAGGAAGAGGATAGGGCTGAGAAAGAAATAAAAATTAATTACGAATTATTAATTACGAATTTTCAAAATATTTTCAATGACTAGAAACATTTTGCTAAAGAAGCGACAGAATAATCGAATTTCCGATAATTCTAACTAATCAAAAGGTTGGGCATGATTTTTATTGATAATTACAAACAGATTCAGTTGTTGCAAATTTTGCAACAACTGCGACAGATGGTAAAACTTGCCAAGTCGATTATTTTAATCTAGATGTAATAATATCTGTCGGTTATCGTGTTAAATCCATACAAGGAACACGTTTTCGTCAATGGGCTACTCAGCGTTTAAAAGAGTATATCGTCAAAGGATACACTATGGATGATGAGCGTCTCAAGAAGGTTAGTGGAGGAAATTATTGGAAAGAATTACTGGACCGTATTCGTGATATTCGTTCCAGTGAAAAGGTGATGTATCGTCAGATTTTGGAATTATATGCCAATGCAACCGACTACAACCCAACAAGTGAAGAGAGCGGTAATATTTAGAAAATTGAAAATTTGAAAAAATCAAAGATAAAAATGATTGCGAATTATTAACAATTAATTAAAAAACATGAAATCAATACTATTCATAATACTCTCATTAAGCTTTATTTCGTTGAACTCCTGTATGTCTTCAAAAATAATCTCAGGCAATGGACCCTTAAAACATGGAAATCCGCCTGGTGGAATTCTCATTTCAGAGAACTTCTATTGTGATCGAACAGAAGTTATGAATTTCCATTGGATGGAATATATGTTTTGGACGAAAAGAACATACGGTTCAGAATCGGCTGAATTTCTTAATACGCTCCCAGACACACTTGTTTGGGTAGAACCTGATTCATGTACAACTAAGTTTGTCGATTTTTATTTACGTCATCCTGCCACTCGAAGTCATCCTCTTGTTGGAATTTCTCAGCAACAAGCTAAAGATTATTCCAAATGGCGATCTGATCGTGTCTTCGAATATATGCTTATTCATGATGAGGTTATAGCATATAATGAATTTCAAAATAGGGAGAATGTTTTTACGATTGAGAATTTTTTCAACAATAAGATTGAACGATTAAATTCAGACAGGGAAATTATTTATTATCCTGAATTTAGATTGCCTACTATTTCTGAGAGAAATTTAATTCTAAAGTATTCTGATTCTTTGGATAGTTTACATTCTGATAAATATTATTCAAAACATCCAAAATCACGAGACATTGAATTGATTTATTGTGATAAAATTCCATGTTTAAATGATACAACTTGGACAGAACCAACAAGGCCAGTTCGAAGCTATTATTCACGGAAAAGGATTAATCCCTTTTATGATCTCCGAGGAAATGTTAGTGAATGGGCGGCTGAGACCAATATTGTTTTTGGCGGAAGTTGGGGAGATGATTGTTCAACAATTATGAAGACTGATACAGCAGTGTCTTCTACTGCAAGTAAATACATAGGATTTAGAAATGTATGTGAATTTAAAAAGTGGGGCGAATAAGAAGTATTGAAAAATATTATGTTTTAAGTTCTTTTTGACTATGTTTTATATGATTCTAAACTATTTCAACTAAAAAAAATATTCAATGAAAAATTTATTCCTAACCATATTCCTTTTCTCAACCCAGACTGCTTTCAGTCAATTGAATTGTCATGTAAAGTTATCTGATTCTTATTCGTTAAAGCAAATAGAAAACCTTAAATCAATTGAAATTAAAAATGCTGACTTCTCAATAGATTCGATGAGTAATTTGATTTTAATCCATAAAGTTAGAGGAAGACGGTTGGAAATAACCTTGAGTAATTATGAATTGTATTCTGAAAAAATAAACCTTAGAAAGTTTAAAAATAATACAATTTCAAGGCATTTAGTTCCAAATAGGTCTGTGATTAATTCAAGATTTAAAGAGCTTTGGAACTCTGAAAGAATATCAACAGACACCTTATTTCTTGATGACAAAAACGAAATTAGAAAACACCTTTCATCCTATTTAAATTATTTAAAAATATTGGATGATCCTTGCAAAAAGGATTGTTTCACGAACACATATAATTTGCATTATAGAATAATTTTCTCAGTTATTAATTCAGTTTATGAAATTAACACTGTAGAGAATCTTAGACCAGATATTGATAGATGTGAAGAGCTGGATAAATACATGGAAAAACTCACAACGGTTTTCCCGAAAATTAGAGTTCGCGGTCTTGATGAATCAGTGGGGGATTTATCTTTGGTTTTTAGTATTGTGTTGTGAGAATTAGTGACTTTCTTAAATGGAACTTGCATTAGATGAAACTTCAGTTATTCGAAATTTTCGAATAACTCCTAAAGACGGTAAAGAAAATAAAACAAAGCCCTACAATCTTTTTGCTGTTATTGGAGTAGGCTATAAGGGAAACTCGTTTGAATAAATTTATTGAGGCTACAGACAGAAAAATATTGCAAAACGCCGGAAAAGTCACTGCTGAAATAGCCAAAGTACACGCTGAGACTGAATTTGAAAAATATAGAATTGTCCAAGACAAATTGTTTGAAAGTGATTTTGATAGAATTGTAATTAGTCAACTGTCACGTGGAGAAGGTGATGATGCGTGATTGAAGAAGAATTTGAAGAAAGAGCAACTTGTAAGGAATTCTTATAAATTCAAATTGAAATTCAAATGAAAGTAAAATAACAATGATAATTTTATATTTTTAAACCCGATAATTTCAATTGGTTATCGCATAAAATAAAAACAACATAGAAAATAAATCTTATAACACGAAAATTAAATGGATACAGACGACTTATCAATTCCAACCTACGATGGAATTCTTGTAGAAGCCGGGAAATTTAATCACGACCTAACATTACAGTTTGGTCTATTAGCTTCTCGATGCAAAAATGATGATGATTATTTAAACAAGGCGGAAAACTTTGTCAAAAATTTGCTCAAGGAAGAGGATATTGATTACATTATAGAAGAAATATTCTTTGGAAATTATGTGAGTAAGACTGAACTTCATAAGGCCTTAAATAAAATTCTTAAAAACATAGCTGAAATAAGGAAAACTCCAATGGACAAGCGTGAGTATGAAGATTGGGGTTAAGTTTATGGTTAATGGAAAATGCTTCTGACAATATCAATTTATTTAGTTCCATTTTTAAAGGACGTGAAGACGTGTTTGCTGTGAGGTGGGAGAAAGGAAAGAAGTCGGGATATATGCCAGCTTATTTTTATGATCCTTATCGCTATCGAGTGCATAGAATGAATGGAGGAACATTCCAAAGCTTTACTGAAAAATCTTATTTGAAATATTCGGATGAACAAATTCAAAAGCATTTAGACGGTTTTCATCACATTGGAATTTATCCTTTATTGCAAGATAATACTAGTTGGTTTTTAGTTGCAGATTTTGATAAAGCTAATTGGCAAAAAGAGGTGATTGTTTTTCTAGACGCTTGTAAAGAATATAAAATCTCAGCTTATTTGGAGCGTTCTCGTTCGGGAAATGGTGGACATGTTTGGATATTTTTTGAGAAGCCATATCCTGCTATTAGAAGTCGGAAAATATTCATTTCTATTTTAGAAAATTCAGGAGCATTTTCCATATTTGATAAAATTTCAAGCTTCGACCGACTTTTCCCTAATCAAGATTTTCTTTCAGGAAAAGGTTTTGGAAATCTTATCGCTTTGCCTCTTTTTAAACCGACTTTTGAACAAGGAAATAGTTGCTTTATTCATCCTGAAAATTTTGAGATTATACCCGATCAATGGACTTTTCTGAAGAATATTAAAAAAGTTTCTGTTGAACACTTGGATGAATTACATAATGGTTTAAAAACAGATGTTCAAATAATAAAACAGCAAACAACAAATGGGAGACTTAGTATTTCATTAAATAATAATGTTAGAATTAGCAGAATTGGTTTAATACCAATCCTTATCAATTATCTAAAAGAAGAATTAAATTTCTCCAATTCTGAATTTTTCATTAAGAAGAAATCAGGGAGAAGTACTTATGAAACAGCGCGCTATTTTAAACTAATTGAAGAATCGGAAAATGAGATTTTCATTCCTAGAGGTTTTATCGGCAAACTTTTAAGATTTTGTAAAGAAACACGGGTTGAATTCGACTTTATTGATGAGAGAAAGCTGAAATCATCAATTTCTTATGAGTTCAAAGCTACTTTAAGAAACCATCAATTGGGTGTAATTGAAACTATTTCGAAAAAAGATTTTGGAGTAATTGTTGCGCCTCCGGGTTCAGGAAAAACAGTTGTTGGATTAAAAATAATAGCAAATAAAGGTCAGCCTGCATTAATTATCGTTCATAGAAAACAATTACTGGAGCAATGGATAGAACGAATAGAAGCATTTTTTGGTATTCCTAAAAAAGAAATTGGCGTTATCGGCCAAGGAAGATCTAAAATCGGAAAACAAATTACTGTTGCCACGATTCAGAGTTTACCAAAACAATTAGAATCAATTAAAGATCAATTTGGAATTATCATAGTGGATGAGTGTCATCATGTTCCTGCTGAAACTTTCAGGAAAACCATTGAAAAATTGCAAACCTATTACTTATATGGATTGACTGCTACTCCTTTTAGAAAATACAGTGATGGAAAAATGATTTTCACGTATTTGGGTGAGATTATTTCAAATATTAAAACCACTGAAATTGAAAACTATAAACATGCAAAAATTATCATCCGAAATACAGAGTTAGATGTTCCTTTTAATCCTAAGACGGATGAATTTGAAGTGTTATCAAAAATGTTGATTCATGATACAGCACGAAATAAGCTGATTTTAGAAGACATAAAAACTGAAATAAATCAAGGTAAAAAGGCTGTAATTATTACAGAGCGAAAAGAACATATTGAAACATTGTATTTGTTCTTAAAACAATCTTATGAGGTAATTACACTTAGCGGTGAAGATTCAGAAACTTCCAAAAAATCTAAATGGAAAATAGTGCAAGAAGGAAACTTTCAGGTTTTAATAACCACCGGACAATATTTTGGAGAAGGAACAGATTTACAAAATATTAGTTCTTTATTTTTAGTTTATCCATTTTCATTTGAAGGAAAGTTAATTCAATATATAGGAAGGGTTCAACGTTCTGAAATAAATCCGATTATTTATGATTATAGAGATTATAAAATAGACTATCTCAACAAACTTTTTTTAAAACGAAATACTTACTATAGAAAAATCAGTAAGCAGGCAACTTTATTTGATGAACCAGAAAGTGAAATCGAGTCTTCCAATGATATTTTAACCATTGAAAATAAAATCAAAATTCCAATTGAGGACTTGGAGTTTAATTTCGGAAGTGTTGGGTTTAATTATCACATTGATGAAATGAACACAGCGCTCCAGTTTCAAATTGAAAATATTGAGATACGCCCAGAATTTGAAGTGCTAAAGCATTATTTAATCAAAAGTCTAAAATCAAAAACTATTTCAGTGGAATTGTTTGCTGAGTTTGAAAAAGGAAAGCTGGTTTCACAAATAGCTTTGTCAAAAGACATTGATAGAATCAATAAAGAGGTAGTTGAGGGAGTGAAATTTCAATTTGTAAACAAGGAAATACTTAAACAATTAGGTTTATCAAAGAAAAATATTTTGACTTCAGATGAATTACAGAATCAGGACCTGGTTTATGATAATGCAGAAGAGGTATTGAATGAAATTCTCAAGGGCAAGGAATATAAACATTCAAGGCATATTCAATATTTAGCTAATAGACACGAAAAACTAGTGATGAAAATTCGCTTTGTCTTAAATCCTTTTTCATTTATTTTCCTTCTCAAAGGAGAGCATAACTTCTTCATCATCTTGGAGACCTTAGACACCGAAGAAGCAACTTATATTTGGCAAACCGAAAAGGATAAAGCGTCATTAATTGACGAGATAAATAAAATCGAAATTCAATTAGGCATCATTAAAGATAAAGGGCGTCAATCATTTCTAGAAATTACGCCTAATAACTTTAAGAGAATTATGCATGATTATTCAGATGACAATAAGGGGTTTGTGATTTGGAAATCAGCAGTAGAAGAAGTGATTTAGGTTTACCCAAATGTTTTCTATAAAAACAATCTACTAAACCTCTTAAAACCCACCTATTTTGTTATATTTACTTGTAAATAATGAACTTACACATTTCTAAAATGTATAATTTATTCCTTTCACAAGATGTAAACTTTAAAACTAAAGAATATGGAAGCTAAAGTAAAATGGTACAATAAACCCCAATTGGTTGGAACATTGTTATTGTTTTGGCCTCCATTTGGATGGTATGGACTTTATAAAAGTGAAAACCTAGATTTAAAATTTAAAGTAGCTGTTTTCGGAGCTCATATATTAGCTGTAATCTTACTCGTTTTGGTTCATTACAACTAAATTCGTCAGGAAATCTCAAAACAATTCTCTATTGAAAACGCATATTCTTACTCCACAAGACTTTCAAACCTCGCAATGGTCAGGTGGAAGTACAACTCAACTTTATATTTCTCCAGCTAATTCTTCTTATTCAGATAAAAATTTCGATTTAAGAATTAGCACCGCAAAAATCGAAGTCGAAGAATCAAATTTCACCTCTTTAACTGGAGTTTATCGCAAGTTGATGATTTTGGAAGGAGAAATCACAATTCAACATGAAAATGAATATAGTAAAAAACTCAAACCTTTTGATGTAGATGTTTTTAGTGGGGATTGGAAAACTTCTTCAATTGGTACATGCACGGATTTCAATGTGATGACCACAAAACACCAACAAAGCGAATTCTATCATTTAGCTCAAAAAGCAACAGAAACATCTGAATTGAAACTTAAATCAAAGTGCAGGAATTTGTTTTTATATGCCACTTCTGGAAATTTGATTTTTCAAATTATGGATGAAAATTATAAACTGAGAACAGGAAACTTGATGGTTATCGAAAATATCGATGTTTCTTCATTATCTATGAAAAGCGATGTTGATTTTACAGTCGTGGTTTTGGAGGTAATGTGATTCATTATCAATTTTATGCTTTGCTTTTGAAGAGTGTACTAAATTACGGATTTCAGTAAAATCAGGGGGCATAGCCGTTTATAACGGTTAATAACGGATAGCTCAATTCAAAAAAACTCCATGCCAGAAATTTGATTCTTTCTCAATCCCTTGTTATCAGAGGGCATAGTCGTTTATAACGGTTAATAACGGATAGCTCAATTCAAAAAAAACACCATGCCAGAAAATAGGGATATTCTCAATCCCTTGCTATGAGCGGGTCTAGTCGTTTTTAACGGCTAATAACGGATAATTCAAATTGAATAAACACCATGCCAGAAAATAGGGATATTCTCAATTCCTTGCTATGAGCGGGTCTAGTCGTTTTTAACGGCTAATAACGGATAATTCAAATTGAATAAACACCATGCCAGAAAATAGGAATGTCTTCAATCCCTTGCTGTGAGGGGGTATAGCCGTTTTTAACGGTTAATAACGGATAATTCAAATTGAATAAACACCATGCCAGAAAATAGGAATGTCTTCAATCCCTTGCTGTGAGGGGGTATAGCCGTTTTTAACGGTTAATAACGGATAATTCAAATCAAAAAAACTCCATGCCAGAAATTAGAAATATTCTCAATCCCTTGCTATGAGAGGGCTTAGTCGTTTTTAACGGCTAATAACGGATAATTCAAATTGAATAAACACCATGCTAGAAAATTGGAATGTCCTCAATCCCTTGCTGTGAGGGGGTATAGCCGTTTTTAACGGTTAATAACGGATAATTCAAATCAAAAAAACACCATGCTAGAAAATTGGAATGTCCTCAATCCCTTGCTGTGAGGGGGTATAGCCGTTTTTAACGGTTAATAACGGATAATTCAAATCAAAAAAACTCCATGCCAGAAATTAGAAATATTCTCAATCCCTTGCTATGAGCGGGTCTAGTCGTTTTTAACGGTTAATAACGGATAATTCAAATTGAATAAACACCATGCCAGAAAATAGGAATGTCTTCAATCCCTTGCTATCAGAGGGCCTAGTCGTTTATAACGGTTAACCCAAATCTAAAAACACCATGCTAGAAAATTGGAATGTCCTCAATCCCTTGCTGTGAGGGGGTATAGCCGTTTATAACGGTTAATAACGGATAGCTCAATTCAAAAAAACTCCATGCCAGAAAATAGGAATGTCCTCAATCCCTTGCTGTGAGGGGATATAGTCGTTTTTAACGGTTAATAACGGATAATTCAAATCAAAAAAACACCATGCCAGAAATTAGAAATATTCTCAATCCCTTGCTATGAGCGGGTCTAATCGTTTATAACGGTTAATAACGGATAATTCAAATTGAAAAAATACTATGCCAGAAATTTGATTCTTTCTCAATCCCTTGCTATGAGCGGGCATAGTCGTTTTTAACGGTTAATAACGGATAGCTCAATTCAAAAAAACTCCATGCCAGAAATTTGATTCTTTCTCAATCCCTTGCTATGAGCGGGTCTAGTCGTTTTTAACGATTAATAACGGATAGGATAATAGAATATTATCAATTATCATTTCCCTTTTCTTCGTTTCCATTCCTTAGAAATCAAATTCAATTCTCTCCCTGTCTGACCAGCAACAGAAGTATTCTCATCTGCACGTCTCAATAAGTAAGGCATTACTTCTTTTATTGGACCATAAGGAACATACTTTGCAACTTGGTAACCGTGGTGAGCTAAATTGAAGGAAATATGATCTGACATTCCTAAAAGTTGAGCGAAATAAATGCGTTTATCGTCTTTTGAAATGTTAAACTCTTTTATTAAGTCTACCAAAAGTTGAGAACTGTCTTCGTTGTGCGTTCCACAACACAAAGCACAATGTTTTATTTCTTCCACCATTAATCTTGTAGCGGCATTAAAGTCTCTATCTGTTGAGCTTTTATCAGGTTGAATTGGTGATGGATAACCCATTTCTATGGCGCGCTCACGCTCTTTTTCCATATATGCACCACGAACGAGTTTCGCTCCAAATTTATACCCTTCCCTTTTCGCTGTTTCAATTGCGTTTTTGATGTAATCTAATCTGTCGTGGCGGTACATTTGGAATGTATTGTAAACGATGCATTTTTCCTTGTTGTATTTTGCCATCATCGATTCAACAATTCTGTCGAGTGTGTCTTGGTACCAAGATTCTTCAGCGTCGATAAAAAGTGGAACATCAGAATCGTGAGCGTGTTTACAGATGTCATTAATTCGGTTGACAACTCTAATAAATTCTGCTTTCTCTAGAACAGTTGGCTCCGCATTTTCGTCGTTCAATTTTTCTAAAAGCGCATGACGAGACAATCCTGTTGGTTTAAATACGGCGAATGGGATCGCTTTATTTCCTTTGGCTTTTTCAATGGTTGCCAAAATTTCATCACGAGTAGCGTCAAAATCCTCTTCTTCCGTTTTTCCTTCAACAGAATAATCTAGGATAGTACCTACATTGTTTTCGTATAAAATTTTGATGGTTTCATCACAATCAGTGATGGTTTCTCCTCCACAAAACTGCTTGAAAATGGTGGCTTTTATGATACCGTTAATCGGTAATCTCAACTTAAAAGCTATAGGAACCATCATCTTACCAAATTGTACAAGCCAAGATTTACCTACCAGTCTAAACATGGTGTACGCGCGTTTCAAGTCCTTTGTAGACTTATATTTGAAAGCGATTTCTGTATTATCAAAAGATATCATTCGGCAAATTTAATTTCAAAAAATATATAGGCAAACATTTTTAACTGATGTTTATCATTTTTTTAACTGATGTTCTTTCGAAAGTTAAAAAGTTTCTGTTGCTTTGTCACTTATCAATATAAGATAAATAGTTATGGCAAAACAAATCGCGTCTAAAAGTAATAAAATAGAGTTGGGAAAGTTGACCAATTCAAGTTTTAACTTACTATTATCGACAAAATATAAGAACAGCAAGAAAATTGTCATAGTAGATGAAAATACACAAGAAGAATGTTGGCCTTTTGTATTGACGACTTTTGAAGAATTGAGCGATGCTGAAGTGATTGTATTGCCTTCGGGTGAAGAAAATAAAGTCATGGAAGTGTGCTTTCAAGTTTGGGAAGCGTTCACAAATTACAATATTCAACGCAACGATTTAATCATTAATCTAGGTGGTGGAGTGGTTACAGATATGGGGGGTTTCCTGGCTTCTGTTTATAAACGTGGACTAGATTTTATCAATATTCCAACTACACTTTTGGCAATGGTTGATGCTTCAGTGGGAGGAAAGACAGGTATCAATCTTGGAGCTCATAAAAATCAATTGGGTGTTTTTTCAGCGCCAGTATTAACGATTTGTGATTCTTTATTTCTACATACTCTGGATCCTAAAGAAATCTTGGCAGGAAAAGCTGAAATGATAAAACATGGTTTGATTGCTTCTGCTTCATTGTTTAATAATTTAATCAATGATAAAGCTGAAATTCCTAGCGATATATTAATAGAAGCAGCAATTCAAATTAAAGCTGACATTGTTGATAGAGATTTTAAAGAACAAGGGGAAAGAAAGAAGTTGAACTTTGGACATACAGTTGGGCATAGTTTAGAAGGTTACTTATTAGAGAAAGAAGTAGAAATCACCCATGGAGAATGCGTTGCTTGGGGAATGTTAGTTGAATCTTATCTCTCTCATGAGTTGGCAGGATTACCAATTGAGGATTTAAAAACAATAGAAACTGTCATTCGAAAAGAATACCCAAATCTGCCAATTACTGTAAGTGAATTTGATCATTTATTGCAGTTAATGCGACACGATAAAAAGAACCGTGGTGAGAAGATTAATTTCACATTGTTGAATAAAATTGGAGAATCAAAAATTGATTATCAATTGGAAAAAGAGGAAATACTGGAGGCATTGAAAAAGGTTTTTATTTAATTATGAATGTTGCCTTCGACAAGCTAGTCAACGAGATTTACCTTCGGTGACTAACCTGTCGAAGACACCAGAAAAGCCAAAAGCAATAAATTATAAAAAAATGAATCCATTCACAATTAAAGAATACCAACAATTTCATTTAAACGAAGATAGATTACAAAATTGCTACGATAAAATGTGGTTCAAACTTTTTGTGCCTAAATCTTATGATGGTTTAGAACTTTCGATGAAAGAAGGTTGCGAAGAATTATTGAAAATTGCTGAGATACAAGGAGGACTAGGTTGGACAGTTAACCTTGGTGCAGGAGCAAATTGGTTCTCTGGATTTTTTGAAGAAGAAGTTGCTGAACAATTATTTACCCCAAAAAATGCTGTAATAGCAGGAAGTGGCTTTACAAATGGTGAATGGAAAACAACTGAAAATGGATTTAAAATCTCTGGTGAATGGACAAAATGTACAGGAGCTCATCACGCAACATTATTTAGTTTAACAGCAAATAATTTGGATGAAGGTTCTAAAATATTTGTTGTTCCAAGAGAAAAAGTTCAATGGTCTGTTGAAAAATGGCCAATTATGGGAATGAGAAACTCTTCATCATTTGGAATAATTTTAAACGAAGCTGAAGTTCCAGCAGGATATGATTTTCAAATGAATGTAATTAAAAATAACTTTCATTATAGCGTTTTCCATATTCCATTTCAATCTTTCGCTCGGCTATGCATGAGCGCTTCTTATTTGGGAGTTGTTCGTTGTTTAATGAATATTTGCACAGAAGAACTTGGTAAACCCTTGGTTTTATCAACGATTAAAAATGATTTATTGCCTTTACTTCAATCATCTGAAGTGCAGCTTTATGAAATTGCTAATCGAGTGGAGAAATTGAGTTTGGAAGGAAATTATACAGCAACTGATGAGCAAAATATACGCAAGGAATTAGGTGAAAATAATATACGAATTTTCAATGTTATTCAAACCCTTTTTTTGGCTGGCGGATTGCCTTTTATTGAAGAAGATAATTTAGTACATTGGGCTTATAGAGATGTGCTTACAGCGGTTCAGCATTATATGGTTAGCCGTAAAGAAAATACCTAGTTTATAATCGAACAAATCAACTTTTATAGTGTTGGTTATAAATCCTAAAGCAAACAAAAATAAAATATTGAAGCAATTAAAAGATAAAAATTTAACGCAAGGAAGCATTTTAAGCTCTCTTATAAATCTTTCTGTACCCATTATTTTGGCGAATGCGCTGCAAAGTATGTATCAATTGATTGATACATTTTGGCTGGGAAGATTGGGAGTAAACGCTGTAGCGGCAGTTAGTTTAAGCTTTCCAATTCTATTTTTAATTCTTTCTTTAGGTGCCGGTTTAACATTGGCAGGATCAGTAATTGTTGCCCAAGCGAAAGGTGCAAGAAATCAGAAATATGTTAATTATAGCTCTTCCCAAACTGTGTTTGTCATCTTTTTTCTTTCAATTTTATTGTCTTTTATAACTTATCATGCTTCTGAACCATTGATGACACTAGTTGGAGCTGGTCCAGAAATTCTTTCTGATTCTGTTATTTACTTCAAATATTCTTCCTTTGGATTTGTATTCTTATTTATGTTTTTTGTGTTCCAATCCTTAATGCGAGGAATAGGAAATGTGTGGCTGCCAATGTATATCGTTTTGGGAACTGTCCTCTTGAATTTAGCACTAGATCCCTTGTTTATATTTGGATATGGCTCATTTGAAGGAATGGGCGTAGCAGGAGCAGCAATTGCTAGTGTGATTACACAAGGGATTTCAGCTGTTATTGGAATGATTATTCTTTTTAAAGGTAAGCGGGGAATTAAAATTAAATTCTCCCAAATGAAATTCGATTTTAAGTGGACAAAGCAAATGTTTGCCATTGGAATTCCTTCTAGTTTGGAACAATCTACAAGAGCTGGTGCAATGACTATGTTAGTAGTGTTGGTGACTAGCTTCGGAAGTGAAGTGGTCGCTGCTTATGGAATTGGTGTCAGGGTTTTGAGCTTGATCGTTATTCCTGCGCTTGGATTCTCAATTGCAACTACGACATTGGTGGGGCAAAATATAGGAGCTAATCAAATAAAACGCGCTGAAAAAGTGGGGGATATGAGTGCTAAAATTGCATTTTTTGGACTCACAGGAGTTGGGATATTACTATTTATATTTGCAGAACCAATTACGGCGTTTTTCGTTCCAAATGATCCACAAGTAATAAAAGACAGTGCGTTCTTTATTAAAATTATGGCGCCTAGTTTCGGACTCTTAGGTTTGCAGCAAGTGCTGAATGGAGTTTTTAATGGCGCTGGATTCACACAAATCTCTTTATTAATTTCAATATTTGGATTGTGGATGATACGTTTTCCAGTAGCTTTTCTATTGTCAAATAACACTTCCTTGGATGAGGTTGGATTGTGGTGGGCATTCCCAATTTCCAATTTTATGGCAGCGCTTGTCGGGTTTATCTATTACAAAACGGGTCACTGGAAAGGTCTTTTAATAAAAGGCAGACATCATTTAGGCAATTAAATGAGCAATGATACTAAAAACTGTTATTTTCGTTAAAATTTAATTTTATGATACGTTTCACTTTAATTTCGGCTTTCTTTATTTCATCTCTGTTTGGAACGGCGCAGTCCTACCACTCAGAAATTGGTGTTGAGATTCAAGCTGCGAATTTTTCAAATTTAGGAAGTACAATTGGTGGTGCTGTTAAATGGGCTATCGTTGAAGAAGATGCTTTGGCTTTTGGACCTAGCTTTCGCTTTCAATATTTATATAGTCAGAACACTTATCTAGGCACTTCTGGAAGTGCTTTTGTTGCTGGAGGAGGTGGCTTTTTACATTACAGATTCCTAGAATGGTTTTTTCTAGGAACTGAAATTGAATTACTCAAAAACCCATACAAAACTGTTAAACCAGATAAAAATTGGAAACTTACAGCCTTTCTAGGTGGTGGAATTTCAAAAGATTTTGGGCCTGTTCGCTTAAATGTTGGAATACTTTATGATGTTGCCGATGCTGTGACGGATCCTGCAACTACCAACCCTTCACCTTTAAGTAGAGATTACTTTTTACAAGTGAGTAACCCTAATAATCCTAACTTAGGGAAGTATATTCCTTTGATCTACCGCATCGCATTTTTCTTCCCTATAAATAGAAATTAGTAGAATTATGTTTAAAAAGAAAATCCCATTGATAGAAGGAGATACCTACAAAACTGAAGAAGGGTATATCGTATTTACAGAACAATATCTACTGAGAAGAGGATATTGCTGCAAAAACAATTGTAGACATTGCCCGTATGGATATGATCCAAAAACAGATAGAGTGAAGAAGAATTGATAACTGGTAATTGACAATTCTGTAATTGATATTTCGATGGCTATCGGAACGTAATTGAAAATTAACCCTACTCTTCTAGAATTTTCTTTTTTTCTGTTTCAAACTCCTTCTGAGTGATGATCTTTTCGTCAAGAAGCTCCTTTAATTCACGAAGTCTTTCTGCTTTTGATTTAACAGGTTCTTCTTCTTCAGTACTTAGCTCAATTTTAGGACTATCCTTACCCGTTTCTGGAAATAATTCATAGGTGCGACTTGGTTTGTACTTCATCGCCCAAAGTAGGGGGATAACTACAAAAACACCGGCAACTATCGCTCCGACATCAGCTTCTTCGTTTCTCGAAAATGAAGAGTGTAAAGGGTCGTAACCCTCTTTAGTAAGTTTTACATAATTTGTACTCCCAACTATCTTCGTATCTGTATATTCGTATGGAGTGGTTCCAACTGGCTCATTATTTAAATATACTTTTGCACCACTTGGAATGGAGTGAATCATTGTTGTACTAGCGCAACTGGTTAAAAACAAGGTAGAAGCTAGTAATATCGAAATTACTCTAGTTGATTTTGTTTTATTTATCATTTTTCAACACATTATAAAAACGAAGATAGCAATTATTGTTTGAATTTTCAAAACAGAGAGTTAAACCTTCATAATCTTTAGAGCGCATCAATTATTTCACCATTAAAATGTTGACTTTTGGATTTAATTTTGATTGGAAAAACACCAGAAATAATTGTCTCAAAATGTTTTAACTCGGATTCGGAAATTCAATCGCTTTCTGCTTTAATAAGGCAATGAAATCACAACATTTTGTTCTTTTAGGACTAACATTTTTTCAGGAACTTCACCCTCCATTTTCTGATTTGGATAAAGGTGATATAATCCAATCTTTTCTGTATCAATTTTAATCTTCTTCTTGTTGGCATCATATAAAATCCAATAGGGGATAAATGCCCAATCTAAATCTTTTAATTCTCCTATGGTTTCAGCGCTTTCGGTATCTCCTGAGAGGAAAATCCTTTTCCCGTGCCAAGTGATGAGATAAGAATAGTGATTGAAGGAGTATTTGTGCTTTGTCTTAAATGTCTGAATGTCAAAATCTGGGTTTTTATTGGCAAATTCTTCTAGTTTTTTGACATTCCAAGGTCCAAATTTAGTCCCGCCTTTTGCTTTTAAGACTTTCCGCATGTTCTTCCCTGAATAATGATCGGCATGTTTATGTGTGAAAATAAAAACTGAGTTATTTTTGATGCTGTCCAATGCTGAATCATCGAACTCCATATAGCCGTAAGCTCCAGATTTATAAGGGAAGTCAGAATAAATATTTAGGTTTCCATCGGTCATATATAAACCGCAATTTCCAATAAATTTGATTTTAATCTCATTGGTCTGACCAATTCCTGAGAAAGAAATTGTAAGTACCCAAAAGAGGAGTGTTAAGTTGATAAGAGTGTTTTTCATATTCTAAATTTTACTCAATTCTAGTAATTTTAAAACAGTTTTCCAATTTCTGGTGGTCGCTCCAACTTTTAATTTCTTCTCGAAAAAGTTATTGGTCAACTTCGACTCGTGGTATTTTCCTTCGCAATAAACAAAAACATCTTGACCAATAATAGCGAATTTATCTGACCCAAAGCTCAATGAATTAATTAATTCTGAATCATTATTGTTAGGCAATTCTTTTAAGAATGTTAAATGTAAATTGTTTGTGTCGAGTTGATTAGTGTAGAATGGGTTGGATAGAATAGCCTCTTCTAAATCCAGATTACTTCTTATGATTACAGGTACTTCAAACTTGAATTTATTTAGAATTGCATTCTCAATTTGAGTAGCTAGTTCAAGATCATCAAGATTTGATTCGAAAATAATATTTCCACTTTGAATATAAGTGATAACATCTTTAAATCCAAGATTTGAAAACATTGATTTTAAGTCTGCCATCAATATTTTTCGTTTCCCACCAACATTTATCCCTCTTAAAATAGCAATTTTTTTCACCATGATTACTTATATAACTCTTCAATTACCTCATAATCACCACTTACGAAATGTTCGAGATATTTGATGGCTTCATCCATAGAAAAAGGGGAAACATCGTCTACAACCATCTTCTCGGTTTTCCCTAATAAACCAAATAGAATTTTGATTTCTTTTGGTCTTTTATACCAAAGAGAAAAACGAATTTCATCATCTTGAAAGTCGGCTGTTAAACCAAAACTACTTTGCTGATTGGTGTCTTTAAAATCCAATGAAGGACTGTAAAAAATCTTTTCATCAGGCATTTCATCGCATAATTGAAGTTGTTTTTTCCAAGGATAAGACTTTGCAAACTCAAGGACTTGCTTTGCTTCTAGTAGTTCAGTGGGGTATTCAATTAATTCTTTATCAGGGTGACAAATAGAGTAGTTAAAAGGCATATTTTAATTGTTATTGTTTTTTATTGTAATTAAATCATCAATAGCATTCCAAAGCGAAATTCTTTGTTCAAGAGATTGCTTTGCGACATCAAGTGTTTGTGTCCATTTTTCATCGTCCGAACCACATAATTCTGAAATCATATTATGAGCAGACGGACCGTGTCCATCTCCATCTAAATCAATATGTCGCTGAAGATAATAAGTCAGTTTGTTGTATGTCTTATTTTGAGGATTCCCTCTTTGTAAAATCTCAATGAACATATCTGGAATGATTCCTTCTCTTCCAAAAGTAAAAGCGGAAGCAACTATATGTGGTTCATTTGTAGCGATTATGGAGAATGAAAAGTTCACAAAATTAGCAACTCTTTTGTCAATTTCAATTGTCTCTAAAGAATATTGGACAGTTTTTCCAGACTTTATCAAATCAATAAAATGATTTATTTTATCTGTATGTGCCCCGATTTGCTGCATTGCATCTAAGTACATTTCAAAGTGACTTTTAGACTCCCCCAATTCATTGACATCACTTTCTTCTTCGTAAACAATTTCATTTACAAATCTCGCAACATTAGAATTTTTAGCCGGAACCCACGGCACATCAATATTCGTTAGGCTTCTTTGAAGAGATTTAAGTAAAGACATAAAATCCCAAACAGCAAAAACATGACTTTCCATAAACACCTTAACATCAGAAATTTTATTCAGGTTTTTATAGAGTCTATGGTTTTTTAGCTCATTACGCAATCCTAAGATTTCATTCTCAATGTTTTGAATTCTAACCATTTTTATTTTCTGTTGAAAGAGTTTTTATCTAAGGTAGAAAAATTATAACGGAATAAAGTTCTGTTATGATTTTTTTTGAAAAATAGAAGATGTTATTTGCTCTTTGATATGTGATTAAAACCATTAAGAAGTGAAGAAAATCTAGAATTTAATGACCCTTAATGCCTTCATATATTAACCATTAAGAAGTTAAGAGAATTAAGAACTTAATGACTCTTAATGCCTTCATGTTTAAAAAACCATTAAGTAGTGAAGAAAATTAAGAACTTAATGATACGTAATCCTCAACTTCTAAATAAACTTCTTATGAATATTCTATAAACCCTTGAAAAATCAATACCTTTGCACTCTTTTTTTAAGGACGATAATAAAGATGAACAAAGGATTAATCGCATTAGCTTTTGGTGGATTAGCAATAGGAATGACTGAATTCAATATGATGGGTTTGCTCATGGATATTGCAGATGACATTGGTATCAGTATACCAAAAGCGAGTAATTTGATTGGTCTTTATGCTTTGGGAGTTGTTGTAGGAGCGCCAACATTAGTTATTGCAACAGCGAACATGCGTCCCAAAAGAGTTCTGTTTTTCTTGATGTTATTGTTTTTTCTTTTCAATGGCATTTTCTCATTAGCTCCTAATGAATGGAGTTTGTATATTTCTCGATTCGTTTCTGGTTTGCCTCATGGTGCCTTTTTCGGTGTCGGTTCTGTAGTGGCTGCCAAACTCGCTAAACCTGGGAAAGAAGCACAAGCCATTTCAATAATGTTTACTGGAATGACATTGGCTAATTTGGCAGGAATACCTTTAGGAACTTACCTAGGACATCATTATTCTTGGAGAATAACCTACGGTATTATCAGCTGTCTTGGACTTATTACTGCAGCGAGTATCTATTTCTGGTTGCCGGAAATCGAAAAACCAACAGTGAATATCCGCAAACAAATTGCTTATTTCAGAAGAAAAGAAGCTTGGCTAATTATTGCTGTTATCTCAATAGGAACAGGTGGATTATTTGCTTGGATCAGTTATATCGCGCCATTGGTAACGAAAGTTTCAGGCGTTCATGAAGATAAAGTTCCAATTATTATGTTTTTAGTCGGAGCAGGAATGTTTATTGGGAATTTAATAGGAGGAAAGTTAGCAGATACTGTAATTCCAACAAAAGCTGCGATGTACTCATTTATGGCAATGGCGGTATGCTTGGTTTTTGGGTATTTCGTGTCCCCATACGAATGGGCAGCTTACCCAATGGCTTTTCTTACAGGAGGAATAGCTTTTAGTATCGGGTCGAGTTTGCAAATGATGCTCATCAATAGCGCTGAAGGTGCCGAAACAATTGCTGCTTCTGCTGGACAAGGTGCGTTTAATATTGGGAATAGTCTTGGTGCTTATTTTGGTGCAATCCCAATTGGATTAGGTTATGCATATAATTCACCTATGCTTGTGGGGGCTGGTTTGGCGTTTTTAGGTAGTGTTTTGGCTTTTGTTTACCTCATGAAGTTTCGTTTGCGCTCAATTAACAAACAAAACACTTAATCTAGTTTAATCTTTGTGTACTCCTAAAAGCTTTAGTTGAAAAATTCAGTCAGTAACTGTTTGCTGTTTTTAAAGCATCTAACTTGTTGAAACCAATTGTATATAGTAACATCAAAATAGCAGACCAAAATGCAAGGATTAAAACTGAAGTATCCAAAATTAAACTTGCTGGAGTCGTTAAGTACATTGTTACTATAGGGAGTATGCTATAAATTAGGTAAAAGATTAAACCTATTTTAAATCCGAAAAACATTAAGTAAACACTAATAAGGCCAATCACTAGAGTTGCTGCCAATGAAATGTTTGATAAATAAAAGATTTCGTTATTGATGTATATAGAGTTCTCTACGATTTGTTCAGTATATTTAACATACTCGTAACCTTCTCCCTCAGCAAGCATTATTGCTGTGGTTCCATATATTTTATTCATTTGCTCTTCCAATTGAATTTGGGTCATTGGACCATCAATTAGTTTTTGCGTAACTGCAGTTAATGTAGAAAGAATATAGATTGAACTTAATAGCAATAAAATGTTAAGTAATCTTGGACGTTTATTCATCCGTAAAAAACTGTTGTTTTCTTCAAAAATAGTATTGTCGTAATTCATTTTTTCGAGCTTTTAGTGAGTACTTTTTTTCTCTTTTCGTAACGCATTTTTCTGCTGCGCTTGTAGTAAACATACGAATTAAAGACTGGTAAAGAAAATATATTTTACAAAAATTTGGAAATGACAATAAAATTTCAGGTCATAAAATAAGTCGATTTTTAGAAATATGCAATCTGTCGTTTTAATAACAATCTTCAACCGTAAAATTGGCTTAATCGTCTAAAAACATTTTTATTAAAAAAAAACCAAGAAAAAACAATGATTTTTGTCAGGTTTCTTGATATTACTTGAGATAAAGATATTTTTGTCCTCTATTAGGGTGGGTTTTGAGTGGAATATTTCACCTAAAATATGGGAAATTTTGATGGTTTTTTCAGGAGGAAATAGCATGTCTTTTAACAATGGGAAATCAACGAAAAGTAAATTGATAAAAACTACTTCATGTACTTTAATTTTGACCCGTAAAGAAGTGCAAATAATGCCGCAATTAATACCAGTACAATTATTGATGCAGTAAGTATTAATTCTTGAGGTAATGTGATGTAGGTTGTAATTATTGGAAGTAAACTATAAACGATGTAAATATGAAATCCAACTTTTTTTAATTGAAACATCAAAACAATACTAATTGCTCCTATAAGTAGCTCCATTAGTCGTAATGTATTATAAAGATAGAAAACTTCATTGTTGATATAAAAGGATGTTTCTATCATTGTTTCTGCCATATCAGTAAACTCCTGACCAATTCCTTGATCTCTTAGTTCGCTAATCGAACCGTAAAAGTCGGCTGTTTCTGTTTCTAGTTGAACTTGAGTTAAAGGACCACCCATTATTGCTTGGAGGGTGGCCGAAAAACTCATTACTATATATACAGCACTCAGTATTAGTAAAATATTGAGTGCTCTTGGACGTGTTCCTTCTGGATTTGGGTTTTCTGTGTCAATCAAAGTATCTTGTTGATTATTCATGATAATGAATTATTTCCGTTTTTAACATGCGCTTTACTGGCCCTTAAAAAACTTGACATGTATTCATCTTCATTAATAAAAGGAATGCTTTCCCTGAAACGCTGATGTACTTCTTGCAGTACTTTACTCGTCTTATCTACTCCTTTAAACTCTAAACCTTGTGCAGCAGCCATTAATTCAATTCCTAAAATCTGCCAAACGTTCTCCACAACGCGGTGAAGTTTCGTAGCTGCATTGGCCCCCATACTTACATGGTCTTCTTGTCCATTCGACGAATCTATTGAATCAACTGAAGCTGGTGTGCACAATTGTTTGTTCTGACTCACAATCGAAGCTGCAGTATATTGCGCAATCATAAATCCGCTGTTCAATCCTGGTTGAGCGACTAGAAAAGCTGGTAAGCCACGCATCCCACCCATTAATTTATAGATTCTTCTTTCAGAAATATTTCCCAATTCAGCCAAAGCAATCGCTAGAAAGTCAAGGGCTAAAGCCAAAGGTTGTCCATGGAAGTTTCCTGCTGAAACAATTAAATCTTCATCTGGGAAAATTGTCGGGTTGTCTGTAACAGCATTAATTTCTCGTGTAACAATTTGTTCTACGTGATCTAAAGTGTCCCAACTCGCTCCATGAACTTGTGGCACACATCTAAAACTATATGGATCCTGAACATGAACTTTTTCTTGTACCACAAATTGACTTCCTTCCAAATGCTTAGAAATTGCCTCTGCTGTTTTAATCTGACCCGCTTGATTTCTGATTTTATTCACTGAAGACGTAAATGGATCAATTCTTCCATCATAAGCTTCCAATGACATAGCGGTATTTAAATTCGCTTGTTTTAAGATATTTTTACCTTCATAAACACAATGTGCTAAATATGCACTCATAAATTGTGTTCCGTTCAATAATGCCAATCCTTCCTTAGATTGCAATTGAATAGGAGAGAGGCCTAAGGTTGATAAAACATCCTCTGTATTTGTTTTCTGTCCTTTATAGTATACTTCCCCTTCACCAATTAATGCCATTGCAATATGTGCCAACGGAGATAAATCACCAGAAGCACCCAAGCTTCCTTGTTCATAAACTACAGGAATTATATCGTTGTTGTAGAAGTAGATTAAACGTTCAACTGTTTCTACTTGAACTCCAGAATGACCATAATGTAATCCAATCGCTTTAAATAAAAGCATTGTTTTAACGAAAGAGGAAGGAACCTCAGCACCAGTTCCACACGCATGCGAACGCACCAAGTTAACTTGAAGTTTGGCTAAATCTGCTTTTGAAATTGATTGGTCATACAAAGATCCAAACCCAGTATTGATTCCATAAATGTTTCCCTCCGTGTTTTCCATCTTGTTATTCAAGTATTCTCGGCATTTTAAAACAGCTTTACGTCCATTCTCTCCTAACTCTACCTTATTACCTGATATAATAAACTGAAATAATTCGTCAATTGCGAATTGCTGATGATCTAATATTAATGTTTTCATTAGGAACAATATTTTTCTGTGAATGCTTTAACGGACATCGTTTCTTGATCTCCAGATTTCATTTCTTTTAATGTGATTTCATTATTTGCTAATTCGCTTTCGCCAACAATAACAGTGTATTTTGCATTTCTGTCGTCTGCATACTTAAACTGTTTTTTCAGTTTTGCATCGTCAGGATAAAGTTCAGCCGTAACATTGTTGTTTCTCAAAGCCTGTAAAATAGGCAATGAATATTCAACTTCTTTCTCTCCAAAGTTGATAAATAAGAATTCAAGGGTTTGATTAATATCTTCTGGGAATAATTCCAACTCCGTCAAAACATCATAAATTCTATCTGCACCAAATGAAATTCCAACTCCCGAAAGATCTTTCATCCCAAAAAGTCCTGTCAAATCATCATAGCGCCCTCCTCCACAAATGGATCCCATATCGACTCCATTTGCCTTAACTTCAAAAATAGCTCCTGTGTAATAGTTCAATCCACGTGCAAGGGTAACATCAAATTCTAGTTTCGCATTGCGTAATCCTAAAATTTCAGTTTTTTGAAAAACGTATTCCAATTCTTCAATTCCTTTCATTCCGATCTCACTGTCGGCAAGAAATTCACGCATGAAAGTAAGCATTTTCTGTGTATCTCCAGTCAAACTAAACAAAGGACGAATCTTGTCAATGGCTTCTTGACTTACATTCTTTTCAGTCAATTCTTTTACCACGCCATCTTCACCAATTTTATCTAGTTTGTCGATAGCCACAGTAATATCTATGATTTTATCTTCTTCTTTGGTTACTTCAGCAATTCCAGAAAGTATTTTTCTATTGTTGATCTGAACCGTAAAATCTGGAACTTTCAAAGCAGAAAGTACTTCATCAAAAATCTGAATAAAATCAACTTCAAATAGGAGGGAGTCGCTTCCTACCACATCGGCATCGCACTGATAAAATTCTTGGTAACGCCCTTTTTGCGGACGATCAGCTCTCCAAACAGGCTGAATCTGATATCTTTTAAACGGAAAAGTCAAATCATTTTGGTGCTGAACAACAAAGCGAGCGAAAGGAACCGTTAAGTCATAACGCAAGGCTTTTTCAGAAAGTGAATTCGCAAATTTCGGCAAGTTTCCTTCTTCAAGGGCTTTTAAATCCGCTTTTTTAACTTTATCGCCAGAGTTCAATATTCTAAAAATCAAGCGGTCACCCTCCTCACCATATTTCCCCATCAAAGTAGATGAAAGTTCAAAAGAAGGAGTCTCAATAGGAGCAAAAGCATATTTTTTAAACACCATTTTTATCGTGTCATAAATATAGTTTCTCCTATTCACCTGAAAAGGAAGAAAATCACGTGTCCCTTTTGGAATACTTGGTTTTTGTGCCATTATTGAAATATTTTAAACAAAAATAGGAATTTTATAAGCTTAAATTGAACTGAGTAAGAATATCTTTTTTTTGGGCTTGTCCTTTTCATATTTTTGGGCGTGCCCCTGAATATTCTTGACAATGAATTGATCAAGAATATTCAGGGTCGGGCTTTCCACTATATTTCTGCCTAAAAAGACAGAAGATGCCGTTGCTATCCCTCACGCAAAATCAACAAATACCTTCGAACCTCAGCAATTTGTATTTATTTCCCTTTCTTTTCCTTTCTTCTCCGTGGCTCTCTGTGAAAACCCTCCTTTATATCTGTGAAAAAAAAAACAAGTGCAGAAGGCGCACTTTGAATTAGCTCCGTGTAACCTTTTGTTTGCTTTGCGGTTAAGAACCAATCACTTGCATAAATTCTCTCTAAACAAAATGCTTTGAAAATCAAAAAATTATTCTTAACTTGTTCGAAATTTAAAATACATTACTATTAAAAATTCTCAATTAAAAACTAGACAGTACCTCTGTTTATGTATAATCGGAACAATATCTTTCCTATCAAATGGTCAAACAGATTCATTTCCTTACAATGAATTGAAAATTGCAAACTATGAAGCTGAACTATCGTATAAAAATGGTTCTTTTATAGAAAATAGGGGACAACTTGGTGTATTTGGACAGCCTGATGTTAGTGCAAAAAAAGTAATGTTTTATAGCGCTCAACCAGATTTCTTTGATTTTGTTTTATATGATAGATTATCTTTTGTTACAGCAATTGGTGTTGATTCAACGGGGTTAAATTTTGACGTAAATCGTTTGGACTTGCGTTTTTATGAGGATAGGTTTGAAGGTTACAAGATGCTTGAACCTTCAGCCCATCTAATTGGTCATGCAAAAAGACATTATTACACTGGTCTTTCTTCAACTGGATTTGAAAATATTCGAGAAGTTGGAGAATTATATTTTCAAAACTTATACAATGGAGTTGATATGAGTCTGACACATAACCGGAAAGGACTAAAGGCTCTTTTCAGAATTAAACCTGGAGTTAACCCATCTACCATAAAAATGGAATTTGACGGATTAACTGGTCTTAACTTCACAGGTGGAAACGTCAATATAGATGCATACCAATCCACTTATCAGTTTCATAAACCAGTTGCTTATCAAATAGATAATTCAGATAATATACTTTTCTTAGCTGCAACATACATGGTGGACGCAAATGGCAGAGTATATTTTAACGTACCAAACTATAATACTTCACTTCCTGTATATGTTTCAATCAAACAAGGTGATGATCCTGTAATGACAAAAGAAGCTGGAGATAATTTGGAGTGGAGTTCTTATATAGGTGAAGCAGGAAAAACAACCTTACACTCAGTAACAACAGATGAACAAGGAAATGTGTATTATTCAGGAGAAGCAAATCATATTAACTTTGCAGCAACCGTTGGTTTTTCTCAAAACATGAATTATTCCGACGGAGGTGATGCTTTTTTGATAAAATTCAACGAAGACATTGAACCTCAATGGTACACATTTCTGGGTGATGATAACCCAACTGCATCGAATCAACCTGCACTTGATAAATCAATGTCTATCACTACATATACGAATAACGACATTATTATGGCAGGAATGAGTGCATCGACAGACTTGTTGTTAGCGGATGTTAATGGAGGCGGTATTATTGATCCTACGAGTGATGTGTCAAATAACCCAAATTGCGGAACTTGTTTTGACCTATTTTATGCTCGATTTAACGCCAACGGAATTTTGAACTACAGCACATATTATGGTGGTGAAGACCTAGAAATACCTATGGAAATTATGAATAAGAGCGGTTTCATATATATCGTTGGAGAGCGGAGTACTTCTACACCTTTAATTCCGCAAGCGGGTGCTTCAAACTTTACCGATGGAACGGGGTTCATCATGAAGATTGATGATAAAAATCAGCCTCTTTGGTTTAATAGTTTTGACGTTGAAAGGATTAACACCATGGCTAAAAATGAATCAAACCAATTGATTATCGGCGGTGTATTGAGAGAGGATAACGATATGCCGTCCGCAAACCCGTCAATTGATCCAGATTTTAACGCTTATAATGGAGAGCATTACGATGGTTTTATAGCTGTGTTTGATCAAAACGATGTACTCACCCATACCTCTTATTATGGCGGAGAATGTCGAGACATGGTAACAGATTTACAAACAGATGTTTCAACGAATATCACTTATGGTATCGGGACAGCTTATGCAGTGCCTGGAAACGGATGCACCACCCATGGTAGTGGTGATATCCCAATTATCGGTGCAGGAATGAGCAGAGCACCATGGGGAGCAGCTGACCACCTCTTATTTAAGTTTACTCTTCCACAAGCAAATACACCCTTAAATTTTACCTTGTCAGGCTATTTCAGTGGCGATCTTGAAGAATACGGAACCTTTTCTTACTCACCTTTTGTGGTTTGGACAAGACCCTCAATAGCTATATTAGATGATGGTGCATACGCTATTACCGGAATGAGCAATAGTGGAAATGAACCCGTTTCAAGTTTCGGACCTAAAATTCCTTTTCCTCCCAGCAATCCTATCAATTTTTACGACAGCACACAAATCAATAACAACATTGGATCATTGGCCACGGATGCCTACATAGCAGTTTTTGATAATTCGGATGAATTGCGATATACAACATTCTTTGGTAACGGTGGATATTCGGAAGGCCCTGTTGAACTAAACTATACCAATGTAAACGGAGTGAATCGCTTATATTTTGCAGGAAATACAGGTACAGTAAACTTACCTACAACTCCTCCCGATGAAAGGTTGTTCACAGAACCTTATGAAGTCTTAACAGGGACTATGTACAACGATTATTTTAGAGATCTTGGCCCCTCAAACTTATCAGGTGATTTTGTTGCAGCTTGGGGTTCTTATATTACGCTTGATGGGTTGTATGATACACCTGATCCTATGTCAACGGATAACATGGAAAACGAGCTGAATTTTAAGCTTTACCCCAATCCATCAGAAAATAAAGTTAATATCGTATCGCGTGAATTAATTCGTGAGTTGGTAGTGTTTTCAATGGACGGAAAGATGATTTCTAGCCAGAAAGTTAATTCAAAAACAACAACTTTAGACATCAGTTCGTTTCCTAAAGGAAACTATGTTGTTAAATTAGCTACAAAAAACTCTATTGGCCATTCAAAACTAGTTAAGCTATGATCCGATTAACATTTCTTTTTTGTTTGTTGGCAACTGTGAGCGAAGCTCAATTCACCCCCGTTTTAGAAATTCCGAGTAATTACAGTGGGTTTGATATTGATGCATTTGATATGAACGACAATGGTCAATTGATGATTATCACAGATCCATATGATGGTGGTTCAGTAAGAAATGGTATATAATAGTACAGATTATGGGCAAACCTGGGATTCCACTCATTTCTTACATCACTCAACGGTACATGATAATGCCAGTGTAACCGAAGGAGGAAATTTATACTTCACAACTATCGTAATTGTACCTTCAACAACTAACCCTCCAGGCTATCAGAGAAAAGTATTACTATCATCACTTGACGGTGGCGTAACATGGACAGAAAAAACGATTGATTCAATTCAAGGATCTAATCGAGAGAGGTCCCTATCTTTTATTAACGACAGTACAGGCATGTTTTTCTACCAACAAGGCATGTATCTTACCAATGATTACGGTCAAAACTGGCAACATGTTGATACCATTTACCCCAACAGTATTGGTTTGTTGGAGGATCAATTTGTATATCATGGCAATTTAAATTTATATACCTACGACCCAATTTCAGGTGACAGGCAAACACAACCCTTCGACCCACTTTGCGAAGGTTTTGTTTATCAATCTGAATTTCATAACGATATATTATATTCTGCTTTGCGTGCCTGGAATGGGCAGGACTTTGGTCCACCTTACAATGGTAATTTTGCATCATTGAATATGGATGTTTTGCCACTTGGAGCACAAAAAGCTATTCATTTTCCTCAGAGGTATGATCTTGCAGATATTGCAATTACTAACTCATGTATTCACATGGTTTTGGATGGGAGGTATGCTCTCAGTTGCGATGGTGGAGAAACATTTTATGATGTCGATGCATTCAATGGAAATATCAATGAGAATGTTCGTTTCATGGAGTTTGTAAATGATTCAGTTGGTTTTTTAGTTTCTCAAAACTTGATAACCTATGACTGGCATTTATGGAAAACAACCAATGGTGGTGGGGTAAACGGAGCGCAAATTTTAACCAATCAAATCACAGCAAATCTAGTTAAAGAAAAACCAAACTTGTCGTTTGAATTGTATCCCAATCCATCTAAAAATAAAGTTAATATTGTATCCCGTGAATTAATTCGTGAGTTGGTAGTGTTTTCAATGGACGGAAAGATGATTTCTAGCCAGAAAGTTAATTCAAAAACAACAACTGTAGACATCAGTTCGTTTCCAAAAGGAAACTATGTTGTTAAAGTAGCTACAGAAAACTCGATTGGACATTCAAAAATAGTGAAGATATGATTCGATTAACATTTCTTTTTTGTTTGTTGGCAACTGTGGGTGAAGCTCAATTCACTCAGGTTTTTGAAATTCCGAGTAATTATAGTATGTTTGATATAAAGGTCTTCGAAATGAACGACAACGGCGACATGATAATTATTACTGAACCCTACAACGGAGGGTCGTCTATTAACGCAATGGCATATAATAGTACAGATTATGGACAATCTTGGGATTCCACACTTTTTCTCAATCAAACTATAATGCGAGATAATGCTTGTGTTACGGAAGGGGGGAACTTGTATTTTTCAACACTAATCAATGTGTACTCAACAACTAATCCACCATATCAAAGGAAAGTACTGCATTCGTCTATGGATAATGGTCTTACTTGGACAGAAAAAACCATTGATTCAATTCAAGGGTTTAATAAAGAGAGGTCACTGTCTTTCATTAACGACAGTACAGGCATGTTTTTCTACCAACAAGGCATGTATTTCACCAATGATTATGGTCAAAACTGGCAACACGTTGATACCATTTACCCCAATAGTCTTGGTTTTTTGGATAATCGATTTGTTTATCATGCCGGTTTAAATTTATATACTTACGATGCAATTTCGGGTGATAGGCATTCACAACCCTTCGAACGTTTTTGCGATGGTTTTGTTTATCAAGTTGAATTTCATAACGATATATTGTATTCTGTTTTGCGTGCTTCGAATGGTCACGTCCTTGGCCCACCCTACAATGGTAACTTCGCATCATTAAATATGGATGTTTTGCCACTTGGAGCACAAAATGCTATTCATTTTCCTCAGAGGTACGCCTTTATTGATTTATCTATAACAAACTCATGTATTCATATAGTTTTGGATGGGAGGTATGTTCGCAGTTGCGATGGTGGAGAAACATTTTATGATGTCGACGCATTCAATGGAAATATGAATGAGAATGTTCGTTTCATGGAGTTTGTGAATGATACACTTGGTTATTTAGTTTCTCAAAACTTGATAACCTATGACTGGCATTTATGGGAAACCACTAATGGTGGAGGGGTAAACGGAGCGCAAGTTTTAACCAATACACTTACGGCAAATCTAGTTGAAGAAAATCAAAACTTGTCATTTGAATTATACCCTAATCCATCAAAAAATACAGTAAATATTGTATCGCATGAATTAATTCGTGAGCTGGTTGTATTTTCAATGGACGGAAAGATAATTTCTAGTCAGAAAGTTAATTCAAAAACAACAACTTTAGACATCAGTTCGTTTCCAAAGGGAAACTATGTTGTTAAAGTAGCTACAGAAAACGCAATTGGTCATTCTAAAATAGTTAAGATTTAGTATTGGGATGAATAGAATGAGATTTTTAGCGGTACATAGTATAAAGAATTGCATAACCAAAACTATTATTCCGGTATGAACACCAAGAAGTCTCAAAGGAAGTAAAGATTTTAAGGGGTCATTTATACTGTTTAAATGTCCTCTCTGTCTTTCTCCAAAGTGAGGAGTAGCGATAACCTCAGAATTGAATATATCACATTTAATAAGATAAATATCTTCTTCTCCATGTCTCGACAGCCGTAAGGACCTATAAATCGACAAGCTCAGCGCAACGAAGTGCAAGTGTGTTAAAACTTCAAGTGCCACAGGCGCTCTCTGCGAATCTCCGCTCCTCCGCGCTTCTCAGCGTAATTCTTCTCCCCCCAAACCAAAAAACCTCCTCCAATCCCCTCCAATCTCCAATTATTTTTTTAAGTTTATAATCAATTCACTACAAATGATTTAACCATTTTGATTAAAAGTTCAATTTTCGCTGCTTTATCTGCATTTCTAATTGGAATTTTTGCAGGCGATCTTCTCGACATCCATTGGGTGCTGATTTTCACTATATGGGCTACATTATTATTTACATTAATCATACTGCTAACATTTGGTGAGAAAGTACTTTTCTTTAGAAAATGGATCAGTTGGAATATAATCCTCGTTTTGTTTTTCTCTGGAATGCTGGGTTATCAATTGCAAATGCCAACTTCGTACGAGCAAGATTTCAATAGTTTATATTTAGAAAATGATCAATTGATTGGGAGAATAATTGATTTTCAAGAAGGAAAAGGGGAGTATGACAAAGCTATTGTTTCCGTTCAGCAGATTATAAAACCACATTCGAATGTCTATGCCCAAGGTCAATTACTTTGCTACATCAAATCTAGTACATCACAAATTTCAGAGGGAAGTGTCGTGCTTTTGAAACCGGATATTCAACCTATAGAAAACAAGAATAATCCTGGAGAGTTTGACGCCGTGAAATACTGGAAAGTTAAAGGAATAAGCACAATTTCTTTTTTGGGTGATGAAGATATTACCGAACTGGGTTTTATCAATAGTTTTTCTGGATTTTGGTCCAAATCTCGGGCTTATCTAGTAAACGTGATAAAGGAAAACATCTCAGAAGAAAATCAGGGCTTGGTTGTTGCTTTAACATTAGGAGATAAATCGAAACTTTCCATCGAGAAAAGAAATCATTTTGCTAACGCTGGAGCAATGCATGTTTTAGCAGTGTCAGGTATGCACGTAGGAATCTTGCTTGGCTTTCTTCAATGGATCTTCTTTTTAATAAAACCGCTTAGAAAAAGAAATCTATACTTGTTTTTTGCTCTGATTCTCATCTGGGCTTTTGCCTTTCTTACTGGAATGTCCGCATCTGTGGCCAGGGCAGTCACAATGTTTTCCATCTTAGCCGTAGGACAGTTAATGGGGAAGAAGTTTTTTAGTTTGCAAGCTATTTTTGCCTCCGCTTTGTTTTTACTCATTTTTAACCCTTTGTTTTTGTTTGATATCGGATTTCAATTGTCGTATCTGGCGGTTTTGGGAATCGCTTTCTTCTACCGACCTATCACAAGTATGATTCACTTTCCATATAAAATACTCAACTACTTTTGGCAAGGAACAGCCCTCGGTATAGCAGCTCAAATTGGAACGATTCCTTTAACGTTGTATTATTTCAATCAGTTTCCAAATTATTTTTTCCTCACTAATATAGGACTATTGGTGCTGGCATCTATCGCATTAATTAGTGTTGTGGTGCTATTAATATTTCATGCTGTTCCTTATTTAAGTGATGGCTTGGCTTATGTGGTGAATATTGTCTATGATTCTCTCACTTACTTTGTTAAATGGATCAACTCCTTGCCAGGTGAAGTGAGTACTGGATTCACACCCAATATTCTTCAAGTCACAATGCTCTATTTTTTTATTGGACTCACCTTCTTTTTTTGGCATAAAGGGAAAATTAAAGCTTTTCGATTGAGCATAATTTCATTGTTTATTTTAGGAATAAGCTTAATTGCTAATCGAGAATACAACAAAACAAAGGAAGAACTCATCGTGTTAAATCATTATCAAAAATCAGTTTTGTTAAAAGCAAATCGCAAACTGTATTTTATTTATGACGACTCTAAATCAACAACACAGAAATCAATTGATTTTCTTGTGAGTGGCTATGAAAATGCTGTTGGTTTAAAAGCACAAATTCTACCTCTAAATGAAGGAGAAGAACTGAAGTTTTCTGATGATGTTTTCTTCCGAAGTGCGAAAAATGGTTGGCTGATCAATTATGAAAATAAGCGCTACTTTCTAGCCAATACTGTTAACAGTGAGCTTGGAGAAACTGGAGAGTTAATTGTGAAAGGAGCTTGGAATCCCTATTTAGAAAGTGAAAATGTGGATTTAAACACAACTAAAAAAGCACTGATTGTAAAGAAATCGTAATTTATAAAATCACAGTGCTAATTGATTCAACTTCTAAATACGGACTAAAAGTAAAGGTAGTAGATTTTTTTAAAGCATTTAAACCTTCATCTACCCATTCTACCTTCAGTTCATAACCTATTACAGTTTCATTTTCTTCTAAAACCATGAGTTGACCAAAACTTTCAATGGCAATCTTCTTACCTAAATCTGTAAAATGATTTATCACCAATATTTTACTGATATTTCTAAAATCAACCGTTGATGCTTTTTTGGCAGCTTCCATAATTTTCATTGTGTGGTTCATAAAAGGGCTAAGTTCTTGATTTCCGATTAATTCAAATTGTTTGGATTTAAAGAACCTTAGAAATTCCCATTCAGCTTCAGAAATATGTAAATCTCTGTTGGTTACAAAATGGTAATCGAATTGATAAGCGTAAAAAAGTGTTTTGTATTTCTTGTCGATTTTAAAATTATAGAAAGGAGAAACAAGAATCAAACTGTCTTTATAGTCAAATAAAAAGAAAGCGTTGTGAATTTCAATTGAATCTGAAGTAGATGTCTGGTAGATGTGCTCTATTTCGTATTGAACTTCATGAATTTCTTGAAGGGCTTCTGCACGATAACCAGGAATTAAATCATCTATTCCAGATCTTTTTAATCCCCTTAAATCATTATTGTCTAAATATTCTTGTTTAACAGAGTAAATGGAATCCAATCGTACAAAGGCTTCTGGTTTATAGACTTTCATCTGACCAAATGACAAAGATTGATAATCCTCTAAAGCGTGCATGTTTTTCGCCGTTTCTTCAATAGTTTTATGAAAACCTTCCTTTTGATCTTTAATCGTTTTTATTGGTGTGTTTACAGTGCTAGCACAACCCGAAAGAAAAACACTTCCGATTATCAACAACAAAACACTTGAAATTTTATTCATACGATTGATCAAAATGAGGATTAATGCAATCTAAAGTTAGCAAAATTCATTTATAAATCAAGAAGAAAGAAGAACTCTAAAAGCAAATTATGAATTCACCATTACTGGCATTACCAACATTAAAATATCTTCATGTTCATTTTCTTGAACTGCAGGAACGATTAATCCAGCTCTATTTGGCTGACTCATCATCAACTTGATTTCGTCTGAAGAGATATTGCTCAGCATTTCAATTATGAAACGTGAGTTAAATCCAATTTCCATATCTATTCCGTCATAACTGCAAGTCAAACGTTCTCTTGCCTCATTTGAAAAATCAATATCCTCAGCAGAAATTGCCAATTCAGATCCCGAAATTTTCAATTGAACTTGATGAGTTGTTTTGTTTGCGAAAATAGAAACACGTTTGATAGATCTCAACAAAGATTCACGGTCAACTGTCAAAACGTTTGGACTCTCTTGTGGAATAACAGCTTCGTAGTTAGGGTATTTACCGTCAATTAAACGACAGATTAACTCTATGTCTTTAAAAGTGAAAACAGCGTTAGAATCGTTAAATTCAATTTCAACTTCTCCATCTTCTTGACCTCCTAAGTTGTTTTTAAGCATATTCAATGCTTTCTTTGGAAGAATGAAAGATGAATTTCCTGATGCTTTAGAATCTGTTCTTCTGTATCTCACGAGTTTGTGAGCATCTGTTGCTACAAATGTCATGTCTTCTGTTGTAAACTGACAAAACACTCCGCTCATTACAGGACGTAAATCATCTGTTCCAGTAGCAAATAATGTTTTGTTAATTGCATCAGCTAAAACCTCACCCTGAACAGTTGTGCTATTTGTATTTTCTAATTCTCTAACTTTTGGGAAATCATCACCGTTATAACCTACCATTTTAGACTTTCCGTTTGTGTAAGTGATTTCAATACCATAATTGTCCTCATTGATAGTGAATGTCAATGGTTGGTCTGGTAAGTTTTTAAGAACATCCAATAATAATTTCGCAGGAATACAAATTTTCCCAGATTCATTGGCATCCACTTCAAAAGTGGTTTTCATTGTAGTCTCAATATCTGAAGCAGAAACTCTTAATGTCTTGTCATTGATTTCAAATAAAAAATTGTCCAAAATTGGCAATGTGTTGCTTGTTGTCAATACACCACTGATGGTTTGAAGGTGCTTTAATAAGCTTGAGCTTGAAACTACAAAATTCATTTTTTCTTTCTTAAAATTTATAAAGACAAATATAGTTTTTTACACTCAATTTGGAAGCATTAAAGACCTTTTTCTATTCTTTCAAGGTATCTTTCTAACTTATAAGAAGTAAACTCAATCTTTTACAGTGATTACACGATTGTTTCCTTGTCAAAATTCCTTCGAGAAAAAGTAATTCCTCGCAAATGTCTTGTTTTCTGGTCTCAAAAATAAAATCAGTCAAAATCCTACTCCCATTAAATCATCTGGATTAGTGAATCTAATGTCTAGCCATCTAACATCTAACGTCTAATATCTAACCGTCTAATGTCTAATTATCTAACATCTACTCCTCCTCATTCACGAAAACAGTTTTCCCTTGAATAAGCGGACCAATAGAGTAATACTGCATTCTCACTAATTCTCCGTCAGGTTTAACTCCCCAAAGGTAATCTGGGTCGTATGCTATAGTGTCTCTTATATCGTATTCTTGATCTAATCTTCTGTATAAATCTAACTTGTAAGAAGATTGCTTCGCTATGACCTTCAATTCGTAATCTGGCGTACTCGCTTTTATACTGTCTATTTGCTTTTCAGAAAGTGTAAAGTTGGGCTGATTGAAATGAATATTTTCAAATCCGTTCAAATAGAAAGTCAAATTGTCTTTGTTGATATTCGTTACTGGAATTCCGTTAGATGAAACTTTTACATCGTCTGGCCCATTGATTTTAATCAAATAACTGCTTTCTGGTGCCACACGGTTAATGACTTCAACTTGTTTCAGGTCCGTTCTTTTGTAAGAGAATAAATCAATACATGCAAAACGACGAGGATCAGCAAAGAAACGTGGTTCTAAAATACCGTAGAAACCTTTCATTCCCATAATTACAGGATTGTCACTTTTTATATCTGGAGTTTCCAATAACATGTGTGTTCCCATGTGGTCTTGTGTTGAATGACCAACATACCAAGTTTTTGACCATTTTCCGTTTTGATAAATTTTGACCGTTTTATGTTGTGCCATCAAAATTTTCTTCATGTTCGCCATTGCAGATTTAGGAACATACCCTTTTAAGGTAATTTTATTCATTGTTTCAAGCATCATCTGAATAATGTTTTGCTGAACACATTCTCCGTTTTCACCTACCCAAATACCTTCTTTATTTCGCGAAACTGAGTAGCTTTCGTTTGCATAAGAATCATAAATTTCAATTTTGTCAACTGTAGAAGTGTCTTCAACTGCAAAAGCAATTAGACTGGTGTCTGTTATTTTGGAACTCGATTTTAGATTCATAGCCATGATTGAAAGCACTACTATGAGTCCAATTCCTAAAACAATAACGATTAATTTTTTCATAGATATTTATTTTTTAACGTATTTATATCTGCGTATTACAAATACAACTACAGCCATGACGATAATAAACAACAAAGGGATTGCAATGTTTATAAATTTATAAAACCCTCCATGCTTTTCAATCTTCAATTTATCCGTTGGATGCATGTCAATTGTTCGACTTCGAATAGACAATAAGGTGCTTTCTCCCAACATATAATCCACACAATTTTCAAAAAATTCAAAATTTCCAAATGCTCTTCCTGCAAATAGTTCATCGATTTCTCTACCGCGTGGTAATCTTGGTATATAGCGATATCTATTTTCTTCAGGAACAGCTATTGAATCGTAATAAGTGTTTTTGAAGAATGTTCCATTTCCAATCACCATAACCTTTCCAGGAGCAATCGATTTATCTAGCATTTTCGCATCTGGATTGTCTGAATAAGCAGAAACTATTCTGTTCTTAAATGCCGATTCAAATTCTCCTTCAACAATTCCTCCCAACATTGAACGGTTGTTTTCATCGTTTGGATTCTCTTGAAAAATTGGGTTTTCACCAAATTGACTTTCCATAGCTATAGAAAGTAGGGGAGCGTTTCCAAATGATTTTGAATTGGAAGAACTTGTTAAAATTACAGATGGCTTCGTTTTGTTTTTTGTTTCTACAAATTGTAAACTTGAAGCGTAAGGTAATTTCACAGGATTCACCATGCTGGAAATTGGATGATCTGTTCCTGAAGCACGAACATAAAAATACCAATTCACAAATCCTTTTGGAATTCCTGGCATTGCAAAAGCATCATAATTTGCATCTATAACGAGGTCTTCGTTTACTTTAATTCCATAATCAAAAAGCAATTCTCCGATTCCAGTTCTTTTTCTAACACTATGTGTTTTTCCAGTTCTACGTATAGTGTCGTTATTGATTTCTAAAGGATTATTAAAAACCATGATGTTTCCACCTTGCATCAAATATTGGTCAATAATAAACTTGTCTTTTCCGCTAAATTTCTCTTTTGGCTCCGCAATGATAATTCCATCATAAACATCAAGTGCATTCAATTGTCCATCAATCTTCACATCTTCAATAACGTAAGAATCTTCGATGTTTCTTCTAGCGCCTTGGGTGTAAGGAATCCCTAATTCACCATGTCCATGAATAAAAGCAAGTCTCTTCTTTTGTGAACGTGTAGCTTTAGCTAAAACACGCATGAATTTATACTCAAGACTGTTAATTCCTTTTTGGACTAAATCGTTTAAGCGGGCATCCAAGCGGTATTGACCACCTTCCAGAAAACGAATGTGATCTACTGTTGTTCCTCGATATTCTACAACTGCTCCTGGGAAAACCTCAATGATGTTAGAAGCTCCTTGACTTCTATAAGTAATGTCAATTGGGCGAATTCCTTGTCCTTTATTGAAAAGCTGTTCCTTTAAAGCTTCTTGGTCTTCAATCGATCCTTTGTTTGGATTGATGAATTCGTATTGAATATTCGCACCCGCATAGTATTTAAATTCATCTAGTTTATCTCTAACTGCTGTTTGCAATCTTTTGATTTCAGCCGGGAATTCTCCTTCTAAATATATTTTAAAAAGAATTTTATCATTTAATATCGTGTCTGATTTTAAGAAATCTATACTTGAATCGGTAAGTGAATACCGTTGATCGCTTGTGAAATCTACACGGAAATCAAGGAATGAAATAATGATGTTAACTAAAATCAATACTGCTAAAGCAATTGCAGTAAGAATTCCATAATACGCTCTATTTGAAGCTTTTTTTAATTTTAATCTAGCCATATCTATTTACGTATTGCACTTAAAATATTGTGAGAAGCAAATAAGAAGAAAATAATGACACTGAAGAAATAAACAATATCACTCAATATTAGAACTCCTTTTTTGATAGAATCATAATGATAATCTAAACTTGCATAACGAATAATGCTGTCGAATCCGGCAAATGTTGCATAAGAACCAAGTAAGGACAAGCCGCTAAATGAAAACCAACACAAAAACATTGCGAAAATAAAAGCCACAATTTGATTGCTGGTTATTGTACTAGCGAAAATTCCAATAGCCACAAATGAAGCTCCTAATAAAATAAGTCCGATGAAAGAGGTGATTGCAGCACCATGGTCCATTATTCCAACTGGATCGCCCAAGTAATGCATTGAAACATAAAATGTCAAGGTTGGAATAAGTGAAATAACTACCAATGTAACTCCTGCTAAATATTTAGCCATTAAGATTGATAGGTCTGAAATAGGACGGGTGTAGAGTAATTCTATAGTTCCAGTTTTTCGTTCATCTGCGAAAGAACGCATTGTTATTGCTGGAATTAAGATTAGTAAAATGAGTGGTGCTAAATTGTAAAATGGAATTAAATCTGCAATTCCTCCATTTAATAGGTTGTAATCGTCGTTGATGATCCATAAAAATAACCAACAGGTTACAATGAAAATAAGAATAAATACATAGCCTATAATCGAACTTAAAAAACTACGTATCTCCTTTAAATAAAGTGCTCCCATTTTATGAAATTTGTGTCAAAAATAATGCTTCTCTCGCTCAATTCTGCTTCTTTTTGTTAAAGATTATCAAAATTAAGCTGTTAATGTACCTCCTTTGATTGTACAGCTTGTTTATTTGATTGAAAAGCCGTCAAAATAAACTTCTGTCGACCATGCTTCTGCTTTTTGGTCAAACCATTGCTTTACGGTTGGCCATATTGAATTAAATAATTCTGATTTTCTGTAATTTTCTAAATCATCTTCTGATTCCCATTCACTATAAGTGAAAACTATTCCAGGCGTCTCTTTGTCTCTTAAAAGTTTCATTCCTTTGCAACCTGGAAAAGCGTTTATTTTCTCTTTTACAGTATCAAAGTGTGTTATGAAATCGCTGAGGTTTTCTTCTTTTAATGTTAATTTAACTAATCTGGTCATTTTTGTAATTTAGAAAAGTGAATCAATTGTTGCACGTGATCCGCGTGGAGTAAATTCAATTCTGATAATATCTCCAAGTCGAAGTCCAAACAATGAATTGGCACCTCCACCATTTTCTGGGGTTCCTTTGTTGATAGCGATTTCAAGATAACCACTGTCATTGAAAAGTGCTAGTTTTTCACCTGCTGGAACTTCATTGTAACCTAATGAGATGGTGTCAATATAGTATTCCTTTTGACGGAAGTATATAATAAAAGGAATGTTTTTACCAACGCGAAGGAAATCCTGCTTCGTAATATTGGTGATGATGTTTCCATAATGATCAATATATGAAACTGCTCCTTTAAGTGTATTCCCGTCAATAACAGGAGATAATGCAATCGCTTTTCTAATGTTTTCCACTGGACTGCAAAACGATTCAAAGGGAACGCCATTTATAATTTTACAAGCCGCGGGAACAAGAATGTTTTTTGTTGGGAAATTCATTAGTTCTGGCCGAGAAAGTACATCTTCCAATCGCCACATGCCCTCAGCCTTTTTATTGCCCAATAATAAACTAAAAAAACCATTGTCAGCACCTAAGAAATATTGTCCCCTATGCTTGATAATCGTAGGGTAAATACTTTCTTCTGGCTGATTGAAATTAATTAATGGTTCAGCATCGACACCGATAATGTGAACAGTGTTTTCTGGAAAGTCATTGATGCAGCTTTTAAGTAAATGTGCCGCTTGGGTTATCTTAAACGGACTTACAAAATGAGAAATGTCAATAATTTGGACTGTTGGAGATAAACTCAAAAGTCTTCCTTTTAATGAAGCAACGTAGTAGTCGCTTAATCCCATGTCTGTTGTAAGTGTGACTATGCCCATTTTAACATAAACGCGTTTGGCTGTTTTATTTGAATTCAAAATTAGCTTTAATTTCGAGAATATTGATGAGTTATTCTTGGAATTTCTTACACTAGAATAATTTTGAATAGGATAAGTGAAGGACCGAATTTTTTTAAATCTTGAATTTTAGGATTATTTGAAAATTTAAAACCATCTTTAAACGTTTAATACATGAATCTTATTCAGAATAAATTCTAATTTCTCAGCTTTTATTTTTCAAAGCTTCATTTATACTTTAAAACATTAAAAATTCCATTAATTTTGGAATCTGATAAAAATAAAAAAAAATATTGCAAGAACGGAGAATTGAAATTGAAGATATTAATCCTTTGGAGTTGTTCGGGATTAATAATTCTAAGCTAAAGCTGATTAAAAATTACTTTTCAGATTTGAAAATTGTCGCACGTGGAAATGTGTTGACTGTAGTTGGAGAAGAAGCAGTAGTGGATGCTTTTGAATCGAAATTAGATCAGTTGGTACAACATATTACAAAGTATGGTGGGCTTACAGAAAATAACATAGACAACGTAATGGTGGAAGATCCAATTGAAATGTTGTCAGGCGATGGTTCCGAAATTATTATTCATGGTGTTGGAGGAAATAAAATTAAAGCCAGAACTTTCAATCAACGAAAACTTGTAGAAGCAATTAACCAAAATGATATGGTTTTTGCTGTTGGACCTGCTGGAACTGGTAAAACTTATACTGCTGTTGCTTGTGCGGTAAGAGCATTGAAGAATAAGCAAGTCAAAAGAATTATCTTAACCCGTCCAGCTGTTGAAGCAGGGGAGAGTCTTGGGTTTTTACCTGGAGATATGAAAGATAAACTGGATCCTTATATGATGCCTTTGTATGATGCTCTGCGCGACATGATTCCAGCTGAAAAATTGATTGATCTTTTGGAACTTGGAGTGATAGAAATTGCGCCTTTGGCATTTATGCGTGGTCGTACTTTAGATAAAGCTTTTGTGATTTTAGATGAAGCGCAAAACACAACTGTTAATCAAATGAAGATGTTCTTAACCCGAATGGGAATGACGGCAAGCTTCGTAATTACAGGAGATGCCTCTCAAATTGATTTACCTACAAAGCAAAAGTCAGGACTCATCTATGCACTTGATACTTTAGGAGAAATTGAAGGGATTGGCGTTGTTCGATTAAATAAGAATGACGTTATTCGACATAAATTAGTAAAACAAATTATCGAAGCTTTCGATAAAGAAAAACAACAACATGAAGAGTCTAACAAAAACTGATTTTAACTTTCCAGAACAAACGAAAGTATATAAAGGTAAAGTAAGAGATGTTTATTTTATCGGAGATGATTACCTTGTAATGATAGCATCTGATAGAATCTCAGCATTTGATCATATTTTACCAGCTGGAATTCCTTATAAAGGACAAGTGTTGAATCAAGTGGCTACACATTTCTTAAAAGCTACAGAAGACATTTTACCCAACTGGTTAATTGATGTTCCAGATCCAAATGTCGCTGTTGGTTACAGTTGTGATCCTATTCGTATAGAAATGGTGATTCGTGGATACCTTACTGGACATGCTTGGAGAGAGTATAAGGCGGGAAAAAGAGTTTTATGTGGCGTAGAAATGCCTGATGGAATGAATGAAAATGATAAATTTCCAACACCAATTATAACGCCATCTACAAAAGCAGTTGAAGGACACGATGAAGATATTTCTCGTGAGGAAATCTTGAAACAAGGCTATGCGACAGAAGAAATTTATGTTCAACTAGAAAAATATACGCATCAATTGTACCAAAGAGGAACAGAAATGGCTGCCGAAAGAGGGTTGATTTTAGTGGATACAAAATATGAGTTCGGATTGAAAGACGGAGAGGTGATGTTGATGGATGAAATTCATACACCGGATTCTTCTCGTTATTTCTATGCTGACGGATATGAAGAAAGACAAGCAAACAAAGAACAACAACGTCAATTAAGTAAGGAGTTTGTTCGTCAATGGTTAATCGAAAATGGTTTTCAAGGTTTAGAAGGACAGAAAATGCCGGAGATATCTGAAGATTTCATCGCTTTAATTACCGAAAGATACATTGAACTTTTTGAAAGAATTACCGGAAATGGTTTTGTAAAAGCGAATACTGATAATATCAATGAGAGAATTGTTGAAAATACAATAGAGTCATTGAAAGCAAATAATATTATTAAATAGATAAGGTCATTGTTTTGATTATAGATTTTAAAATCACTCCTTTCTTAATTGATTGGAGTGATTTTTTTTAATGCTTATCCGTTACTTTCCCCCAAGAACATATAAAATAATTGGGTTACCCTTTTAAATCGCAATAAGCACTATCGTTTAACCCTATTTGTCTTTTATTGTAAAGAACTTTGATAATAAATGGAATAAATCAAAACAGATCCTTCCCTCGGAAAAATAAAAATTTTTCCAAGGTTCAGGATGACAGTTTCATAGAGTGTCCAATCAAAAATCAGGGTTTGGAAGTGATGGCGCACGCCATCACTTCCAAACCCTGATTTTTGCCCCCTAAAACTATTAACCTTGTCATCCTGATGTGAAAATAAAAAAATCTCAGTTTTTTATTTTCCGAAGGATCTGTTATGATTTGTTTCAGCTGATAATCCGAATACAATGTTTTGATTATCAATGCAAAAGTGTAAACTTGGCAGGGAAGAAAATTGGCCATTACAATCTGCGACTTAAAAGGGTAACTCTATAAAATAAAAAAGACCTCTCGCTGCTTTGCTCCGCCCTCTTTTTCCCGTCCGTGCACCAACAAAATGAGGAGGGATATTTTTTTTCATTTATTAAATATCCATTGTTTAAATCTTGGGGAAACAAGCGGATAAGCATTTTTTTTAACTGAAATATTGGGCTAAAGTGTAGTATCTGTATGGAAATTAGATCATTTAGCGAATAGACTTGTGTAGAGGCTTACTTATTTGAAAACCAGAGATTAATTAACAAATATTAGGTTTTGCATAAAAACCTTTATATGTTTATTGAAAATTAAAAATTTCTACTTATGAATAGTCCAAAAAATCGTTGTTCCAAATTTCGATTCGTAGCGACACATACATTCAAACTTTCTCAAGCAAAATTAGATGCGAACTCAAGTTTTTTTAATACCTGTTTTGAAATGGGTATAACTAATGCTGTTTCAATTCAGGGAGATGCCCATAAAACAATTGAAGCATCTAGCCAAATTCATCTAAAAGATAGTGTACATATAGGTGCTTTTACTAATGAAGGACAAACTCATTTGTTAATATCTCATTCGCCTGCCTTAGACATTGTTGTTATGAATTATGATAAATTAGATGTTGTACTGCGCTATAAGAAATTGGAGTTAGGCATTCCACTTCCTGCCGATATAAATGACAAAATAGCTAATTTTATTAATAATACCGGCGCAGATAGTTTACGATTAAACCCTTTTCTTGAATGGGATATAGATGTGGAAGCTTCTTTTTATACTGATAATTGGGCAGAAACCGTAAATGGATTTTACACACGAGAGTATCAACAAAATAATCAAACCCATGATTGGGATGATATCGGTACAGATTATCCGTTTAGAATTCGCTTCGCTCCACCTAGAAATGGGGAATGGAAGTCTCAAGTGGTGATAAAAGTAAAAGGACAAATCGTTTATAAATCTAATATTTTCTTTTTTAATGTTATAGAAAGTGGACATCCTGGATATGTACATGTTCATGAAAATAACAGGAATCTTAAAAGGGGTAATAGAATGATTTTTCCCGTGGGTCAGAATTTTCCTAATATAGGTGATGCAAATTGTACGAATGGTAGCTACGGGGATATAGTACCTAATACAGAAAAATGTACCAATACAGAAGAATGGAACAATTATTTACATGAAGTTGAAACTTACTTCACTTTAGGAAACCAATATGGTGATCCTAACAAACCAAAATTTATTCGTTTTGTGGCTATGCCATGGTCAAGCGCGATAGAATTTGAAGAAAAAGGAAATTATTATAAAAGATTACATTATGCCTCAGAAATAGATAAATTAATAGATTTATGCGAAGAATATGATGGGTTAATGATCTATGATCTAATGTATCAATCGCAATTTATGTATAGAAATTATTGGTGGCAATGGTGTTGGGAACACGTGGATAAGAACGGAAATCATTTACCTGAATACGATCCTAGTAGCGATTATCCATTTTATTGTTATAATGATGACCCTGGTATTAACGGAGGTAGTAAAAAGCCCCACGAAATGTTTACCAACACAAGCGATTTAAACTATCACAAACAACGAACACGATACCTTATAGCTCGATATGGTTACTCTACACAAATATACGAATGGGAAATATTAAGTGAACCTTGGCATTTGGATGAAAGACCTGAGGCCGAAAAGTCTCCTTTTCAGGATTCCAACCACCCCGACCATAGTGCAGTAAAACATGCTGTTAAAAATTATCATGAAGTAATATCAGATTATATAAAGGATACACTTAACTGGAGCAGACAATTAGTGGGGATTGATATGGGGTATCATGATGGTACTTTTGACACACAAAGCATTGGATTAAAGAATATTGATATAGTAGGTTTTAATCCTTATTATACTTCGCCTGACGCTTTGATAACTAGTTTAAGTTTTAAACCTAACACAATGTTTAATTATGTTCATAAAATATGGGATATAAGAGATAGTGTTGGATTAGATTATGTTCCAGTAATCATACCCGAAGGTGGAATTGACAACTCCTACAGTGAATGCTCTAATTATGACTTGCGATCAGTAGATGAAATGACCCTAGGCTTCACAGGTGTTGCAGGCTTTCACTTTTGGGATGGTACTAGTCCAAAAGAAGACGGCACTTATCATACGGAATTGTGGAAGAATACTTTTAGAGCTCAAAACCACATGAATGGAGATGATGTGATTGGTGTTTTGAGTGATGGTGGTGGGTATTGGGGGCATGGGATGGGGACAGCTGAAAATGATGGTGTTTTAAAAAAGTATTCAGTTGAGCATCAATACTACATTTCATCAGATAAGTCTAATGCGGTTGGTTATGTGAAAAACAGAAGCTTTAACGTGAAAACAAGAGGGGGGGGTGGGTCGAAATGCTATATCGAATACTTCGGCCCTATAAATACCTACCCAAGAAATACTGAATGGAATGATGTCAAAAATAGTGATCAGTTACGGGTTAATAATTTAAAAACACATACAGAATATAAGGTTGATTGGTACAGTAATAATCAGTATATAAAAACTGACTGTATTGAAACCAATAAAAAGGATGGAAATTGGGGAATCACTTTAGAATATCCTGAACTTACTGTAAGTCATACGGGAAGTAACGACCTGCCTGCGGTTTGGCATGTTGTATATCAACAACCTTGTAATTCAGGTATGGCTCAACAAAACAATATTGAAGAAGCAGAAGAACGTTTGAACAGAACGCAATTATTAAAGAGTCAGGAGTATAAAGAAGCTATTTTAAATGTTCATCCCAATCCATTCCAAAACTATATCTCCATTCTAAGTCCTCAAAATGACCAAATGGTTTTAAAATCTATTGAAGGCAAAAAGATTGACAATTATAAACTTGAAAAAGGACAAACAATAATAAACACTGCTGCATTGTCAAATGGAATCTATATCATCACTTTTATAAGTCAAAATAAATCTTTTAAACTGATTAAGCAATGAGAAAAGTAATGTTTTGGATTTTTTTGTTTGTTGCTCAAAGCGGATTTGCACAGAACAAGGATATTAGCCTTTCCGTAGGAGCAAATTATGGTTTTCATACTACTATATTCTCAAATTATGGAGTTCTCCTTAATTCATCTAATTTTCATGCTGGATTAATTCTGCATTCAGAAAGAGTAAAATCATATTTTTGTTTAACTTATTTATATAATACGAATTCCTTTTACGAAAGTCAGTTCCCAGGTTATGGATTATATAAAGGACATTTTTTAGGATTAAAGTTAGAACATCATTTTATAAACAGCGAAAATCGTTTTAGCCCATATTTTGGATTATCTCTAATGAGTGAGATTGTTTCAAATTATGAAAAAGGATATTTATCTGGGACAATAGAAGGAACTTATTTTCTTCCAGTGGAATCCTACCGCACTGGTAATGGGTTTTATCCTAATTATTATAATTCCTCTGGTTTTTACTATGGAACTCCTTTTTTTGGTGGATTGTCAATTGGATGTGATTTTCGTTTGATTAGCGGTTTACATTTAAGCTTGGGTTTTGGGCTTGGCATAAAAGTAATACGATATAAGTATTTAGAATGGTACGAATATGAAGATTATAGAGAAATTTTAAAAGAAATGCCGATTCAATCTAGAAGTCTGTTTTATGCTAATGCGCAATTGGGTTTGCGGTATGAGTTTTCGTTAAAGAAAGAAAAGTAATAAAAATTTTTGAAATTGAAGAAGGGAAATCAAGAGTGAATACTGTCAATTTATCAGGTGGCATATACATCTTCACTTTTATCAATCAAAATAAAACCTTTAAATTGATTAAGCGATGAGGACATTAATTATTTCTATATTTTTATTTACTTACTCTGCTGGATTTACTCAAAATAAAGAAGTTAAATTGGCTACAAAAGTAGCTTATGGTATTTCAGCGGATATAATCATTAATTCACCAAAAATTAAAATTGGTGCTGATTTTCAAACAAAAAATAATGATTTATATATTTATATTCATTATTGTCCGATAAAAATTAATACACGGGATTTTAAAAATATATAATCCTGATATACATGTCATTATGTTTTTAATATTTCATTTTCCTCAAAACAAGGCATCATAAAGTGTG